>ERZ1106939.719-NODE-719-length-28692-cov-17.198764_pt1 | contig 28692 bp, 29 predicted proteins | sample MGYA00403669_ERZ1106939 | MGnify/ENA primary metagenome ERZ1106939 (study PRJEB35170, sample SAMEA104062447) | human gut metagenome | biome: human gut; feature: human-associated habitat; material: faeces | place: Denmark | collected 2012-09-28 ...
TCACGATCCTGTGGCAGGGGATGCTCGGCATCTTCGCCGTCATGGCGCTCATCACCGTACTGGTCACGTTATTCACCAGGCTTACGAAATGAACACCTATAAAAGCTATTCACAAGAGAATCAGTTTTCACTCATTGGGATATCATCCACTTTCGAAACAAGCCAAGCGCAGCTTTCGGCTCTTCAAATACTGGAATCGATGTAAACGGGAGAACTTGACCCACTTTTGACCCAGAACGAAATTGGAACAGGCAGGGCTGGACGGAAACAATGGAAAATCCGCCGAGCGAATAGTGGTAAAAAGCACAAATCGGAGCCGAAACAGCTCCGATTTTCCCTTGAGACAACCTACGGACCAGAAGGCCGGGGGTTCGAATCCCTCACGGCGTACCAAAAGAAGTCTTGAAACCATAGAGTTTTGGGACTTCTTTTTTCGTTTTACCCTTTATTTGACCCTTTATCCGGTTCACGCCTGCCTCCCGAAGATCGTTCTTTGAAGATATGCTTCCATGCGGTTTGCGCTGTCCTGCCTCATTTTTTTCCGAAACATGACCGTAAACATCAAGGGTAAAGGCAGCGGTTGCGTGTCCTAAATTGGACTGCACGGTTTTTACATCGTCCCCGTTTTGAAGGCATAGAACAGCGTAGGTGTGACGCAGACTGTGAACATTGGCTTTCTCCGCACCAATCTGTCTGGCTATCCTCTTGAAGTGATCATATACGGTTTGCGGGCAGTAGTGATCGCCAAATTCCGTCGTGAAAACGAACCATGTATTCTGTTCTTCCGCAGAGCCCCATCCATGCCATGCAAGACCGGCTTTCATGCGCTGCTGCATCTGCTCATGCTTTCTCTCTTTCAGTAAGGCCAGTAGTGTCGGCGGAGGCGTCAGCAGACGCTCTCTGTCGTTTTTCAGCGGGGCCAGTGTGTAGCCGCCTTCGCTCTTGGGCCGCTGCAGCAGTTGATGATAAATGCGAATCGTACCGCGGTCAAAATCGATACAGTCCCATGTCAGGCCAATCGCTTCCGACTCTCTTACTCCGCTGAAGAGTATGAACTTCAAAATGGCACGATAGCTGTCCTGTTCGACCAACACTGAAAACTGTTGAATTTGCTTGTCGGAAAGAGTCTCAATTTCTTTTTGCTCTTTGCGTGGGAGAGTGGTCAACTGTGCCGGATTCGAGCGAATCATTTCATTCCACACTGCTTGATTCAGTGCTTTGCTGAGGACACCGCGCACATTGCGGATGGTTTTTGCTGACAGCGGTTTTTCACCATCTTCTCCTCGATAAAGTCGGTTATACAGGGTTTGGATCATGTGCGGCTTCAGATCGGATAAACGGCATTGACCGATATACGGAATGATATGATACCTGCATGCATTTTTGTAGTTTCGTATCGTTCCGTATTTCTTATCGCCCATGTATTCGCCCAGCCAGATATTAAGCCATTGTTCGAGCGTTGTTTTATCCTGTGGGATATACGTTCCGCTGTCGATCTCCGTGGTGATCGCGGTGAGCTTCTGCCGCACCTCCCTCTGCGTTTTGCCGTAGACGGATTTTTGAATTTGTTTTCCCGTTCCGGAATCAATGCCAAGGGTATAGCGCGCCTCCCAGCGCCCGTCAGGGCGCTGACGGATCGTGCCGCCGCCCTTGGCTCCTTTTGTTTTTCGCGTTGCCAATGAAACCTCCTGTTCTTCTGAGATCATAAAACGGCCAGTTAGTCCGTTGTTTTATCGCTGCTTGTCGCTGTCGAGCCACGCGACAAAATCCTCGAGAGACAGCTTGCCTGCTACGCAGTCTGCACGCTTTGCACGCGCTTCCTTCGACCATGCGGTGAACTCTGCCTTGGTCATCGTTCCGTACCGCACGCGGGCGTTGTGCGCCTTGTAGGAGCGTGTAAATTCCCTCGTGGCGGGGTTCTTCATTTGCGTTTGTTGCTGCTTAAAATACAGCGGATTTATGTACTCGGGATTAAACATCGTTTCGGTAAAATACATTGCGCTTCCCCTTTCATTTGTTTCAACAACATTTTAGCACTTTTTCATATACTTTGGGCCCCATTTCTTCTAAAGAGCAATAATTTTTGCAAAAATTTAACGCTACTCTTTGTAAAAATATTCTTTTACGGAAGGTGTGATAAATGTTTCTGGAAAGCTTATGAAAGCCAAAAAGCCTCGAGATCGTAAGATCTCGAGGCTTTTTGCATGCCGCGAGGGATTCGGACCTTCCCGGCTCTCCGTCTTGTCGGTCGTCCCAACGGCAATTTATGTTCCGCGCTTCCGCACGCGGAACTTTTCAATGCCTGGATGCTCAAAGCGAACCGTCTGCGATGGCCGGGTCGGATCCAGCTAAAAATATACATCCGAATTTTTGGGATTTTCTTGCCTTTATCGCGCAATATGATACACTATTGTTAGACTATATTTATTCTGAACAAGGGGTGCGGAGCTATGGATCATTCGGTCTTTCGTCAAAAAAGCATGGAAAGGATCACATCGCCGGAGCAGATGAATGATTATATCCGTGTTTCCAATCCAAGCGTATGGATGCTCCTCGCGGCGGTCATTGTGCTTCTGATCGGCGTTTGCGTATGGGGTGCGTTCGGGCATCTCGATACCGTCGTACAAACCGGCGGCGTCTGCGAGGACGGACGCTTGACGGTTTATTTGAGCGAGAGTGATTTTGTTAAATTAGACGGCGAGGCCATTCTCTCGGTCGGTGAAGCCGAGTACGCGGTCGTATCCGATGTGGCGGGCATGCCCATCCTGCTCGACGAAAGCACCGACCCTTATCTGCTCCATCTCATCGGGCTCTCCGTGGGTGACTGGGCGCACGTCCTGTCGGCGGAGGCCCCCGATCTCAAGGACGGTGTTTATACCGTATCCGTTATTATCGAGCGCGTCAGGCCCCTTGATTTCGTCCTGAACTGAGGTGCGCGAAGATGAGAGCAGCACAAAAGATCAAGTCGCCGATCACGGCGGGTGTCGCCAAGGTGCCCGTTGTCATGCAGATGGAGGCGCTGGAATGCGGCGCCGCAAGTCTTGCGATGATCCTTGCCTACTACGAAAAGTGGATCCCGCTCGAGCAGGTGCGTCTGGATTGCGGCGTTTCACGGGACGGCTCGAACGCGCGCAACATTCTTCGCGCCGCGCGCAGCTACGGTCTTACCGCAAAGGGCTACCGGTATGAGCCGGAGGGGCTGAAAGCGAACGGAAAATTCCCCTGCATCATTCATTGGAACTTCAACCACTTTGTCGTGCTCAACGGCTTTCGGGGCAACAAGGCGGTGCTCAACGACCCCGCAAAGGGGACCTATTCCGTCCCGATGCAGACCTTTGACGACTCCTTCACCGGCATCTGCCTGTTCTTCGAGCCCGCCGAAGGCTTTACTCCCGAGGGCAAGCCGCAGTCCATGCTGCAATACGCGAAGAAGCGGCTGGTCGGCGCGGGGACCGCGATCGCTTTTGTAACGCTGACCACGGTCATTTCGTCGCTGCTCGGCATTGTGACGCCGGCGTTTTCCCGTATTTTTCTCGACCGGCTGCTGACCGGCGAAAACCCGGAGTGGCTTATGTCCTTCACGCTTGCGCTCGCGGGCATCAGCGTGCTTCAGCTCATCGTCGCGTGGATCCAGGCGGTCTATTCCCTCCGGATCAACGGAAAGCTTGCAATGGTGGGAAATACCACCTTTCTGTGGAAAGTCCTGCACATGCCGATGGCGTTTTTCTCACAGCGTATGGCGGGAGATATTCAGGGCCGGCAGAGCGCAAACGCGATGATCGCGGAGCAGCTTGTCGGCACGCTCGCACCGCTTGCCCTGAACGCCGCCATGATGGTGTTTTACCTGGTCGTGATGCTCCGCTACAGCGTGCTCCTCACGCTCATCGGACTCGTTTCGATCCTCGCCAACTTGGTCCTTTCCAGCGTCATTTCAAAAAAGCGGATCAACCTCACCCGCGTGCAGATGCGCGACGCGGGCAAGCTCGCCGGGACGACCGTCGCCGGCATCGAGATGATCGAAACGATCAAGGCGAGCGGCGCGGAGAACGGCTTTTTTGAAAAGTGGGCGGGTTACCAGGCGAGCGTCAATACCAGTCAGGTCCGCTTCCAGCGCATGAACCAGCTCCTCGGACTGCTGCCGGCGCTTGTCAGCTCGATCTGCAGCACCGCGGTTCTGATGACAGGCGTGTTCCTCGCGATGCAGGGCAGCTTTACCGTCGGCATGATCATGGCGTTTCAGGGCTTTTTGTCCTCCTTCCTCTCCCCCGCGACGACGCTCATTTCGGCGGGACAGACGCTGCAGGAAATGCGCACCGATATGGAGCGGATCGAGGATGTGATGCGCTATCCCGACGACGACATCTTTGCGGAAGACAGCGGCGATGAGAGCACGGAATATGGCAAGCTGTCCGGCAATATCGAGCTCAAAAATGTCACCTTCGGCTATTCGCGCCTGGCCGAGCCGCTGATCCGGGATTTCAACCTCACGCTCAGGCCCGGGGACCGCGTGGCGTTCGTCGGCGCTTCGGGCTGCGGAAAATCCACGATCTCCAAGCTGATCTCCGGCCTTTATAAGCCGTGGAGCGGTGAGATCCTGTTTGACGGAAAACCGATCTCGCAGATCGACCGCTGCGTGTTTACCGGCTCTCTCGCCGTGGTGGATCAGGATATTATTCTCTTTGAGGACACCATCGCAAACAACATAAAAATGTGGGATAACTCCATCGAGGACTTCGAGATGATCATGGCGGCGCGGGACGCCCAGCTGCATGAGGACATCATGCGGCGCGAGGGCGGCTATCAGTATAAGCTGACCGAGGGCGGCAAGGACCTCTCCGGCGGGCAGCGCCAGCGCATGGAGATCGCCCGCGTGCTTGCGCAGGACCCCACGATTATCCTTTTGGACGAGGCGACGAGCGCGCTGGACGCGAAAACGGAATACGACGTGGTGCGCTCCATCAAGGACCGCGGCATCACCTGCATCGTGGTGGCGCACCGCTTGTCCACCATACGCGACTGCGACGAGATCATCGTGATGGAGCAGGGCAATGTCGTGGAGCGCGGAACGCACGAGGAGCTGATGAAAAACGGCGGCGCCTATACGCGCCTGGTGTCCAACGAGTAGGAGGTGACGACACGATGGGTTGGTTTGACGAACAGATAAAAGAGCGCAGGCAATACGACGACGACGCGTTTTCCGAGGCCTTTGCGAACATGGCGTCCGCCGTGATGGGAAAGCGGTTCGAGGCGGCGTTCACCAGCGACCGCGCCGTTACCAAGGACGCGATCGACGAAATATTGAAATACTACCATGTAAAGAGCCGGGAGGTCCCAGACAGCATCAAGGATGTGAACGAGCAGCTTGAGTTCCTGATGCGCCCGTATGGCATCATGCGGCGCACGGTGAAGCTGGAGGACGGCTGGTACCGCGACGCCGTGGGCGCAATGCTCGGCACCCTGTCGGAGAGCGGGCGGGTCGTGGCGCTCATTCCGTCCGGTCTTTCCGGCTACAGCTTCTTTGACTATGAAACCGGAAAGTCCCGGCGCATCACGCGCAAAAATCAGCACCTGTTTGACGACGAGGCGATCGCGTTTTATAAGCCATTTCCGCTTAAGAAGCTCAGCATCGCTTCGCTCTCGGCCTACATCGCGCAGACCCTTTCCGTCTCCGACTTCGTTTTGATCGCGCTGGCAACGCTTGCTGTGTCGCTCGTGGGGCTGCTCTCTCCGATGCTCAGCCGGCTGCTGTTTGATCGCGTGCTGCACTCCGGGAATACGCGCATCCTTCTCGCGCTTGCCGCCTTTACCGTCTGCGTCTCCGTCAGCACGCTGCTTCTCTCCGCAGTAAAGAGCATGCTTACGGCGCGGATCGAAACAAAGCTGAATCTATCGGTCGAGGCGGCGACTATGATGCGCGTCATGTCGCTGCCGGCGGATTTCTTCAAGCAGTACAGCGCGGGCGAGCTCTCCAGCCGCGCGGCGCAGGTCGGCCCGCTGTGCCGGATGCTCGTATCGACGGTTTTATCGACCGGACTAACCTCGCTGTTCTCCCTTATATACATATCGCAGATCTTTGCCTATGCACCGACGCTCGTCGCACCGGCGCTGGCGATCCTGCTCGTCACGGTCGTTTTCTCGGTGGTCTCCTCCCTGGCGCAAATGAAGATCAGCACAGAGCAGATGACGCTCTCCGGGCGGGAGAGCGGTATGACCTACGCGCTGATCACAGGGATACAGAAGATCAAGCTGGCGGGCGCGGAGAAGCGCGCCTTCGCGAGATGGGGCAACCTCTACGCGCAGAGCGCAAAAATGACGTACGATCCGCCGATGTTCCTGAAGCTCAATTCCGTCATCAGCCTTGCCATCAGCCTCACGGGAACGCTCGTCATGTATTATATGTCAGTAAGAGCCGGCCTGTCTGTGGCGGATTACTATGCCTTCAACACGGCCTACGGCATGGTCTCCGGCGCGTTTCTGTCACTCGCCGGGATCGCGCTGAGCGCGGCGCAGATCAGGCCCATTCTCACGATGGTCCAGCCGTTTTTTGACGCGGTCCCCGAGGTTTCGGACGGCAAGCAGGTGATCGAGCGGCTGTCCGGCGGCATCGAGCTGAACAACGTTTCCTTCCGGTACAACGAAAATATGCCGCTGATCCTCGACGATCTTTCGCTCAAGATCCGTCCGGGGCAGTATGTCGCCATCGTCGGCCGGACCGGCTGCGGGAAATCCACGCTGCTTCGTCTGCTCCTGGGCTTTGAAAAGCCGCAGAAGGGCGCCATTTATTACGACGGCAAGGATCTGGAGCGGATCGACCTGCGCTCCCTGCGCCGCCGCATCGGCGTTGTGATGCAGAACGGAAAGCTGTTTCAGGGCGACATTTATTCCAACATCGTGATCTCCGCACCGTGGCTGTCGCAGCAGGACGCGTGGGAGGCGGCGGAGCTGACCGGCATCGCCGAGGATATCCGCAGGATGCCCATGGGTATGAACACGGTCATATCGGAGGGCTCGGGCGGCATATCCGGCGGGCAGCGCCAGCGGCTGATGATCGCCCGCGCCATCGCGCCGAAGCCCAAGATTTTGATGTTCGACGAGGCGACGAGCGCGCTGGACAACATCACACAGAAAAAGGTGTCGGAGTCACTGGACCGGCTGAAGTGCACCCGCATTGTCATCGCCCACCGCCTGTCCACCATCAGGCAATGCGACCGCATCCTCGTGCTCGACCGAGGAAAGATCGTCGAGGACGGGACCTATGACGAGCTGATCGCCTCGGACGGCTTCTTTGCCGAGCTGGTGGCCCGCCAAAGGCTGGACGACGTACCGGACGCCGTTTCGTAACGGCGCTACACGCCGCGCGGAGGTTTTTTGGAAAAATTTTCCGAATACATTAGCCTTTTCCGCTTCCGATTCGTATCAAGAAGCAAAGGAGAAAGAAATGGAACACAAAAAAGCGAAATGGTCCGGGGACGCCTCCGGTCTGAATGAAAAAACGCTCTCCCTGCTCTTCGATTACCAGCGGTTCGAGCACGAGCCGGAGCTGGAAGCGCTGCTCGACGAGGCCGAAAACGAATACTGTGCAGAGCTGTCGGACGACGATCTCGAACAGGTGAGCGCCGCGGGAGAGGTGAAGCGCATCAAGCGGCGCGGAACGGATGAGGACGGCGCGGTATGAATCGGACGGAAGAAAGAGAAGCGCTGTACACGGCGTATTCCGAAAAGGTCCGGGGCTATGTGTTCGGCAAGGTCGCAAACCGGCACGACGCGGAGGATCTTGTCAGCGACGTTTTTCTGAAGGCGTATGAAAAGTACCCGACCTTTGACGCGGACCGCGCCTCAGTCTCCACATGGCTCTACACCATCACCCGGAATACGGTCATCGACTATTTCCGCACCCATCGTCCCGGCGTGGAGCTACCGGAGGATCTGCCGGACGCAGCCGGCATAGACGACGGTCTGCTGCAAAGGGAATCCCTTCAGGCGCTCGGTGAAGCCCTGAACAGGCTGGACGAACGCTCGCGCGCCCTGATCGTCCTGCGGTACGGCAAGGGGCTGTCGCTGAAGGACACGGCGGCAAGGCTCGGCGTATCCTACGCCTACGTCAAGATACTGCACAGCAATGCCCTCAAAACGCTTCGGGAGTGTTTTGAGGCTCCAATCAAATAAATCAAAGGAGGAACAAAATGAAAAAGGAAGAAAAACGGAACAGCATCCCGGAGGAGACCAACGCGGAGCCGCTGAACGACGAGGCTCTCGAAACGGTGAGCGGCGGCAGGCGGCTCGAAATTTCCCTTGATCTCAACAAAAAAAGCGATCTGCAGGACCCTGGCAGAAAAAAATAACGGAAAGGAGCTCGACCATGGAACTCAGCGAAGAACTGATTGCAAAAGCAAAAGGAACAAAGACGCCGGAGGAACTGGCTGCGCTTGCAAAGGAGAGCAGCATCGATCTGACCGAGGAGGAAGCAAAGGCATACTTTGAACAGCTTCATCCGAAAACGGGCGAGCTGAGCGACGACGAGCTGGACAACGTGGCTGGCGGCGGTTGCCACGCCAAAGACGGAAGGCTGGTCGTTACCATAGGGCATATATGCGACAATTTCTGTTGTCAATTCTGCGGAGGCGGACGGGTGAAACCACCCGCGCAGTGTTGCGCTCGATGCGATGCTTTAGCAAGCTGTTCATCCTGCACCCACTGTACTTATGAAAGAGGTCTTTGGCTGTGCAATTATCCTGCATGCAGGAAATAAACATACGGGAAAAACCCAATTAACCATTTATCAAGAGGGAATACGCGATGGAGCTTAACAAAGAATTGCTTGCGAAGGCAAAGGAAGCAAAAACTCCCGAGGAGCTGATCGCACTCGCCAAGGAAAACGGCTCAGAGCTGACCGCGGAGAGCGCAAGGATGTATTTTGACCTGCTTCATCCGAAAACGGGCGAGCTGAGCGACGACGAGCTGGACAATGTGGCTGGCGGCGGATGCCTCCCATGGGCGGATGACCCCTACGATACTTGTATGGCGGACGGCTACTGTTTGTCCGACTATGTCTGCAGCCGTTGCGGCAAAAGGGGTATTGACTTTAGCACCGGCGTGTTGCGTTGTTCCGGATGTTTTGCAAGCGACCCCCGCTGTCGGAACTGTATGAACAGTATTGGGGACAAGAGCGATACGGTATTAAAATGCAAGGTTCATCCGAGACCCTGCTAAAGAATATTTTAAATTGTACAGAGAGGATTCAAAGATGGAAATGAACAAAGAATTGCTTGCAAAAGCAAAAGAAATGAAAACTCCCGAAGAACTCATGGCTCTTGCAAAGGAAAACGGCATGGAGCTGACCGAGGAGAGCGCAAAGGCATATTTCGAACAGCTCAATTCCAAAACGGGCGAGCTTGCAGACGAAGAGCTTAACAACGTAGCGGGCGGCGGATGTCATAATGGTGACGGAAGAATGATTACAACCGTGCTCAATGATTGCAGACACTGGCTCTGTAAGTATGACGGCGAAACCTGGATGAATGCCCGCGACGGGTTCGGCGTAAGTACTTCCGTGTGCAAGAAATGCGCTTCCAGCGCCGTTTGCAAAAACTGCAAATACTGTTCTTACGAGAAAGGGCTGTGGCTTTGCAATAACCCCGTTAACATGAAATAAACCTACTCAAACAAGGAGATTTTACCATGGACAATAATTTTACACCCGAACTTATTGAAAAGGCAAAATCCGCAAAAACCCCTGAAGAGCTGATGTCTCTTGCAAAAGAAAACGGCATTGAGCTGACCGAAGAGAGCGCAAAGGCGTACTTTGACCGGCTGCATCCCCAGACCGGCGAGCTTTCCGACAGCGAGCTTGACAATGTATCGGGCGGCTGCGGCGGTGGCTATGACGCCGGCAGACCACAGCCCCGATTCGCTGTGGGCGAAACCGTATTATACATCCATAGCTGGTTGGGAGCAACCAGGATAACCGCCACCGGCAAGGTCGTGAAGAGAAACTATGAAAATGGCGCATGGTATTATACTCTGAAAATACACGACGGAAGCACAATAAAGATGGTCGAATCGCATGTCATGAAGTGCTGAGAAGGAGATCATTATGGAAAACAATAAAGAACTTTTCGCAAAGGCAAAGGCGGCAGAAACTCCCGAAGCGCTGTTGACTCTCGCAAAGGAAAACGGCATTGAAATGACAGATGAGAGCGCGGCTGCGTATTTTGAAATCATGCATCCCAAAGCAGGAGAGCTTGCGGATGAAGAACTTAACAATGTGTCCGGCGGCGGCTGCCGCAAGAGCGACGGAAGATTGATCGTTTCCGCCGGCTATTCATGCGGGTACTGGGAATGCAAACGCTGCGGAGTGCGTGCGACGAGATATTCCGGCGGTATTTCCAGGTGCGGAGTATGCGGAAAGATGATGAATTGCAATAATTGCTATTGGTGCTCTATTGAAAAAGGGCTTTGGCTTTGCAATAACAAGGACCAATGAACGGATTCAGACATAGACTATGCGTTATATTTTGAACCCCTATATCGCCCTGCGTTCGTGGATGCTCGTTCCCTATGCGTATTACATCAAGGGCGAGCGCAACGCTAAGGGCTTGACGGCGGAGGAGTTTGCGTTTCTGACGGAGTGCGACGGGCGAAGCGAGCTGCCGGACGAGGCGGAAAGCCCGCTGGCCCGCAAATTCCTGGCAGACGGCTTTATTCGAAGGGCAGAAAGCAGCGACGTGCTGTCGGACTGGAGCCGGCCGCGCCTCTGTCCGAACCGCTATTTCCCAGCGATGAACTGGATGATCACAGGCAAATGCAACTATAACTGCATCCACTGCTTCAATGCCGCCGACAATGCGCCGCTCATGAGCGAGTGGAGCATGGACGAGGCGGACCGGCTTCTCGACCAGGCCCGCGACTGCGGCATCAACGCCTTCACCATCACGGGCGGCGAGCCGATGCTGCACAAGAGCTTCTTCGAGATTCTCGAGGGCATCTACGCGCGCGGCATGTACGTCGAGGAGCTGAACACGAATGGGTATTTTATCGACCGGCAGGCGCTTGACCGCATGAAGGCCATCGGCTGCGTCCCGCTCATGAAAATATCCTTTGACGGCCTCGGCTATCACGATTGGATGCGCGCACACCAAGGCGCGGAGGAAACTGCGCTGCGCGCGATCCGGCTGTGCGTCGAAAACGGCTTCCCCGTCAAGGTGCAGACGAATATGAATCGCCGCAACCGCGATTCCATGCTGAAAACGGCGGAGCGTCTGGACGGCATGGGCGTGGCGGAAATGCGCATCATCCGCACAACGGAGGCCCCCCGCTGGGTGCAGAACGCGGGCGACGCCTGCCTCACGTTTGAGGAATACTATGACGAGGCGCTCCTCCTGTGGGATAAGTACGCGCAGGGCGAGCACACGATGGACCTGACGATCTGGCAGTTCGGGACGCTCTATCCGCGCTCGGGGTTTTACACGCTCACCGCGGTCAACTCCTGCGCGGGAGAGTACCGGAGCAGTGCGCCCGTGTGCAAGGGAAACCGCGGCATGGTCGCCGTCGCGGCGAACGGCAATGTGTTCCCCTGCCACCAGATGTCGGGCTATTACGAGCAGCACGGGGATATTCTCGGCAACGCGAAGCGGGAGCCCCTTTCGCAGCTGCTCTCCGGCGGACCGTATCTTGACGAGGTATGCACCACGCTCGGCACGCTGCGCGAGAAAAATACAAAATGCGCAAGCTGCGCTTATTTTGAGCTTTGCAACGGCGGCTGCCGCGCGGTGGCGCTGGCGCTTACGGGCGACAAGCTGGGCGTCGACCCGTCCAAATGTCTGTTCTGGGAGCGGGGCTATCACAAGAAGATCGAGGCGCTGCTGCCGCAATATCACACCGTTTATACAGGGCTATGAGCGACGGGCGAAAGGATGCGATCCATCCTTTCGCCCGCTTTTCTCTCAAACTGCTGCGGTCAAACCGTATTTCAGCCGCCGTATGTTGCCTCCTTTCTTCTGAGCGATTTGACGTGCGTCTCTTTCCGCTCAGCCGCTGCTGCGGAGGTGGTACAAGATCATTAGCAAGTTCTTTCGTAACCTCGAGGCAGAGTGGCAGCGGCCGCAAGGAGAAAGTCAAATCAAAAGCGGCAACGAGGATGACACATACTCCTTTGCGCAGCGTGTGCAGTCGGTCTACTGTAAGGCCTGCAGCGGTGGGGTTGATGGGCTGAGGTCCCTCACGGTTTTGGGGGATCAAAAGGAGGTTGGAGTAGTACCCTGTAAGTGCAGTCGCAAAATCCCCAAAAATCTGTTAAACTGAAAGAACAGAGATGGAGGGAATCGCAATGAAACATTACAGCAAAGAATTCAAGGAAGAAGCGCTGAAGCTGTCAGACGAGATCGGCGTGAAGAAAGCCGCGCAGCAGCTCGGCATTGCGTACTACACGCTGGCGGACTGGCGCAGCATACGCCGAAATACACCGCCCGCGAAGACACCGAGCGCAGAGGAGCAGACGATCCGCATCCGTGAGCTTGAGCGAGAAAATGCCGAGCTGCGAACTGCAAACGACATTCTCAAGGATGCACTCGGTTTTTTCGCAAAAGACCGCAAGAAGTAAAAGCGTGTGAACGACACCTGTTCATAGTCGAACGCAAGGGCATCTACACGGCAAAGGATAGAGGAGTCGGTCAACTGGATGCAGGGCATCCGGTGCCTGAAGGGCTGCGGCGCGTCCATTGAGGACATTCAGGAATACTGCCGCCTGTGCCTGCTGGAGGAATCCGAGGAGAATCTGCGCTCGCGGTACGCCATCATCCGCAAGCAGCGGGAGGAAGCCTACAGGCGGCTGGAGGAAGCCAAAGCCACCGTGAAATATATGGAGGATAAGGCGGCGCACTACGAAGCCATTCTGGCGGGGCTTGCACTGGACGATACCAACCCTAAAAATTGGACGGCGGAGGACCGACCGGAGCATGGAACGTGTTCTTTTTCTTGACATTTCGCCCGACAATTTGTACGCTTGAATCGTATCACTTTATGGGAAAAGGGAGGCGAAGCCATGCAGGGGGATTTTGAGGCGTTCTATCTGCGGCACTTCAAAGCCATCTACCGCGTCTGCTATGCCTTTATGAAAAACGCGCAGGACGCCGAAGACTGCACGGAGGATGCCTTCGTCAAAGCCATGACAAGTGACGTCACCTTTGAAAACGAGCGGCACGAGCGCTCGTGGCTGACGACCACCGCCATGAATCTCTGCAAGGACAGGCTCAAGCATTGGTGGCGGCAGAAGGTGACAGACCTTGACGAGGAGACCGAGCAGACCGCCGCGGAGCCGGACGAAAAAAGGGAAGTGGTGGATGCGGTCATGGCTCTGCCGGTGAAGTATAAGGAGGTCGTCTGGCTGCACTACTACGAGGGCTACCAGACCGACGAGATCGCGGCGATGCTGGACCGGCCGCCGTCGACCGTACGGAATCAACTGCGCGACGCCCGCGCAAAGCTGAAGCTGACCTTGGGAGGTGAGGGCGCATGAGCGAAAAAGAAGTGAAAAAAGCCTTTAACGCGATCGAGCCGGAGGACGGCGCGCAGGAGCGAATGTACGCGAACATCCTGAAAAAAGCGGCGGCACAGCGCGCGGCTGCTCTGGAGGGGAACGTTGATGCGCCCGCGGCGGAAGGCAACGCGACCTCAAAGACCGTGCCGCTCCCCGCCCGCTGCCCGACGCCACGGTGGAAGCGGTACAGCGCGATGGCCGCGTGCCTCGCGCTGGTGACGACCCTTACGATCGGCTTTCTGCATCCGTTTTTTGCCGGAGACAGCGAGGGAAACGAGCCGCCGGTTCTGGGCGGCTCACCGTTCGAGGATGTGCAGAGCGCGGCGGACTTTGAAGAAAAGCTCGGCTTCGTGATCGACGCGCCGGAGGGCGCGGAAAATGTCACCTACTGCATTTACGACGGCGAGATCGCCCGGGTGGATTTCACCTTGGACGGCCGCGGGTACACCTATGAAGCTGCCAAGCTGGACGGCAATTTCTCCCGGGCGGACGGCGAAGCCGTGGGCAGCACCGCGCTGAACGCGGAATACGGTGCTGTGCTCGACCGCGTATCGCCCGATACCTGGCGGGCCCACTGGAGCCGGGACGGCGTGAGCTGTTATTTGACCAACTTCGACGGCGCGGAGGAATCAGCTATCACCGAGGTTGCCAATGCGCTGATGGAAAGCAATTGAAGATGAAAAATTTCGGAGCATGAAAACGCCCCGAAATTTTTTTGTGCGCTTCCCGACATTTTGCTCCGCTCCCTCGTATGGATGGATAGACGGGCAGGGGAGCGGCGTTTCCGGAGACGCTGTTCCGCCACTCATAAAACAAATTCTGAACTTCAAAAGGAGCAAATAGAAATGAAACGCATTTTGACTTTTGTACTGGCGTTGAGCATGGCGCTGTCCCTCGCCGCCTGCGGCGGCAAGGCCGATGACAACAAGAAGAACGACAATAATACAGAAGTGACGATGACCGCGCAGGAGATCATGGACACCTTAAAGGAAAAGCTGGGGGACAGCTTTGAATGCGACACCGCCGAGAGCGAGGATCGCATGAGCGGCTACTGGGGCTTCGACATGGACAAGGTCGAGGATTGGGCGGCCATGGGAAATTCCAATTCCGCCATCAATCCCAGTGCCGCCGTCATTCTCAAGGTGAAGGACGGCTACGCACAGGATGCTGCCGCACTTTTGCAGACTGGCTATGAGCAAATTCTCAGCTACTCCCGGATGTACAACATGGATTTGCAGAAGGTCTTGCAGGCTCGTTTGTTCGTGAATGGCAACTATGTGGCGCTACTGATCCTCAGTGCGCAAGGTGACTGGGAGGCCAGTGATGAGGTGCAGGCTAAATTTGCTGCTGAGGAGGCTGCCAAGGTGGACGAAGTATGGAGAGGTATTTTTGGTTCTGCTGACAACGGTATTACGATCCCGGAGGACGACGGCAGCAGCAACAACGGTGGCTCTTTTGATATGACCGACGATGAAGGTAACAACGATCCGGTGCTTGGCGGCTAACTATGGTTTTCTCCAGCCTGACGTTTTTACAATGCTTTCTGCCCCTGTGTCTGCTGGCTTACTTCCTTGTGCCGAAGGCATGGCGCAACGGCGTGCTGTTCCTGTTCAGCCTGCTGTTTTACGCCTGGGGCGAGCCGGTCTATGTGGTGTTGATGCTGTTTTCCACCGCATTGGACTACACCTGCGGACAGATGGTAGAGCGGCACAGGGGACAGCGGGGAGCAAAGATCGCGCTGCTGGTGTCGGTTTGTGTAAACCTTGGCTTGCTGGGCGTATTCAAATACAGTGACTTCCTGATCGGCACGGTCAATTCCTTGTTCGGCACGGCGCTCCCCCAGCCGAATCTGCCGCTGCCGATCGGCATCAGCTTCTACACCTTTCAGACCATGAGCTATACCATCGACGTCTACCGGGGCGAGGCAAGGGCCCAGAAAAACATCATCAATTTCGGCGCGTATGTGACATTGTTTCCCCAGCTGATTGCGGGTCCCATCGTCCGCTACCAGACGGTAGCGGACGAGCTGGAGCACCGGGATTGCACCGCTGACCTCTTTGCCGATGGGGTGAAACGCTTCGCCTGTGGTATCGGGAAAAAGGTACTGCTGGCAAATAACATCGGCCTTTTGTGGGAGGCAGCATCCGCGCAGGCTGCTCCCACGGTGCTGACGGCATGGCTGGGTGTCATCGCCTACGGTTTCCAGATCTATTTCGACTTTTCCGGTTACTCCGACATGGCTATTGGCCTTGGACGGATGCTGGGGTTCCGATTTTTGGAAAACTTCAACTATCCCTTTCTGGCCGACAGTATTACCGATTTCTGGCGGCGCTGGCATATCTCCATGGGGACATGGTTCCGGGATTATGTCTATATCCCGCTGGGAGGCAACAAGGGCGGCCTTGCAAAGCAGCTCCGCAATATTGCTATCGTCTGGCTGCTGACGGGCTTCTGGCACGGGGCAAGCTGGAACTTTGTTCTGTGGGGCGTGTATTTTGGCGTGCTGCTGGTGCTGGAAAAGCTGATCCTATTGCGCTGGCTCAAAAGGCTGCCCGCCGTATTGCGGCATATCTACGCGCTGGTGCTGGTAACGATCAGCTGGACACTCTTTGCGTTCACAGAGATCAGCAAAGGAGCCGCGTGGTGCAAGGCCATGCTCTCCGGCGTGCTGTTCGACAGCAGTAGTCTGTATTTGTTGCTGACTTATGGGCCGATGCTGGCAATCTGTGCTTTGGCAGCCACACCGCTGGGAAAACGCTTTTATAAAAAGCTCGGCACACGGCTGGGGCAGCGGGCGCTGACCGTGGTTGACTGCGGCGGCCTTACCTGTGTGCTGGTGATGGCTGCGGCCTATCTTGTCAGCGGCAGCTATAATCCGTTCCTGTACTTCCGATTCTGAGGTGAGAAAAATGCGAAATAAAATCATTACCTCTTTTTCTGCCTGCTGCTGGCGTTTTCGACTCTTGCCGGATTGCTGTTGCCTGATCGCTATTACTCCGAAAGAGAAAAGCGCACTTTGACGCAAAAGCCGCAATTTACTATTGCCGACTTTATCTCCGGCGAATTTAGTGGCGAACTGGAAAAGTATCTTACCGATCAAGTTCCCCTGCGGGATGGCTGGGTCACGATGAAAACCTACATGGAACTGGCCATCGGTAAACGGGAAAGCGGCGGCGTCTATCTCTGCAAAGATCAGTACCTGATGGACAAGTTTACATCTTATAGTAAAAAGCAGCTTGCCGCCAACGCAGCCGCCCTTGCTGATTTACAGGAAAAACTGGCAGCAGAGGGCGTTTCTATGAATACGATCCTTGTCCATATGGCGGCACAAGTGCTGACGGATAAACTCCCTGCCTACGCTCCCGCGGCGGACTACGCCGCCATCTTTCAAGTGCTGACCGACGCGGGGGTGGACACGGTGAATGTGTGGTCCACCCTCGCGGCCCACAGCGGTGAGAACATCTACTACCGCACTGACCACCACTGGACCAGCCTTGGGGCCTACTATGCCTATTGTGCGTGGCGGGGCATCCAGCCTAATGCGGACGAGTGGACGCAGGAAATTCTCTGCGGCAATTTCCGCGGCACGACTTGGAATAAAGTCCCCCTGCCCACCGTCCCCGCCGAGGAGATCGCCGCATGGTATAAGCACATAAATAGAAGCGTGTCTTACAACAACGGTCAGTATGAGACGGACAGCATCTACGAGCGGAAATACCTGTCCGGCAGCGACCAATACGCCGTGTTTCTGAACTCCAACCAGGCACAGACCGTTATCGAGGGCAGCGGCAAGAGCGGCAAGCTCCTGCTTATTAAAGACTCCTACGGCAACACCTTTTCCCAATCCCCCGTGGAGGACTATGCGGAAGTTCATGTCCTCGACCTCCGCTTCTTCAAGGGCGATGCGGTGGACTACGCCAAGGAAAACGGCATCACCGACGCGCTGGTGCTCTACGGCGTGCAGAACTTTGTGAAGGATACAAATCTGCGCTTCTGACGGAGACGGCGCGCAGCCTCCGCGGCGCGGGGCAAAAAGCCGACGGTCAAAGGGCCGTGGGCTTTTGCCTATTCTGCCGACTTTGTGCGGGGGAGGCGGGAGACCTTTTGCGCAAAACGGAGAGAAGAAAAAATTTTGCGGAAAGGGGCTTGACAATGGAAGCGCGCGTGCTATAATACGCTACAACAAGTTAAAGCAGTAAAAACCAATGACGGAGAGAAGTAGCCGATGCAGGCAAGCCTTCAGAGAGTCCCGGATGGTGTGATCGGGGCGGCGGACGGTCGGCGAATGGACTTCGGAGGGCGGATCAAAAGGCGAAAGCCGAGTAGAGACCGACGGGTATCCCACCCGTTATCCATCGGGGCGCGTATGATGGTGCGCGTAAGCGAGCGGGCGTTTGATAACGTCAATTTGGGTGGTATCGCAGAAGTTCAACGACTTTTGTCCCATGTAGGTGGGATGAAGGTCTTTTTCTTTTTCCCCGCTCTGTTCCGGCAAGACAGAGCTTCATCTGCCGCTCAAAATCAAATATATTGGAGGAAAACCAAAATGAAAAACAACATGATGAAAAAGCTTCTGACCCTCGTTCTTGCCGGCGCGATGACGCTGTCCCTCGCCGCCTGCGGCGCAAAGGACACCCCGTCGGCCGACCAGCCGGACAACAGCACAGAGGAGGCCAAGACCTATAAGGTGGCTGTGATCAAGCAGCTCGACCACGCCTCCCTCGACGAGATCGCGAACGCCGTCACCGCCGAGCTGGATAAGATTGCCGCCGACAACGGCGTGACCATCGAGTATGAGGTCACCTCCGGCCAGGGCGACCAGACCATTCTCAAGCAGCTGAGCGATCAGGCCATCGCCGACGGCGTGAACGCCATCATTCCCATTGCTACCACCGCCGCGCAGATCGCCGCCCTCTCCGCCGAGGAGACCAAGACGCCGGTCGTCTACGCCGCCATCTCCGACCCCGAGACCGCCAAGCTCACCGGCATCGACTATGTGACCGGCACGAGCGACGCGCTCAACACCGAGTTCATCATGGATATGATGTTCGCCCAGAACCCGAACGTCGCCAAGGTCGGCCTGCTCTACTCCCTCAATGAGCCGAACTCCACCAAGCCCGTCGCGGACGCCAAGGCTTACCTCGACGCCAAGGGCATCGAGTACGTCGAGCAGACCGCGAACACCAACGACGAGGTCGTCGCCGCCGCCTCCGCGCTCATCGCCGCCGGTGTGGACGCCGTGTTCACCCCGACCGACAACGTGATCATGGCGGCGGAAATGGCCATCGCTGAGGACTTTGCCATCAACGGCATCCCGCACTACACCGGCGCGGACTCCTTCGTCCGCAACGGCGCCTACGCCACCTGCGGCGTGAACTACACCGATCTCGGCGCCAAGACCGCCGACCTCGCCTACAAGGCCATCACCGAGGGCATGGACGGCATGGAGGACTACTACCTCATGGACGGCGGCATCATCACCGTCAACACCGATACCGCAGCTATGATCGGCAAGCAGGCCGAGTATTCCTGCTTCGACAGCATGGGCACCGTCGTGGAAGTGACCACCACCAAGGACTGAACCGAAACAAGAACGCGGAAGCCCTCCAACGAAGGTCGGAGGGCCGAAGCCTGAAAGGAGAGCGACCCCATGCTCATCATCACGCAGACCGCCCTGGAGCTGGGCTTTTTGTACGCGCCGGTCGCGCTGGCGCTGTTTCTGAGCTACCGCATCCTCGACATTGCCGACCTCACGACGGACGGCTGCTTCGTTCTCGGCGCGGCGGTTTCCGTCAGCCTGACGGCGGCGGGGCATCCGTTCCTCGCCATCCCCGCGGCGATGCTCGCCGGCGCATGCGCGGGACTCGTCACCGCCTTTTTGCAGACCAACCTCGGCGTGCCGAGCATCCTCGCGGGTATTGTGACGAATACGGGACTTTACACCGTGAACCTCATGGCGATGGGATGGAAGGCCAACCAGAGCCTGCTCGGCTCGGATACCGTGTTTACCCTTCTGCGCGATGCCGGCATCGGCGGGGCGTGGTATGAGCTGCTGCTTGCGGTCATCGTTACCGGACTTGCGGCGGTGCTGCTGCGCGCTTTCCTCGGCACGCATCTCGGTCTGTCACTCCGCGCGACGGGCGATAATCCCGATATGGTGCGCGCATCGTCGCTGAATCCCGCGTTCACCATCTCCGTCGGCCTCTGCCTTGCCAATGCCATGACCGGCCTTGCCGGCGCGATGGTGGGCCAGTATCAGAAGACCGTGGACATCAACTCCGGTACCGGCATCGTCGTCATCGGCCTTGCCTGCCTCATCATCGGTGAAACGGTGCTCGGCCGCCGCAGCATGACGCGCGGCGTGCTCGCCGCGCTCGTCGGCTCGCTGATCTACCGCTTCATCTACGCGGTCGTGTTCTACACGAAGATCGTGCCGGTGGAGTGCCTGAAGCTGCTCACGGCGATCATCGTGGCGCTGGCCATCGCCGCGCCGAGCATCCAAAGGTGGGCAGCGTTCCAGCGCCGCAAGGCCGCGGCAAAAGGGAAGGGGGGCAACTGATATGCTGGACATTCAACACATCTCCAAGACCTTCAACGTCGGAACGGTGAACGAAAAGCGCGCCGTCACCGACCTGTCGCTCCATTTGGACAAGGGTGATTTCGTCACCGTTATCGGCTCGAACGGCGCGGGCAAGTCCACGCTTTTCAACGCCATCGCAGGCAGCTTTTATGTGGACGAGGGCCGTATTCTGCTGAATGGCAAGGACATTACCTTTACACGCGAGCACGACCGCAGCCGTGTCATCGGGCGGCTGTTTCAGGACCCGCTGCGCGGCACCGCGCCGCACATGAGCATTGAGGAAAATCTTGCCCTCGCGTATCTGCGCGCGGCGCACGGCAATCCGTTCAGCCGCATCACGGCGAAGGACCGCGAGCTTTTCCGCGCCCAGCTCGCGCAGCTCGACATGGGACTGGAGGACCGGCTGGGCCAGCCCGTCGGTCTGCTCTCGGGCGGTCAGCGGCAGGCGCTGACGCTTTTGATGGCGACGATGGTGCCGCCGGAGCTTCTGCTGCTCGACGAGCACACGGCGGCGCTCGACCCGGGCACGGCGGAAAAGGTGCTCGCGCTCACGCAGAGCATCGTGGCGGAGCATCACATCACCTGTCTGATGGTGACGCACAACATGACGCAGGCGCTCTCGCTCGGCAACCGCACGCTGATGATGGCGGACGGCGGCATCGTGCTCGACGTCGCGGGCGCGGAACGCGCCGGCATGACGGTGGAGGATCTCGTTGAGCGCTTCCGCGCGGGCACGGGCAGGACGCTCGACAACGACCGTATGCTCCTTTCCGAATGAAGCCACGCGGACCGGCCCTCCGGTACGCCGACGGCAGAGCGGATTTTCCCTTTTAAGATGCGACAAAGCGGCAGAGCCTTTTGCTCTGCCGCTTTTGCTGTATACAGTAAACCATATGCAAAAAACCTTGAAACCATACGGTTTCAAGGTTTTTCGTGGTGGAGATTATTTATGCCCGCAGGGTTTTCGGCTTACCTGCTGCGGCGCAGGACCTCGCACACCAGCTCGTAGACGCGCTCGGTGGAGGGCACGCTCAGCCGCTCGCGCACGGAATGAACGTCGTGCAGCTCGGGCCCGAGGGAGATGGCGTCGAGACCGGGAATCTTCTCAATGAAGAGCCCACACTCCAGTCCGCCGTGCGTCGCCTCGAGCTTGGCCTCCGCGCCGGTGAGGTCACGGTAGACGCCAAGCACCAGCTCACGGAGCTTGGAATCGCGCGCGTACTGCCAGCCGGGGTAGTTGCCGCGCTCGGAGACCGTGCCGCCCGCAAACTCCACGATGGCGCGCACGCGCTGGGCGAGCATCGCCTTCTGCGAGGCAATGCAGGAGCGGATGGAGTAGGAGAAATGCAGTCCGTCCTCCGCCAAATGCATCACGCCGAGGTTGAGGGAGGTCTGCACCAGACCGGGGAAGTCCGCGCTCATCGCCTCCACGCCCTGCGGCAGCGCAAAGAGCGTGTGGAGCATCACAGAGGTGGTCTCCGCGCTGACGGCGGAAGCCGCCTCGGCCTTGGCACATTCGAGCGTCACGCCCGCGTCGCAGCCGGCGTACTCATTTTTGAGCGTCGCGTCAAAGCCGCGGATGAACTGCTCAAGGTCCGCCTCCTTCCCCGCGGGGACGGCGACGACCGCGTCGCAGCGCGAGCAGATCACGTTGTCGAACCTGCCGCCCTGTATTGCCGCGAGGCGCAGACCGGGGAGCTGCTCCATCGCGGAGTAGAGCACGCGGCCCATCAGCGCGTTTGCGCTGCCGCGGCCCTTGTCAATGTCGCCGCCGGAATGGCCGCCCTGCAAGCCGGAGAGCGTCACGGCGTAGCAGCTCTCGCCGCCGAGCGGCTCGCGCTTGCCGGGAAGCGTGCAATCCGCGCGCATACCGCCTGCGCAGGACACCGTGAAGATGCCCTCCTCCTCGGAGTCGAGGTTCAAGAGCTTCTTTCCCTTGAGGTCGGAGCAGTCGAGCGCAAACGCGCCGTCCATACCGACCTCCTCATCGACGGTGAAAACCGCCTCAAGCGGCGGATGGGGGAGCGTATCGTCGGCAAGGATGGCGAGGATCATCGCCACGGCGATGCCGTTGTCGCCGCCGAGCGAGGTCTGATTCGCCCAGACCCACTCGCCGTCCGTGCGCAGGTCAAGCCCCTCCCTCGCCATGTCCTTCGCGCACTCGTCCGTCTTGGCGCAGACCATGTCGATGTGACCTTGTAAAATAATCGGCTCGGACTGCTCATAGCCCGCGGAGCCGTCCTTCCAGATGATAAGGTTGTTGCACGCCTCTTGGCGGTACCTCAGCCCAAGCTCCTTGGCAAAGCCCACGCACAGGTCGCTGATGATCTTCGTGTTGCCGCTGCCGTGCGGCACGGAGCAGAGCTTCTCAAAATATTCAAATACCTTCTCGGGCTTCAGCCCTTTTAATGCAGCCATGCTGCCTTCCTCCTTTTCAGTGTGCACACAGCCCATGCGTTCCGCATGGGCTGTGTGGTGATTGTTCGGTTAGCCGACAGGTACCTCGTCCATCGTCATATCGTCCATGCCGAAGTCGTCGCCGGAGGGGGTGTCCTCCTCGACGATCTCCGCGTCGGGCGACGGGATGAACTCCGTCAGATAGGCGTCCTCACCCAGTCCCGCGAGGTAGGCGGGCAGGTTGATGATGATGCCGTCCATATTCTTAGGCAGGGGGATCGTGTAGGTCTGCGTCGTCTCGCTGCCGCCCTTCTTCTCGGTGATCTCGAGCGTCACCGTGAACTTCTGGCCGATGCAGGTCGCGCTGCCGCGCTCACGGTCATAGAGCTTGGCGACCTGCTCGCCGTCCACAAGGACGACGACCTTGTACGGCGTGTCGTAGGTCTTTCCGTTGTACTCTAACTTCTTGTTGTCGAGATACACGGTGTGGCCGCGGCCGACGATCGTCATGGCATAGGCGATGACAATGAGCACGACGACTGCCGCGAGCTGGAAGATCAGTCTGCGGTTGGAGGTCTTATTCTTCATTTTGCCTTCGCCTCCTCTTCTGCCAGCTGGTCGGCTGCAAGCTGCAAGCCGGCCGCGCTCTTAGCCTTGCGCTTCTTCGCCTCATACATGACCAACGCGATGGTGATGACCGCGTAGGACACAAACACGCGGAAGTATTCGCCGATCATCGAGTCGCCGGTGATGACCGTGCCGGTGCGCGGCGCCACAATGAACATGGTGTGGAACAGGATAACGCCGAGGAACACGTTCTTGATGCTCGCCTTCTCCACGCTCGCACCACCGACGAGCAGCGCCGCGATGGAGAACATACCGATCTGGGTATGGGCGGTATAGGTGGGGAAGTTGCCGACGTTCTGCAAATAAATGATCATGCCGAAGCCCGCGAACACGGTGGAGATGACCATAGAGATCACGCGGGTGCGCTCGACATTGATGCCCGCGTCGCGCGCGACCTCCATATCCTGACCGACCGCGCGCATATCCTGACCGAGCTTGGTGCGGCGGAACCAGAGGATAAAGAGGCAGGCGGCGGCAATGATGATGAGCGTGAGCACGGGGATCTTCACGCCGCCGACGCTGACCGCCAGCAGGTTATCCAAGCTCTGGCGCATATTCAGCAGGCTCACCGTATTCCGGATACCGTAGCCGCGCGGGAGCTTGAGCGTATTGTGGATGATGGGAATGACGGGACCCATCATAAAGAGCACAAAGAACTGGTACACACCGTCCATGGCGAAGGCGATCATGTAGCTTGTGATCATCTCGCGGCCCTTGGCGCGGTTGAGGAGCTTGCCGATCATGATGCCGAGCAGAACGGAGATGGGAATGGAGATGATCGCCGCGAGGATCAGTCCGGGGATGCCCCAGACCTGCCAGTCGGCGGCAAAGATCAATCCGATCTGGCCTGCCATCGCGCCGAGCGTCATGCCGAAGTTCATGCCCATGCCCGCCATAACGGGGATGAGCAGGCTCAGGATGAGGAAAGCGTTGCGGCCCAGACGGGTCATGCCTTCGTTGAGCAGATAGTTCCACGAGAGGTCCGCGCGCGGGATGCAGTAGGCGCAGATCAGAACGAACATGATGGGCACGATGTTGTCGCTCAGGAACCTGCGCAGCGCGCGGCCCCATTCGGCGCCGCCGCGAGGAAGATTGTTGTTGATCTTTTTCATACTTACTTCTTCCCTCCCATCTTACGGGTCAGCGCGTAGACGATCATGCCGTTGGAGACGATGATACGAATGATCTCGCTGATGTCAAGGTGGATCAAGGAGTTGATGACCGTCGGCGTCATGGTGACAAGACCCTGATAGAGGAACGTGCCGATGATAACATTGGCGATGCTCGCCTTGTTGACGCTCGCGCCGCCGATGAGGATGGCGGCGACCGCCGGGAATGCCATCTTGAGCGGGGCGGTGTAGATCTGGATGAAGCCGAACCCCTGCTCATAGACGAGGATGCCGACCGCGCCCAGCCAGGTGGAAAGGACGACGGAAATGAGGCGCATCTTGTCGATGCTGACGCCCGCTGCCTTGGCAAAGGAAGGGTTGGAGCCGACGGCGGTCATCGCGGTGCCGGTCTTGGTGTGCAGGAATGCCCACATTAGGAAAGCAAGGATCGCGAAGAAGATCAGGCTGCCGGTCGGAATGACGAGGTTGATGCCGAAGCGGTTGAGGTCGATGGAGAGAATGTCCGCCAGCACGCGGTCATAGAAGCCCTCGAGGGAGATGGTGGTACGAAGGCCGGAGCCGGAGAAGCCCCACACCATCTCGGGCTTCTTGTACGGCAGCAGCAGCCACATCATGCACATGAAGGAGACGGAGGAGAAGCCGACGTAGGTCGCGACCATCATCTCGCCGCCCTTGATCTTGTTGAGCAGCCAGCCGTAGCCGCCGCCGAGCAGCAGCGCAAACGGCGTCGCGATCGCGATGGCCATGACGAAGCTCATCGGACCCGTGAAGCCAAGCTCGATGGACAGCGTCGCGCCCAGAAGGCCCGAGATGATACCGAGCGGCAGGCCGAAGTTGAGGCCGCAGCCGGAGTGGACCATCGGGACCATCGCCAGCACCATGATGGCGTTCCAGCTAAAGCGGTTGATAACGTTGCTGATCTGCGTTGCGAAGTCCACGCCCGCGAACGGCACGAGCACGAACATCAGCAGCAGAAAGCCGGTGATGATCATGCGGGGGACGCCGTAGCTGTCGATCATTTGGCGGAGCCTGCTCTTTTCGGCAAGGCTGTTTGTTGTATTATCCATATCTGCCCTCCTTATTTGACCTGACTGACCATCAGCATACCGAACGCCTCGGAGGATTCGGTCGCCGGCAGGATGCCGGCGATCCGGCCGCCGGAGACGATGGCGATGCGGTCGCAGGTCATGCGCAGTTCCTCCAGCTCAGATGAGATCATCACAACGGTGATCCCGCTCTCGCGGTTGAACCTCTTGAGCGCGTCGAGCACGAGAGATTTCGCGCCGACGTCGATGCCGCGGGTCGGCTCGGAGACAAAGAGGAACTTCGGCTCGAGCGCGAATGCCTTGGCAAGGCAAACCTTCTGCTGGTTGCCGCCGGAGAGCTCCTTGGCCTTCTGCTTCGAGCTGGTGCACTTGATCTTCAGCTCGTCAATATAGCGGTCGGTCACGGCGCGGATGGCCTTTTCATCGCGCCACTTCACAAGGCCGCCAAACAGGCTCTTGAGAAACTTATCGTGGATCTGCATGGCCGGGAAGGCAATGTTCCACTCCAGCGACTCGTCGAGCAGCAGTCCCACGCCGCGGCGGTCCTCCGACACGAAGGCGAGCTGCGCGTCGAGACAGCGGCGGGGAGCGTTGAGCGGAATGGGCTTGCCGTCGAACTCGACCGTGCCGCCCGCCTCATAAAGGCCCATAACTCCGTTCGGGATGCCGAGCTTGCCCTGACCGGCGAGGCCGCCGATGCCGAGGATCTCGCCCTCCCTGATGTCGAGATCGACGTTGCGCACGATCTCGCCGGGCATATCGACCCAGAGCTTGCGGATGGACATGATGGTCCTGGCGCCGGAGTGATCGACTACATCCTGTGCAGCGGAGAGCTCCACGCTGCGGCCGACCATCCACCTTGTGATGTCGGAAACGTTCGTTTCCTTCGCCGGGGTATCCTTCACCACATGGCCGTCGCGCATGACGATGACCTTGTTGCAAACATCAAGGATCTCCTGCAGGCGGTGCGTGATGAAGATGACCGCGATGCCGCGCGCCGACATGCTGCGGATGGAATCGAGCAGCGCCGCGGCCTCCTTTTCCGTCAGAACGGCGGTCGGCTCGTCAAGAATAAGCAGCTTGAGATGCTCCTTGCTCAGCTCGCGCGCGATCTCGGTGAACTGCTTATGGCCGACCGGCATATCGCTGATGACCATGTTGGCGTCGATGTGGACGCCCATTTTTTCAATGGCTGCCGCTGCACTGCGGTCCATCTCCTTATAATCGAGCGTGTTCAGACGGCTGCCGAACACCTCGGAGATGACATTTTTCTTCTGGGGCTCACGGTTGAGCAGAATGTTCTCCGTTGCCGTGAAGCCGGGGATCAGAGAAAACTCCTGATGCACCATGCCGATACCGGCTGCCAGTGCGTCAAAGGGGGTGTTGAAGGTGACCTTTTCACCGTTGATGAGAACGTCTCCGCCGTAGCCGCCGGTCTCGCGGATGACGTCCATGCCGAAGAGGATCTTCATCAGCGTGCTCTTGCCCGCACCGTTTTCGCCGACAAGGCCGAGCACCTCGCCCTCGCGGAGCGTAAAGCTGATATCTGTGAGGACCTGATTGCCGAAGAAGTCCTTTTTGATGCTGCGCATCTCCAACAGAGGAGCGTTGTTATTTTCCATAAGCTATACCCTACCTAAAAGAAGCAGGGGGGAGGATTTTCCTCCCCCCTGTTTTTTTGATGTTCGTCAGTGAGCCGAAGGCTTACTTAACGGTGAAGTACTTTTCGGGGACCTCGACCTCGGTGGCGTGCATGAACCAGCCCGGATCGCCCATGATGTAGGTATCCTGATAGACAAGGAAGGTGTTGTCGGCCTTGACGCCGGTGGTGGCGTTGGTGTAGTTGGAGCCGTTCCAGGAGGCGTCGGGGGAGAACTGGTGATAGGCCTTGGCGATATCGTCGATATCGGCAAGCTCGCTCTCGCCCTTGATGACGTTCATGGCGTGCTGGGCAAGGCCGGCGGAGGTGACGTAGCCGTAGGAGTAAGCCCAGGTGCCGAAGCGGCCCGCGCCGCCCTTTTCGCAGATAGCGGCCTCGACCTTGGCAAGGATCTTCTGGAAGTCGCCCGCCTCAGCGGTCAGGTCGATGCCCAGAGCGCCGGGATAGCCCATCAGCGGGGAGGGAAGGTCGGCCTCGATGAAGTAGCCGCCGTATTCAAGCAGCTGCTTGAGCAGGGGCTCGGTGTGCGCGTCGTTGGTGCAGAAGTAAGCGGCCTTCTCGCCGTACTTGTTCACCCACTCGGGAACCTTTTCAAGGATGTAAGCCTGCGCACCGGCAACGCCGACATCAGAGGTGGGGTCGGGAGCGGTCTCCATCTCGAAGCTCATGCCGAACTCCTCGCAGGCCGCCTTCATGACGGCGACGCGGCGGCTCATGGTCTCGTAAGCGAGGTGGCGCGGGAAGGAGATATGAACGAAGGTGTCGCAGCCAAGCTCGTGCGCGGTGCGGATGATGAGGTAGCCGCGGGCAACGAAGTCGTTGTTGCACACGAGGTCGGCAGCAGAGCCGATCTCGGGCAAATCCTCATGCGCCTCACCGGCGATGCAGAGGATGTCGGGGCGACGCTCCTTGATCTTACGGAAGGCCTCGGTTGTGCCGGGGACGGACTGGTTGACGATGATCGCCTTCATGTCGGGGTCGTCGGACAGGTTGACGATGCACTGGATGGTGGTCTCCAGCTCTTCGGTGAAGTTGTCGGGATAGATGGCAAGCTTGACCATCTCTTCGCCGTACATCGCCTGGAAGGCTTCCGCGCCGCGGCGGTCGTCCTCGGACTGGGAGACGGAGCCGGTGACGATGCCGATATGGACATTGCCGGTCTCCTCGGTCGAAGCCTCGGTTTCCTCAGCGGGAGCCGCTTCTTCGGTCTTGGTTTCTTCGGTCTTGGTTTCTTCGGTCTTGGTTTCCTCTGTCGTGGTGGTCTCGGTCTTCTCCGTTGCAGGAGCGGTGTTGCTGGCGCAAGCGACAAGACCCAGCAGCATCACAAGAGCGAGCAGCAAGCATACTACTTTCTTCATACAAACCTCCAGTTTTGAAATACACGTCCCCGTTTGGGGACATGCATTTATTTTACCAGTTTTCTTCATTTTGTCAACCGACTCTTGTGCAGGATTCCGGAAAAAAGCCAGAAAAATGAGAGTTTTGAAAAGATGTGTCCGCCACAGGCGGTCAGATTCGACTGGTTTTTGATGGAATATTCTGTTTTTGCTTCGCGTACACAAGTTCTTGTCTGTCTGTCCGCACATGAAAGACACTATATTTTTTCCGTCATTTGCCTCAACACTTTAACGCAATATTCACGCAACACAGCAAATTGCTGCTTTTGCGCAAAAACACAAGTCCTGCTGCGCAAAAAAGCCCCCGCCTTGCGGCGGGGG
>ERZ1106939.740-NODE-740-length-28129-cov-6.251158_pt1 | contig 28129 bp, 23 predicted proteins | sample MGYA00403669_ERZ1106939 | MGnify/ENA primary metagenome ERZ1106939 (study PRJEB35170, sample SAMEA104062447) | human gut metagenome | biome: human gut; feature: human-associated habitat; material: faeces | place: Denmark | collected 2012-09-28 ...
CTTTGCTCCAAGTGCATTTTTGAATCATACGTCGGGTTTGTCCTTGGCCAATATCGGCAATGATAAACTGAAATGGGAGACGGTCACGCGGATTTCAGTTGGTTTGGACATGTCCGTTTGGAATGACCGCTTGTCGCTTGGATTCAATTATTATAAGTCTTATGTGAACAACATGTTAGCTTACAAGACATTGGGAGGGGTGAGCGGATTGCGCAATTATTGGAGTAATGAGGGTAAGATGGAAAACCAGGGTTTTGATGTTGCGGTTGTGGCCAAAGTCATGGCATTAAAGGATTTCTCATGGGAAATTTCTGCAAGTGTCGGCCATTACAAGAATGAGGTGACTGCATTGCCGGATAACGATAAGACGGTGTATACTTCTGTTTATGGCGGTGAGGTCATGACTAAGGTAGGAAACCCGATCGGTTTGTTCTATGGTTACAAGACTCAGGGTGTGTTTGCCACCTCGGAAGAAGCTGCTGAAACGGATTTACGTAATGGAAGCAAAAATGGAAGTGCTTTCCGTGCCGGTGATGTACATTTCTCCGATTTGGTAGCTGACGGGGTGATTGATAATAAAGACAAAGATGTAATCGGCGACCCTAATCCGGATATTTTCGGTAATTTCGGGACTAGCCTGCATTACAAAAATTGGACATTGGATGCTTTCTTCAGTTATTCTTTGGGGAATGACATTTACAATTACCAACGTGCCGTATTGGAAAGCGGAAGTTCTTATAATAACCAAACCACGGCTTTATTGAACCGTTGGACTTCAGAGGGGCAGCAGACATCGATTCCCCGTGTGGAATACGGGGATCGGATGAGAAACGCACGTTTTTCCGACCGTTGGATTGAGGATGGCTCTTATTTGAAGCTCAAGACTTTGAGTTTGAGCTATCGCTTTCCCTTCAACTTGACGTTCCTGCAAGGGATTACAGTTTGGGGAGCTGCCAACAATCTGTTTACGTGTACGAAATATTTAGGTAGTGATCCGGAACTCTCCATTTCAGGCAATCCGATTTACCAGGGGATTGACCGTGGTTTGTTAGGACACGGGCGCAGTTTCGTTTTAGGGGTTAAAATTAATCTTTAACAAGGATATGAAGATGTTAAAAAACATATTAAAGTCGACCGCAATTTGGATGGCGGCTACGGTGTCTTTCACAGCTTGCGAGGTGGATACCACTACGGTGATGTTTGAAGAAGACCATGATTTTTCTCAACCGGGCGATACCGTGTTCTCTGTGTTGGGTATATTGGACAAGGTTCAAGACGTGGTCGAAAAAGGAGTGCTTTTAGGTGAATTGAGGGGAGATTTGGTAAAGCCTGTTCCTTTAGCCGGTGCAAGTAATGCTTGGGTGGATTTGGCTCGTTTTGAGAATTTGGAGGATGCGACTTTCAACCGCTACCGGGATTACTATGCCATTGTGAATAATTGCAATTTCTATTTGGAGCGTGCGGATGCCGAGATGGAGCGTCGCGGGCAGAAAGTGTTCCTGAAGGAATATGCAGCCGTGAGTGCCTACCGGGCGTGGGCTTACTTGCAATTGGCTTTGCTTTATGGCGAAATCCCGTTCTATACTCAGCCTCTGCTGTCTTATTCTGAAATAGAGCAAGTGATGAACGACCCTTCCAGACGGAAGGGACTGGGTGAGATTTGTTCTTATTTCATTGATGATTTGCTTCCTTACGTTGATGTGCCGTTTCCCAATTACGGGAACTTCACTTATGACCAGAATAGCTCGGTAAACAGTAGCGATTTTTTTCTTCCAATCCGTTTGCTGAGAGGCGACCTTTATTTATGGCGTGGTTCATTGGATGGCAATAAATCCGATTTTGCCAAGGCGGCTCAGGAATATCGTGATTATTTATTGTCCGAAGAACGATTTGTAAATCCTGAAATAAAGGTAGCTTATCGGACTGTGGATTTGGACGGCGCCCAAATTGTGGACCGTTGGAATTCCGTTTTTGTGGGAGGCAATACTATGGAACGTATCAGCCTCGTTCCATTTGCAGGCAACTCCCAATATGGTAAATTAGGAAGTTTGCAGCAATCGTTCAGGTATTTCATGGGTTCTGACGCGCTTCAGAAATTGGTGGATGAATCTTATTATTGCTACGTGATGTATACAGAAGAATCAGAATCGGATGAAAGTGAGTATATGTCTCGCTTTACGGGGCTGGCAAAGGATACTTTGTATTACGGGACAAAGGAAAATCCCCAGTATTATTCATATATCACGGTGCCGGGCACACCGCAATATTTCATGGGCGATTTGCGTTTCAACCGGGATTATCAGGAAGGATACGGGTTGAGCATCAATAAGTATTCTTCACTATGGCCGCATGTGACCACTTACCGTACGGGGGCGGTTTACCTCCGTCTGGCAGAGGCTATCAACCGTGCGGGTTATCCGTTGACGGCTTTCCATGTGCTGAAGTACGGTTTGAGCCGTGGCAATCTGATACAATACGATGCCAACGGGGAATACCGCCGTTTGATGCAGTCCGGTTATACGTTTTACGACATGTATGACAACAAGGATAATATGGGGTTGCATGCACGCGGTTGCGGGAATGCGGAGATGGACACGTTGCATTATGCGTTGCCGGCCATGGCTTCGCGTGAGGACAGCATAAGGAAAGTAGAGGATATGATTTGCGACGAGATGGCTTTGGAGACGGCCTACGAAGGCAACCGTTTTTATGACTTGATGCGTTTTGCGTTCCGTCGTGGAGAAGATTTCCTGGCTTCCCGTGTGGCTCGCCGTACGAGTCCGGACAATCCCGACCAGGCGCTTTATAATAAATTGAGAGACCGCAATAACTGGTATTTGCCGATGGTGGAGAATTGAGAATGACATACTAAGGAATGGCAGGCATGGAATTGCGCTTATATCGTGGTTTCCATGCCTGTTTTTTTTGAGGAAAGTGTGAAATGGGAAAAAATGACATACGTTTTGTCGAAATTTGCCCTATCCTGTTTTGCCGATGTGGCTTAATTTTGCAAGAAGAAAAACTTGAAAGGAACAAATATCATGGAAATATTCACGGAAAGTCAGTTTTCTGCATGTTATATGCAGTATAGGGAGAAGGTGAACGGGTATATCTTCTCTCGGGTTCGTGACAGGGAAGAGGCGGAAGATTTGACCCAGGATGTCTTTGAACATATATGGAGATGCCGGGAAGGAGTGCGCATGGTAACCCTCCAGAATTTAGTCTTTAGGGTCATGCGGAATACCGTGATAGATTATCTGCGCCGCCGTTATATGAAAAAAAGCCGGATGGACATATACAGCTACGGTGAGGTACAGTGTGGTCGCAATACGGTCGAAGAAGACTATTGTTATAAAGAACTCCGCTTTGTGCATAAGAAGATGGTGAAACGGTTGACCGAAAGACGCCGTCAAGTGTATCTTTTGTATTTTTACAAGGGAATGTCGTATGCTTCCATCGCTGACCGGCTTGGTGTGGCCGAATGCACCGTGGGTGCGCATCTGTTGAGGGCACATAGGATGGTACGTATGGGGGTGGATAGGGCGTACCGGAATAAGGCAGGGTGAATGGAATCGGATATCCCGTTTTTGACAGTATGCACGGCTTTTCCGCTTTCCTGTATGCAAATGGAAAGGGAAAAGGCTTTCCTTTCGATGGCCTGAGGGCGGGAAAAGTACAGAAACAGGTATGGAAATGACTTTTTAAGAATACTTTTTTTAAGGTTTCAGGGCGTTTTTTTATGTTTATTTACTAAAGACGTGAATCGTTTGGAGCAGAATGGAAAATCGTTCGGCTGAGAAAACATTTTTTTTCTCCGCATGACGGTCGGAAGTCATGCGCTTGTCTGCGGGACAAGCACCTTGAAACCTTGGCATAACTTGCTTCGGGAACCGTTATTTTTTCTATTTGGAAAGGAAAAGCCTGCGGGTCCGGAGTGTCTTTTTGTAAGGCGAAACGCTTTACGGGGTTACGCCATTCTCTTGGGGCTGCGCAGGACGCAGCCAACGGTTTTCATAATGATAACATAATATGTGTCCGGCTTCCATCTTGTCTTTTCCCGACGGTACGGGAATCGCGTATTTACGGCGGACATCCGAGTGGGGGACGGATAAACTGGCCACGCACTATCGGATTTGACTTTTTGACATTTTGTAATGGGGGATTTTACAGACGCAGGATTTGCCCTTTGCTTAAAAAATCCAGAAACTCCCGGTAGGCCGTGCATTTCCGGAGCAGCGTTTCGTTTCCGGTCATGAAGAATTGCTTGCGTGCCCGGGTGAGGGCCACGTTGAGCTTGCGGTCTAATTCCCGGCCGTCTGTCATGACGGGTTCGGACAAGATAGGGAGTTGGTACGGGCGGCTGACAGTGGTGCTGAATATGATGATGTCGCGTTGGCTGCCTTGGTAACGTTCCACCGTGTCGATGGTGATGCCGGCCGTGTCGGGAATGTGCCGTTCGGCCAAGGCTTTGCGTATCATGGCGATTTGTGCGCGGAAGGGGACGATGATTCCGATTTGCCTGCAGGGACTGAAGGGGATGCCCGAGCGGCTGTGCAGTTGGCAAAGGGTGTGTACTAAGTGTGCCACGGTCTCGGCTTCCCGCTTGTTGCTTTTTATATAATATTCTGCTTCGTCGGCTTGTACGGAAATGAATGCCATGCGTGTACCGGCTACGAAAGCGGTCCATCGGTCATCGTCCGGCCGGATGCCGAAAGCCAACGGTTCCTGTTGATGGGGGAGGGGAACGGCATCCAGTCCGCCGTTATAATAATTACGGTTGACAAATTCGCAGATGGACGGATGCATGCGTCCTTGGCGGTGAAGCATTTCCACGATGCCTTCCGTGCCTTGCAGGCTGTTTAGCCGGTGCAGGCGTTCAAACAGGGAGTTACGGCAGTCGGTCAGCCCGATGGCTTGCAGGCTATCCTCGGTCACCCGTGACATTTCCCGGGGTTGGCTCACCACGGCGGGCAGTTGCTTGTGGTCGCCGATGAGGATGAATTTCCCGATGGCCAGACGGTTCAGGTTATAGTCTCCCCGGTTCACCGGAGTGGTGGCGCATAACAGGGGGAGCAGTTGGGGTTCGAGCACCTGTGAGGCTTCGTCGATGATGGCCACGTCGATGACCTTTAGGCTGAACAGTTCCGTCTGGCTGCATAGGCTGCTGATGGTGCTGGCAAACACCCTGACGGGCGCCAACTTCTCGTAGATTTCTTTTCGGGAGGTGGCATCCCCGATGACGTGCTTCATGAGCCGTGTCCGGAAGTCCGGGGCGCAGTTCAGTTCCTGCCCGATGCGGATATATTCCGGAGCAGGGTTGATGGCAGACAGCGTATGGCAGATTTCATCCACAGCCCGGTTGGTATAAGCCATGAGCAGGAGGGTCTTTTGCGGATGGTCTGACAAGAACTCTTCCACCATGGATTTCAGGGCCACCGACGTTTTTCCTGTCCCCGGCGGCCCGACAAGCAGGAAGTAATCCCGGGCCTGTTTGGCTTTCAGGACGATACGGTCTATTTCTTCATTCAGGTAATGCCGGTGGAGCCTTACGGACGGGTCGGTGGCCGGTGGCCGTATGCCCAACAGCAGCTCTTTCCGTTCCCGTGGGGCGGTGAGCAGGCTGAACAGTCCCGAATAGGCTTGGTTGAATGTGGCATCCATGTAGCCCGGTTCTACGGCATAAAGGCTGTCGGGGCGGAATACTCCGGCATTCCGCTGTTTGTAAGATAGTTTCAGCAGCATGCGTTCAGGATGGATTTCCTCTATGGTGCAACGGAAGAACTGTTTGTTCGTCACGTTGTCCCCTTCGTGGTTCCGTTCGTAGAGCATCACCATGTCACCCTGCCGGAAGTTCGGGAGGAAGTCTTCGCCATATTCCGGAAGTTGCAAGTCCAACCGCACGACGGCACCTTCCTCGTCGGGGACGGGATGCAGTTTCAGTCCGGTCAGGATGTTCCCGTTCTGTTGTTTGGTCTGCGTGTCGCAGCACCATGTTTCGGCGAACCCGCCCGGCGAGTCCGCCCGGTCGTCCCCGACTTTGGCGCGGAATTGTTCGCGGGCGGTAAACGTCAGGAAGCGATGGAAATAATCGGCTTCCACTCCCCTCATGCCATGAAGCGGTGCCAGTATTTCCATCATGCGGGGGCGCAGGTAGCGGCTGTAGAGCCGGTCGGCACGTCCGTCCACGTTGAGCCGTTCTTCCGTCAGCTCCTCTATCAACGTGCGGGATTCCCCCCTTCTCAGGCGATGCTCTATGTGCAGGATGGCATTCCGCAGGGCCATGGCGCGGCGGATATGGCTGCGTGGCACGTCTACGGCATAAAGCCCGGGGTAGCGTGAATAGAAGAGGTAAGACTGTACCTGCTCACGCCTGCGGTCCAGGTTATAATACAGGATTTCTTTGTACAGGGCCATTTGCAGGCTGTGTTCTTCCTTCGGGCTGCGGTAGGGATATTCGTCCGCTTTTCCGCTTTTCAGTTCCACTAATTTGTCGGCGTTCCGGGTGAGCAGGTCCATACGCCCTTGCAACCCGAGGGCTTCGCAAAGGAAAGAAGGCTCCAGTTCCACTTCCGTTTGCCGGATGTCGATGCCTGCGGCGCTGAAACTGTTGCGTACGGTTTGCCGGATGTGGTGGAATTGCATTTCGCACCGGTTGAAGAAATCGCGGTCGATGTCCGGCAAGGTGGACCAGGCAAGAGGGGAGAACCGGAAAGAATTTTGCATGGAACGCAGGTAGAGTTCCGCTTCCGTCGTCCCGTCTGCGTTTTGGATAAATCGCTCATTCACGCAGTCGTCCAGAAACTGGTTGGCCGCATTTCCCAACTGTATGGCCGCAGAGCGTGCCGGAGGGGCGAATTTGTTCAACAAGTGGGTGTATGCCGAATACCCGTATGGCTTGATGCAGGCGCACAAGGCTGTAATGTCAATCAGGAAATCCGGGTCGAGAACTAACATCTCGGGTTTTAGGACGTAAGGATATGCGCTTTCCGCCTTTATGGCCTTGACCGATAAGAGATTGAGCTGTGCCCCTTCGTACAGTTGTCCGTTCAAGTCGGCGAACGTGCGGTCGGTTTCGTCGGCATATTCCACTTTCAACAGTTGTTCCGTGGGATGCGTGTGGTCTTTTCCATAAATGAAATGCTCGTCCCACCGGTGCACCGTTATCCGGATACGTTTGGCCTGCAGTACTTTTTCGGCAGGTGCGGGAGCGGGTCGCCAATGGCGGGGCAGGCGTTTTTGCACGTCCTCCGGGACATGGGTCTGGTAAAAAGCTGCCAATCCTTCGCAGACCGCTTTTAAGTCGTAGGCTTCATCCTCTCCGTTGGGCAGGAAAAGCCCTTTTTGTATTCGTCCTGCCCGTGCACGGAATACTTCCAACGGGTGGGACGGATGGCCGGTTTGTTTGCAGAGCCAGTGCAGGCGTGCGGCCGTGTGGGTGAAATCCACCGGACTGTGGCGGGTCCGGTCTTTCAGCGCACGGAGCAACAGCGTGTCGAGGGCATGGTAACGTGCGGTATGGTCCATGTCCGGCTGCATGATGTTTCTGATTTCATCGAATATGTCCTGAATCTCTTCCGTCATGGGTTATGGCGTATTCTGTTTGGACTTGGCTTCCAGTTCTTCGGCACTCAGTACTTTGCTTTTGAATCCTCCGCGAGAATTCTTGCGCGACGGGGCGGGAGCGGCACCGGTCGTGCCGCCATGGACGGCAGCACGGTAGCGTTGCCAACGTTCACGGATGGAAGTCACGTAGCCGTAGGTCTCTTCTCCGCGCAGGTAACCGTAACGCACCACGGGGTCGTTGTAATATTGCGGTTGGCTCAGGCGGAGGATGAAAGGAGCCACGTCGTTCCACAGGTGCGGGTTTTTGCCGTGCTTGCGTGCCAAGGCCATGGCGTCGCGGACGTGTCCCGTGCCTCCATTATAGGCCGCCAGGATAAAGTTTATACGTTCCGCCCTGCCGGGTATATCGCTGAATTTACGTTCGAGTTCACGGAGGTACCGGGCTGCCGCACTGATGTTCTTTTCGGGTTGGTGCATTTGATCGGCGGGCAAGCCGAGATGTACGGCTGTCTCAGGCATGATCTGCATCAGTCCGCGTGCTCCGGCCCACGATACGGCTTCCGGGTCGAAACCGGACTCTTGGTAACATTGTGCGGCCATGAGCCGCCAGTCCCACCCGATGGCTTGGCTATGACGGATAAAATGAGTGTCGTACGGCGAGATAATGCCCTTGGCGCGATTCTGGAAGGGGGCACGGACACGGCGTTTTACACTTCCGCCGGGAGACTGGCGCAACTGTTCCCTTTTTTGCAAGAAAGACCGCGTCTCGGGTTTATACCATCCGTCCAAGGCTTCGGCCAGGAAGGGTGCATCCTTTCGTACGACCCATCCGGTTTTGGCTGCGGCCGTGCTGTCTGACAGGCACGACCGGACACCGGAGAATTGCAGTTCCATGTCTGTCATGTGGTTCTCCGGAATTTCCAACGCGATGAGGTCTGCCTCTCCTTTTTTCAGACGTTGGAAAAGTTCCGCCGTATCGCGTACGGCTTCCATACGGAGCTTGGCACCGATGGAAACGGCAAAGTGTTCGGCCAATTCAAATTGCAGCCCGAATCCTTTTCCCTTATATTCATAATAGGTGTCGGGGCCGGATAGCGTGACGGCTATCAGCTCACCGGCTTCCTGTATCTGGTCTAAGTCATAAGCTGTTTCCGCACCTTCCTCTTCCGTAATACCCAAAGGGGATATTTTTTTCTCTTCTTTTTCTCCGCAGGATACGGCATTGAAGGACAGCAATAGGGAGGTTATGAGGCTGATTGACAGATAGGGTTTCCATAAGTCCGGTCTCCTTCTTTGTAACCGGGAACGGGTTTCCGTTCTGTTTCCGTTTGCACGGACTCTCATAAGGCTTGTCCGCTTTGTTCCAAATGGAGGCTGAGATGGTGAAGGATGTAGGTACGCATGATTTCGATAGCTTTTTCGTTTTCTCCTCCCTGGGGAATGATAAGGTCGGCATAGCGTTTGGTCGGTTCGATAAACTCCAGATGCATGGGTTTGAGTACGGCCCGATAGCGGTCCACCACCATTTGTACAGTTCTTCCCCGCTCCACGATGTCGCGTTCGATGACACGGATGAGGCGTTCGTCCGAATCTGCATCCACGAAAATCTTCAAGTCCATCAGGTCGCGGAGTTCTTTGTTGGACAAGGCGAGTATGCCCTCAATGAGAATTACCTTTTGCGGTTCCACGTGTATGGTCTCTTTGAGCCGGTTGCACTCCAAATAAGAATAAGTGGGTTGCTCAATGGCTTGTCCTGCCTTCAAGGTCTTGATATGCTGTATCAACAACTTCCAATCGAAAGCACAAGGGTGGTCGAAGTTGATTTTACGTCGCTCTTCCATCGGTATTCCTGTATTGTCGTTGTAATAGGAATCTTGTGGTATGAGGGCTACTTCGTGGGCGGGCAGGCTCTCTATGATTTTGCGTACGACTGTTGTTTTTCCGGAGCCCGTGCCTCCGGCTATTCCGATAATATACATGGGTATTCTGTTTTTGTATTAATATACATCCTCGTTCTCGGTGACTTCTTCCGATGTGAGCGGTTTGCGGTCCATAACCTTCCACACGTATGCGATGTAGGCCACGACAATGGGAAGGAGGAGAGACACGTAGGCCATGGTCTTTAGGGTGAATAGGCTGGAGCAGCTGTTTGCCAAGGTCAAAGAGCTTTGTAAATCCGTAGTAGAGGGATAGTAGGCTGTATGGTTATAACCGACACACAGGAGTAAGGATAATACGGTCAGTATGGTTCCTGCGCCTGTAAACCAAAAACCGTTGTGACAGGTGTGGCAGAAGATACCACGAATGAGGCCGAAAAGCACACCTGTCACACCTGAAAGGAACAAGACAAGCAATATCGGCATGTCTGTCAAATTGTGGAAATACTTGTATGGCTCCATGAAAATGATGCCGGTTTCCGGATGGACGGCAAAACCGTCTTTCAATAGCGTGTGGACCACGAAAGCCAGGAAAAAAAGCAAGAATGGGATGCTGTCTCCCAATAACTGGCGGCGGCAACGTGGAATCAGCCCTGTGTCGCGAATGCTGCGGATGAAATAAAGGCAACCCAAAATACGAGCCAGAAAACAGACAGCCAGTCCCAACATGAGATTCCAAGGATTTGCCAAGGCATCCAAACCGTGCCATTCGTTACCCCAATGACTGATGACGGGATTTGTAGTTTCCGTCAGATTGGATTTGCAGACAAGGAAATCAGACCCGTTAAAGAATGTAGCTACGGCCACTCCAAGCAGAACCGGACCCATGACTCCGTTGAATACCAAAAAAGATTGGTAAGTACGTTTGCCTAACAGATTTCCTAATTTCGATTGGAATTCATAAGAAATGGCTTGTAGTACGAAACTGAAAAGTATGAGCATCCACAGCCAATATGCCCCGCCGAAGCTTGTGCTGTAAAACAGAGGGAAAGAGGCAAAAAAAGCCCCTCCGAAAGTGACGAGCGTGGTAAATGTAAACTCCCATTTGCTGCCTGTCGCGTTCACCAATAAGGCGCGTTCCGTTTCATTCTTTCCCAAGCGGAATAACAATGAGTTGCCCCCTTGTACGAACAACAAGAAGACCAATAGCGCCCCTAACAGGGATATGATGAACCACCAATAATGCTGTAGAAAAATATAGGTAGATTCCATAGTTTTGATATTTGACAGTGACTAATCTTTTTATCGGTTACGCCCGGGATTCAGGCCCTTTTTGGATGGCTTTTACCATGATGCCTATCTCGGCAATGAATAAAATAGTGAAAATGGTCAGAAAGATGAAGAATGTCGTTTGTACCGCTCCTGCGGACAGGTTGGATATGGCGGCATTGACCGGTAACAAATCCTGGATGGCCCAAGGTTGTCGCCCGACCTCTGCTACGACCCAGCCGGCCTGGCTGGCTACGAAGGCGCAAGGAATGCTCCATAGGGCGATTCGGTGCAGCCATCTTTGTCCATATAGCATGTTTTTCCATGACAGGAAAATAACCAAGGCGAAAAAAGCAAGGAAATACATCCCGAAACCTACCATAATCCGGAATGTCCAGAACGAAAGTCCTACATTCGGCACAAGGTCGTCAGGGTTTTGAATATAACCGTAACCGAAGTATGGCATGTTTTCTTCCAATGTGCGGCGGGACGCGTCCATCTTATCTTGTTCGCCGTCCTTTTGAGCCTGCCGGAAATCCGATAAGGCCGCGATTGCCATTTTGCCTTTCGCTATCTTTTCTGTGGCGGACAGAGCCTTGGAACCGTCGTTTGTCGTATATCCTCCCGCTAGGATGTTGTGGATTCCCGGTACGTAACCGTCGGGATTCCGTGTGGCCAGAAAAGACAGCATGGTCGGGATTTTCCATTCGCCGACCACTGTTAACGGCTGTCTTGTCCCACCTTCGTAAAGCGCTTCCATGGCAGCCAGTTTCATCGGTTGGTATTGTGCGACCTGATAGGCGGATTTATCTCCGCTATATAGTGTCAACAGTGAGGCGGCCATACCTGTACATGCTGCAATTTTCATACTGGCCAAGGCGAATTCCTTCTCACGCCGTTTCAATAGGAACCAGGCACTGACTCCAATGACGAACACGGCTCCTACAATCCAACTGCTGAGTACCGTATGCAAGAATTTCATTACGGCTACAGGCGAAAAGGCTACGGCGAGGAAATCGATCATTTCATTGCGTACCGTTTCGGGGTTGAATACCATTCCTACGGGATATTGCATCCATGAATTGGCCACCAGAATCCACCAAGCAGACAAGGTGGATCCCAGGCCGGTGAGCCATGTCGAAGCCAAATGGAACTTCTTGCCGACTTTGTCCCATCCGAAAAACATTACGGCTACGAAAGTGGCCTCCATAAAGAAGGCCACGATACCTTCAATAGCAAGCGGTGCTCCGAAGATATCACCTACGAACCAGGAATAGTTGCTCCAGTTCGTACCGAATTGGAATTCGAGAATCAGTCCGGTAGCTACTCCGATGGCAAAATTGATTCCGAACAGTTTCATCCAGAACCGGGCTGTCCTTTTCCAGAAATCATGACCGGAAATGACGTATCGTGTCTCCATAACTCCCATGATGACGGCCAGTCCCAACGTGAGCGGAACAAACAGCCAGTGGTACATTGCCGTCAGGGCGAATTGTGCCCTTGACCAGTCTATCATTGTCTCCATATTGTCTAACATAAGCCTTGTTTTTATTTCAAATTAAGGATGGATAGCTCTTTCTATCAGTTCGTTGCCTACATAGTCTTCCTTTTCTTCGGTCGATTTGCCTTTGAGGAAAGGCGGGAAGAAAAAAAGTTTCAGGATAAAGAACATGATGAAAAGTTTGATGAGAATCACGGCCCACAACGTACGTCCCAGCGTCATGCTGCGGAAACCGTCGCGGTAAAATCTCCAAATACCGATGATTCCTTGTCTGATCATAATGGATGCATAAGTGTGATAAGGCAAAGGTAAGCAAAAAACAGTTGGAAGCGGGTGCCATGCACGGATTTTTTGCTAACTTTGGATGAAAATAATATAAAAGACGTTGTATTATTATGGTGAAACATATCGTATTATTTCAGTTGTCTTCTGAGATGGAAGCCGGGCGTAAGAAAAATGTGATGGACGCTTTTAAGAAAGGGATAGAGGCCCTGCCTGCCAAAATCCCGTTTATCCGGAAGATTGAAGTCGGGTTGAATGCCAATCCGGAAGAACAGTTCGACATCGCGCTCTACAGTGAGTTCGACACGATGGACGACGTAAGGGCTTATGCGGTCCATCCGGCTCATTTGGCCGTAGCGGCTTTGCTGAAGGATTGCAAACAGAGCCGTTCGTGTGTGGATTATGTGTGTGAGATGGAATAGTAAGTAAGTTTTTTTATGAATTTTCTTGCGAATTTGTTGCTTATTTGCGGATAATAGTTTAACTTTGCCATAAACAAAAGAGAAAATGAAGAATATTGCAACACGCCACCATCATCATCCTAACGGTTAGAAATCGGTAGGCTGTCCCGCGTGTGCCAATGGAAGGATAGAAATGAAGGCTTGCCGATATGAACGGTGAGCCTTTTTTGATAGTTTAAGAATACATTATTGAAAAAACAGATATGCTTAGAATTGCAGTACAGTCGAAAGGACGTCTTTACGAAGACACCATGGCGCTCCTGGCGGAGGCCGACATCAAAGTGAGTTCATCCAAGCGCACCTTGTTGGTGCGGTCTTCCAATTTCCCCGTCGAGGTGCTTTACCTGCGCGACGACGATATTCCGCAGTCCGTGGCGGGAGGAGTGGCCGACTTGGGTATCGTGGGTGAAAATGAATTTGTGGAAAGAGAGGAGGATGCCGTGGTGGTACGCCGTCTGGGCTTCAGCAAGTGCCGCCTTTCGTTGGCCATTCCCAAGGCTGTGGATTATTCCGGCCTTTCTTGGTTCGAAGGCAAGAAGATAGCCACTTCCTATCCCAATATCCTGAAAAAATTCATGAAGGAAAACGGGGTGGAGGCTGACATCCATGTCATTACCGGTTCTGTGGAAATCGCGCCTGGTATCGGGTTGGCCGACGGTATTTTCGATATCGTAAGCTCCGGTTCCACCTTGGTTAGCAATAACTTGCAGGAGGTGGCCGTCGTCATGAAGAGCGAGGCGTTGCTCATCGCCAACCGGAATATGGACGATGCCAAGAAGGCGATTTTGGACGAATTGCTGTTCCGCATTGAGGCGGTAAAGAGTGCGGAAGACAAGAAATACGTCCTGATGAACGTGCCGTCGGACAAGGTGAAAGATGTCGTGTCCGTATTGCCCGGAGCCAAAAGCCCCACGGTGATGCCTTTGGCGCAGGAAGGGTGGAGCAGCGTGCACACCGTCATCGACGAGTCCCGCTTTTGGGAGATTATTTCCAAGCTGAAGGAACTGGGAGCACAGGGCATTCTGGTTGTTCCCGTAGAGAAGATGATTCTTTGAGCCGGACAGGTCGGCATTTTCATATCAAAAAGAGGAGGACAGCAAATGAATGTGATAAGATATCCGCAAAAAGAAGAATGGGACGAACTGTTGAAACGTCCCGTAATGAACGTGGACACGTTGCGTGAAACCGTATGCCGGGTGTTGGACGACGTGAAGACGGGTGGCGACCGCGCCGTCATGGCCTACGAAAAGCAGTTCGACCATGTGGAACTGGAGTGTCTGGCCGTCACGGAAGAAGAAATGGACGAGGCCGAACGCTTGGTGTCGCCCGAACTGAAAGATGCTTTGCGCCTGGCGCACGAAAATATAGGGAAGTTTCACGCTTCCCAACGCTTTGAAACGACGAAAGTGGAAGTCCGTCCTGGGGTGACCTGTTGGCAGAAAGCCGTTCCCATAGAACGGGTGGGGCTTTACATTCCCGGAGGGACGGCACCGCTTTTCTCCACGGTTCTGATGCTGGCCACACCGGCCAAGATTGCCGGATGCCGTGAAATCGTGCTTTGCACGCCGCCGGGACGTGACGGCAAGGTGCATCCCGCCATCCTTTGCGCAGCCCGTGTGGCCGGAGTGAACCGCATTTTCAAGGCAGGCGGCGTGCAGGCCATCGGTGCCATGGCCTACGGTACGGAAAGCGTGCCCAAGGTGTATAAGATATTCGGTCCCGGCAACCAGTATGTCATGGCGGCCAAACAACAGGTGTCGCTTCACGACGTAGCCATCGACATGCCCGCCGGACCTTCGGAGGTGGCGGTATTGGCCGATGCCGGTTCCAATCCGGTGTTCGTGGCGGCCGACTTGCTTTCGCAGGCCGAGCACGGCGTGGACAGCCAAGTCTTGTTGGTGACGACCGACGAAGCCTTGGTCGGCAAGGTACAGGACGAAGTGGAACGCCAGTTGGCTGCCCTTCCGCGCAAGGAAATCGCGAAGCAGGCATTGGCTCACAGCAAACTCGTCGTGGTGCGCGACATGGACGAGGCACTGGAACTGACCAACCGCTACGCGCCCGAGCACCTGATTATCGAAACGGCCGATTACTTGCAGGCCGCCGAACGGGTGGTCAATGCAGGCAGCGTGTTCCTCGGTTCTTATACGCCGGAGAGTGCGGGGGATTATGCTTCGGGCACGAACCATACGTTGCCCACCAACGGTTATGCCACGGCTTACAGCGGTGTCAACTTGGACAGCTACCACCGTAAGATCACATTTCAGGAACTCACGCCGCAGGGTATCCGTGACATCGGTCCGGCAGTGGAACTCATGGCGGCGGGCGAGCATCTCGATGCACACCGTAACGCCATGACCGTAAGATTGGAATCCATTAAAACCGAAATGAAATGAGCATGAAACCTTTGCAAGAATTAGTGCGCCCGAACATCTGGGCGTTGAAGCCGTACAGTTCGGCCCGTGACGAATACAAGGGTGCGGCGGCTTCCGTCTTTCTCGATGCGAACGAGAATCCTTACAATGCCCCGTACAACCGCTATCCCGACCCTTTGCAATTGGAGGTGAAAGAGATGTTGGCTCCCGTCAAAGGCGTGAAGCCCGGACAAATCTTTCTCGGTAACGGCAGTGACGAAGCCATCGACTTGGCATTCCGTATATTCTGCGAACCGAAAACGGACAACGTGGTGGCGATAGCCCCTACTTACGGTATGTATAAAGTGTGTGCGGACATCAACGACGTGGCCTATCGCCCCGTCTTGTTGGACGACGGTTTCCGGTTGGATGCGGATAAATTATTGGCCGTTGCGGACGAACACACGAAGTTGGTATTCCTTTGTTCGCCGAACAACCCTTCGGGAAACGACTTGGAACGGGAGGAAATCGTCAAGGTGCTTGAGCGTTTTCCGGGGATGGTGGTCATCGATGAGGCATACGCCGACTTTTCCGGACAGAAGCCGTTCCGTGAAGATTTGGAGGCATATCCGAACCTCATCGTGCTCAACACGTTTTCCAAGGCATGGGGGAGCGCGGCCATCCGCTTGGGCATGGCCTTTGCCTCAGAAGAGGTCATCTCCTTATTTAATAAGGTGAAGTACCCTTACAACGTGAACCAACTGACCCAACGTCAGGCCGTGGAGATATTGAAGAAGCGTTTCGATGTGGACAAGTGGGTGAAGACGTTGCTGCGCGAACGCGGGCAGGTCATGGCGGCCTTTGCCGAACTGGATATCTGCGAGAAGATTTATCCGACGAATGCCAATTTCTTTCTGGCGAAAGTCAAAGGAGTCGATGCGATATACGCCTATTTGGTGAAGAACGGCATTATCGTGCGCAACCGTTCGAGGGTGGAACTTTGCGGCGACTGCCTGCGCGTGACCATCGGTACGCCGCAGGAGGACAACAGTCTGTTGGGCGCGTTGCGTTCTTACAAACCGGAGACGATAAAATGAACATCATGAAAAAAGCCTTGTTTATAGACCGCGACGGCACTTTGATAAAAGAGCCTGCGGACGAGCAGATAGACGCGTTCGAGAAATTGGAGTTCGTGCCGGGTGTGATGCGCAATCTGGCATTTACCCGCCAGAAACTGGATTACGAGTTTGTCATGGTGTCCAACCAAGACGGGTTGGGCACGGATGCCTTCCCCGAAGATACCTTTTGGCCGGTGCACAATCTGATGATGCGTACCTTGGAGGGAGAGGGCGTGACGTTCGATGACGTGTTGATAGACCGCAGTTTCCCAGAAGAAAATTTGCCCACGCGCAAGCCGGGTACGGCCATGTTAGGACGTTACACTTCGGGCGGTTACGACATGGATGCCTGTTGGGTCATCGGCGACCGCGAGACGGACGCGCAGTTGGCCCTGAACCTCGGTTGCCGCGCCTTGATCCTGAAGGAGAAGGACGAGGATTCTTTTTCGGACGAGCGCATCCGCTACGTGGACAGTTGGGACCGTATTGCCGAAATCCTTTTTGCCGGAGAACGTAAAGCCCGTGTGCGCCGCACGACCAAGGAGACCGACATCGAGGTACGCTTGGATTTGGACGGCAGCGGGCGGTGTGATATCCGTACGGGATTGGGATTCTTCGACCACATGCTGGAGCAAATCGGCAAGCATGGCGGAATGGATCTGTATATCCGCACGGAAGGGGACTTGCAGGTGGACGAACACCACACGATAGAGGATACGGCCCTGGCTTTGGGTGAGTGCCTGTTGCGTGCTTTGGACGACAAGCACGGCATCGAGCGTTACGGTTATTGTCTGCCCATGGACGACTGCTTGTGCAGCGTGGCCCTCGATTTCGGCGGACGGCCTTGGTTGGTGTGGGATGCCGAATTCCGTCGCGAGAAAGTGGGCGAGATGCCTACCGAGATGTTCTTCCACTTCTTCAAGAGCCTGAGCGACGCGGCGCGGATGAACTTGAATATCAAGGCCGAAGGCGTGAATGAGCACCATAAGATAGAGGGAATTTTCAAGGCTCTGGCCCGGAGCCTCAAGATGGCGGTACGGCGCGACATCTATCATTACGAGCTGCCTTCGAGCAAGGGAGTCCTTTGACGTGAAGTTAGTATCCTTTACAGAAAGGACGGGGTTGCGGAAGGTGTGACGCTGTCCTGCTGAGAACGGAAAATCGTTTGGCGCAGAACGGAAAATCAATCGGCTGAGATTGATTTTCCGTTCTGCGGTTGTTTTTGTGAGTTTGTATGGCGTTGGTTATGAATGTGTTATTGGTTGGTGGATTTTTCTTGGAGAGGAAGCAGATGCTATTGGTTTTTGTTGACAAAATCAAAAAGTTCAGATAAAAAGTCCCCAAACGTAGTGGTTTGTTGAGTTATTTATGTATTTTTGTATCATCTTGTGAATTAACCTAATAAAATAAACCCCATGAAAAAGAAACAGATTTTGTTTTTTGCTTGCTGCTTGGCTTTAGGAAGCAGCACAATGGATTTGTGTGCCCAACGGACGATGGACAAACTGGGACGCGGACTTGTGGCCACTGTCACCCAAAGCGGAAGTGGAAACTTCGTGAGCTGGCGTGTGCTGGGCGAGGAGTACTACGATGTGGCTTACAACCTTTATGCCGACGGTGAGTTGGTGGCCAAAGGGCTGTCTGCGAGTAACTATGTCCATACGGGAGGAACGGCCGAAACCCGATATACGGTGGCTCCCGTGGTGAAAGGCAAGGAAGGGGAACAGTGTGCCCCCGTCAAACGTTTCAAGGAATACAGTTTCTATTCCCTTACGGGGCAGAATACAGGTTTCCTCAGAGTGCCGGGCGCAGAAATGAAAGGACGTAACGGTGAGGATTTGACAGAAGACTATATGTTCAACGACGCCGTGTTGGCCGATGTCGATGGCGACGGGATGCCGGAGATTATCGCCAAGCGTCTTTATACGGGTACTCCCGGAGTGGCGGACGTGGCCAACACTTCGGCTTACAACCGCATCGAGGTGTACAACATCAAGGGAGAGCGGCTGTGGTACATCGACATCGGCCCGAACATGCAGTCGGGACCCGATGAACAGTTCGATGCCGTAGCTTTCGACTGGGACGGTGACGGCAAGGCTGAAGTATTGATGCGTGGAGCTGACAACATGATTGTCCATCATCCGGACGGTACGGTCACGGAGGTGGGCAATATGTCCCATGATATCCGTAGGATTAACAATACCGAATATTCCATGCCCGATAATGAATATTTGCTCTACATGGAGGGAGCCACGGGCAAGTTGTACGAAATCGGTGAAAACGGCGAGAAATGGATGCCTTACCCTTGCAAACGGCTAGAACCGGGTGAGACGGACTGGACGGCAGCCTGGGGCGACGGCACGGGGCATCGTGCCACCAAGCACTATTTCGGTGCGCCTTATCTGGACGGCCGGCATCCTTCCATTTTCGTCGGACGCGGTTGCTACACGCGTCACAAGTTTTATACTTTCGACGTAGACCCTGCTACGCATAAGCTGACGGAACGTTGGAATTGGGTATGTAGTGTGGGAGGTCCGTGGTTCGGACAAGGTTACCACAACTTCGGCGTGGCCGATGTGGACATGGACGGACGGGATGAAATCGTGTTCGGTTCAATGATAATCGATGATAATGGAAAGGGATTGAGTACTACCGGCCTCGGGCATGGCGACGCCCAACATTGTACCGATTTGGATCCTTACCGCTTCGGACAGGAGATGTTTGCCTGCAACGAAAGTTCCCCGGCCATGAACTACCGGAATGCCACCACGTCGGAACTGTATTACCGTTTGCAAAGTACCAGTGACGACGGGCGTGCGTTGGCCGGCAAGTTCTATAAGGATTATCCGGGTTGCCAAGGGGCAAGCAGCCAGTCGGGTGTCATCAGCCTCACGGCAGACAAGCCGTTGCCCGACGTGGCGGGGTGGGACTTGAATTTCCGTATCTATTGGGATGGTGACCTGTGCAGCGAGGTGCTCAACAGCCCGGGAACGGAACGCCAACCCAAGATTGACAAGCCTGGTGTGGGGCGCATCTTCTTGGGGAATGGTGCGATGAATAACTGGAGCAAAAACAACGCATGTGCCACGGGCGATCTCTTCGGGGACTGGCGTGAGGAACTGCTCGTGCGGGACGGGAAAGACTTGTTGGTTTATACGACCAACTACCCGACGGAATTCCGTATCCCTACCCTTTGGCACGACCATCAATACCGGCAGGGCATGGTGTGGGAAACCATCGGTTACAATCAGCCTCCCCACTTGAGCTATTTCTTGGGCGAACTGGAGGGCATCACCGTGGCTCCGCCGCCGCTCACCACGGAAGGGCGTACGCAGATTGCAAACGGAGGAAGTATTACTACGGCACACAACGGCAGTCAGGTTCTTGTGTTCGACAATGCGGACATGGCGGTGTCGGTGGAGCCCGGAGCCGAACCGTGGGTGGCCATGTTCAACGTGCCTGCGTGGGTGAAAGGGACGGCTTCGAGCGATTGTACCACGAAAGACGTGCCTATTGATAATGACTATTATACTTGTACGGTAACGGGCAGCGGGTTCAGTGGATTCACGCGGGTGGTAAAACAGGGTGAAGGCACGTTGGTGCTGCCGGACGTGGAGATGACCCATAGCGGCAATACGGATGTATGGAACGGGACACTCGTTTTCAACGGGACGATGAAACAGTCTTCCCTTTGGCTCAACCGCCATACGTCGCTCCGTTCTGCCGGTACTTTCCGTAGCGTCAAGGCGGACTATAATGCAACGGTCTATCCGGGTGATGACGGACAGGTCGGAACCCTTACGGCAGACTCCGTGACGTTGGGTTTCGGTTCGCGTGTGGTCTTTGATTTGAAAAGTGACTTTACTTCCGACCGTCTCGATGCCAAAGTGCTTACCGTCGAGACGAAGTCATGGAAATACGGGCCGAAGTATTTGGCACCGGTGTTTGAGTTCCGGGGCGAAGAAGTGCAGTCCGGACGGTATCCGATAGGTACGGCAGCTACGGTCAAGGGGGATTTTTCCAGTATCCTCATCGAGGGTATCAGTTCGCAAATGAGTGCCAGGTTGGTGTTGGAGGATGGGATGCTTTACCTTTCCCTAAGCGATGTGCGTGCTGCATCCGATGTGGTTTGGAACGGTTTGAACAGCAATATTTGGGACTTTGGCCAAAGCGAGAATTTCACCTTGGCAGAGGAATCCGATCCCGTATTTTTTGTGACGGGTGACAGGGTTCTGTTCGACGATACGGCTGAACGCAAGAATGTGAGCCTTTCCGGCAGTATCGAAGCCGAAAGCGTCACTGTGGACAATAGTAAGAGTTATGTTTTCAACGGGAATGGTTTTCTGGCAGGGCATACGGCATTGGTGAAACGTGGCAGTGGCGTGTTGGCCATCAGCAATGACAATACGTATACAGGCGGTACGCGCATCAGTGGCGGTACGGTATCGGTGAATATGTTGAGCAACTCCACACGGGCTTACGGAGGTCTGGGCGGAGTGGTAGAATCGGCCGACCTCTTTGTCATAGAGAACGGCGCCACGTTGCGGACGACAGAGACTGTCACCCAAGGCTCTCCCATGAAGATGGAAGGCAAAGACGGGGGATGCGTCGAAAACCTCAAGGATTTCATCGTCGAAACCCCAGTGGAGGGTACGTTACTCACCAAAAAAGGAGACGGATGGATGAAACTGAACATGGCCAATCCCTCGTTGGAACGTCTTGCCATCAACGGTGGAACCGTACAGTGCGTGGCTTGCGACAGGCCTGCACAGACGGTAGAATTCATATCCGGTACGTTGTATGAAAATACAGGTTCAAGTTATGCCATCCATGTGCCGGAAGGCGGTAATGGTACGTGGTCATTGGCCAACCGTTCCACTTATAATAATAAGATTACGGGCGAAGGTACGCTTACGATATATTGTGCAGTGGAACATGGTAACGGTTGGTTTGCCACACGTACGCCGGTGGCCGTCAATTTGAGCCTGTTTACAGGGACAATCAATGCCACGGCCGACATGGCCGACAGCTATCCGCGTTTTACGCTCAACACGTCTTCGGGCATGCCGGACGGTACGCTTAACATAACTGCAGGCGTGACGGTGCAAAACACGGGGCGGACTTTCCGTATTGGGAAATTGGCCGGAAAGGGCACGTTGGGCGGTTATGCCTCTTTTGCCAATGACGGGGCTACGGGTGTCAACACGTGGCAGGTGGGATGTGACGATGATTTCGCTTGGGCCGGAACCGTGACAGCCAATTCTAAGTTCGAGAAAGTGGGCAGCGGCAAGATGACGGTCAGCGGAGTATGGGACAATACGGGCGAAGTGGCCGTGAAGGAAGGCACACTTTGCCTGAATGACCGTTCGGCAGAAAATGCCATGTTGGGAAGCGGAGAACTCTCGGTTGAGGACGGTGCGGTTTTGTGTGGCATGGGTAAATTGGGCAATGCTTCGGTCACGGTGGAACGTGGCGGACGCTTGTATTCCGGAACGCGTGAGGGGGCTTCCTCAGGGACGTTGGATTTCTCAGGCAAGAGGCTCACGGTAAGTACCGGTGGGGAGGTGCTGTTCAATGTGGCTTCCAAGGTACGCTGTACGACCTTGGAAGGAATAAGCTCGTTCTCCCTGCGTGGTACGCTGAAAGTGTCGGTACGTGAAGGGCTCGAACTGGAAGCCGGTGATGAGTTCCAACTGTGGGTCGCAAACCGGACGGCACTTTCATCTGCCTGCACGTTGGATTTGGATAGCCCCGGAGAGGGTTTGGAATGGGATACTTCTGCATTGGAGAACGGAATCTTGAAGGTGAAAACTGCGACGGGTATTACGGGGGTGGTTTCTGGTGAACCGGTAGATTGCGTGGTTTATACGTTGGATGGAGCACGTGCGGGGAGTTTTACCTGCATGCCGTCGGAGGTCGGGGAGTATATGGAAAGGAATGGATTCAGGTCTGGTATGTACATGGTTAAGATGACCCAAGGTCAGCGGACGGAGAGCCGTAAGGTGACTATCGACTGACAGGCCATGCCGCACGGCCTTCAGCTGTGCGGCATAGCATTCTTTAACATAGAATTAAGGAAAATATGCTGTAATGATTACAAATATGAACGTTTTTATCCGTATCTTTGAATCGTTAGAAACATTATAGGTTTAAATTCAAAATTTAAAAAAGTTATGGGAAAGAGTATTAAGGGTACACGTACGGAAAAGAACCTGATGGTTTCTTTTGCCGGAGAGTCTCAGGCCAGAATGAGATACACTTACTTTGCCAGTGCGGCAAAGAAAGAGGGTTATGAACAGATTGCAGCTATATTTACGGAAACGGCCGATCAGGAAAAAGAGCATGCAAAACGTATGTTCAAGTGGTTGGAAGGCGGCATGGTAGAGATTACGGCCAGTTATCCGGCCGGTGTCATCGGAACCACCATGGAGAACCTGAAGGCTGCGGCTGCCGGAGAACACGAAGAGTGGTCATTGGATTATCCTAAGTTTGCGGACATTGCAGACGAAGAAGGTTTTCCTGCCATTGCTGCGATGTACCGTATGATTTCTGTGGCGGAAAAAGGCCACGAAGAGCGTTACTTGGCATTGTTGAAGAACCTGGAGGAATTCAAGGTGTTCGTGAAGGACGGAGAGACGGTATGGCAGTGCCGCAACTGCGGTTATATCCATGTGGGTAAAGAAGCTCCGCAGACCTGTCCGGCTTGCTTGCATCCGCAGGCTTACTTCGAAGTGAAGAAGGAGAACTATTGATCGTTTGCCGTATTTTTACGGTGGACGAAGGCGGCTTTCCGGTTCTTTCCTGATAAATGGGTTCAGGGAAGAACCGGATTTTTTATGAAAGGGGATTTTAACATACCTTGCTATTTGGGGTTATTTTTAAGTTTTTAAAAGGGTGTTATTGCTCTTATAATGCAAAGCGGTTTTTGTTCTTCTGAAAAATGGGTAAAAGGAACATCTATTATAAAGAGGTTTGTTGAGGACACGATTTTAATTCGTTTCTTTGCAATCAACAACAAGGAAACATTATGATACCAGACGAGAAAACCATCAAATCACGCAGTATGAGCGTTTACAAGACATTGTCGAATGCATTGCGCTGCACGTTCGACGAGTTACAAAACCAATGTAAGTTAGGAACTACGGAATTATGTCTGAGCATTGCCCGTCTGATGCAGGAGCATAAGATTAGGCAAGAGCGCGAAGGAGATAATGTGTATTACATGTTGGCTTATTGAGTAAGCTTGACCTAATAGGTAAAGAATAAAGGGGATGTTAAAGCATCCCCTTTATTCTTTCTATATGGACAGTTCTGATTACTTGTTCAGAGCCAAAGCCACATTTACGGCACAAGCTACCGTACAACCTACCATCGGGTTGTTGCCGATACCCAGGAAGCCCATCATTTCCACGTGGGCGGGAACGGATGAAGAGCCTGCAAACTGAGCGTCTGAGTGCATACGGCCGAGCGTATCCGTCATACCGTAAGAAGCCGGTCCGGCAGCCATGTTGTCCGGATGCAAGGTACGGCCTGTACCGCCACCTGAAGCTACTGAGAAGTAGGGCTTGCCTGCCAATACGCGTTCTTTCTTGTACGTACCGGCTACGGGGTGTTGGAAGCGGGTCGGGTTGGTAGAGTTACCCGTAATGGATACGTCTACGTTTTCCTTCCACAAGATAGCCACACCTTCGCGCACATCGTCTGCACCGTAGCATTTTACTTTAGCACGAGGACCGTCTGAGTATGCGGTTTCCTTCACTACGTTCAGTTCGCCCGTGTAGTAGTCGAACTTCGTCTGTACGTAGGTAAAGCCGTTGATACGTGAGATAATCATGGCGGCATCCTTGCCCAAGCCGTTCAAGATGCAACGCAACGGGTTCTTACGAACTTTGTTGGCCATTTCGGCAATCTTGATGGCACCTTCGGCAGCAGCGAAAGATTCGTGGCCGGCCAAGAAGGCGAAACACTGCGTCTCTTCGCGGAGCAGACGGGCTGCCAAGTTTCCGTGTCCGATACCTACTTTACGGTCGTCGGCCACAGAACCCGGAATACAGAAAGCTTGCAAGCCGATACCGATAGCTTCGGCAGCGTCGGCTGCGTTCTTGCATCCTTTCTTCAATGCGATGGCAGAACCTACCACGTAAGCCCACTTTGCATTTTCGAAACAAATCATTTGGGTTTCTTCGCAAGTCTTGTAAGGATCCAAACCAACTTCTTCACAGATTTTGTTAGCCTCTTCAATATCTTTGATACCGTTTTCGTTCAATGCAGCCAAAATCTGCTTGATGCGACGGTCCTGACTTTCAAATTTCACTTCTCTAATCATAATCTGGTTCCTCCTTATTATTCTTTACGTGGGTCAATAGATTTAACGATTCCCTGTTCCGGTTTTGTACGGCCGTATGTACCTGTTACAGACTTCAAAGCTTCGTCTGCGGGTACACCTTTCTTGATGGCCTCCATGAATTTACCCATGTGTACGAATTCGTAACCGCATACCTGATCGTCTTTGTCGAGGAACATTTTGGTGATGTAACCTTCAGTCAATTCCAAGTAACGTGTACCTTTGGCCAAAGTACCATAAAGGGTACCGGTCTGGCTACGCAGCCCCTTACCCAAATCTTCCAATCCGGCACCGATCATCAAACCGCCTTCGGAGAAAGCAGACTGTGTACGGCCGTAAACGATTTGGAGGAACAATTCGCGCATGGCTGTGTTGATGGCATCGCAAACCAAGTCGGTGTTCAATGCTTCCAGAATCGTCTTGCCCGGAAGGATTTCAGAAGCCATGGCAGCCGAATGGGTCATACCCGAACAACCGATAGTTTCCACCAGGCATTCTTGGATGACACCTTCTTTTACGTTCAGTGTCAACTTGCAGGCACCCTGTTGGGGGGCACACCATCCGATACCGTGAGTCAAACCTGAGATGTCTTTAATCTCCTTTGCCTGTACCCATTTGCCTTCTTCTGGAATGGGGGCTGGTCCGTGGTTCGGGCCTTTGGCAACACAACACATGTTTTCTACTTCGTGTGAATAAACCATAATTATACTAATTTATTATAGGTAATATAATGAGTTTCCTATTAAAAATCCTCATCTTTTTGTGCTGCAAAGATAATCAATTTTTAGTATTTCATTAAAAGCCGGTACCAACTTTTTGGGGGCGGTTCATGATTTTTATCACTTATATGAGGTATGGGGTGTTTGGACTGATATTGGGGGAGTATTGCTTTACCGTAAATTTACATGAGAATGAAAAAACTTTTAAAATAGAAATGCCAAATGAATTATTTTTTATACTTTTGTCTCGTGATTTGTCCTCCTCTTGTGGGAACGATTGTTTTGGAGAGTGCTTTTCATTTGATATGTAAACAGCGTCGCATCGGAGGCAATCCATAGGCAAACGGGAGAATACAAATTTTCAGGAATGTCTGTTTGTTTGATGTAAATATCTAAAAACCAGTAAAATATATAGTTTTACCGGTATGGTCATCAAGTATTTATGGGTAAGATAGTTTCATCTCGTAAGGGGATGGGAAGCCATGCTGTACGTTGGTATATTCTGGTACTTCCCGTGAGGCATAGGGGCGATCCGGCCCGTGCATTGCGTATGGAGGCTGACCGGAGTGTGAAGAGGGATGAAGCGATGTTGGAATATTTTGCACCTAAATATATAGAGGTGAAAAGAAAGGGAGGGGAATTCGTGCCTACGGAACGTCCTTTGCTTTACAATTATGTATTCATCCGTTCTACGGAAGCCGAAATTTACCGAAGGCAGCGAAGTGCTTTGCATGCCTATAGTTTTTTACCGCGCGTTCATAGCGGTGGCGAAAGTCATTATCCCTATCTTTCTGACGCTGAAATGAGGAACCTTCGTTGGGTGGCGGAAGCATACCGTGGCGAGCTTCCAGTGTATGTGCCGGAGTCAGGACGCCTGGTGAAAGGCGACCGAGTCCGGATTACGGAAGGGGAGTTTAAAGGAGTGGAAGCCGTGGTGGCAGTCCAACCCGGTGCCGGGCATAAGGAAGTAGTGGTTTGCATAGAAGGATGCTTGTGGGTGCCTTTAATGCGTGTGTCTGCCGGACAATATGAAATCATCGGGCTGAACGAAAGCGGCAAACATGTGTATACGAAGTTGTCCAATGAACGTATTTTCCAGGGGCTTCATAAGGCATTACGGAATTACCATTCCCGTGGCGGTGTGACGGATGCCGACCGGGCTTTGGCAGAAGAGGCCTTGCGTGCCTACGGTAAGTTGCAGATGGATAGCGATGTGATGCGTTGCAAGTTGGCCTCCATCTTGTTGATGGCTCATACGGTATTGGGGAATCGGGAAGAGAGGGGTGAGTTGGAAGCTTTTTCCCGCACCATCCTGCCTTTGCTGAAAGCGGAGCAATCCCGTGCCTTGTTGTTGGCTACGTTGTATGGTTGTACGGATAATAATATGTATTACCATGAGGCGCATGCTTTAATCGTCCCATGGCGTAAGGAACCCGATATGAAGAAAAGCAAGCGGCAGCTTTTGCAGTGGTTAGATGATTATGACGAATGGTTGGGGCATCGGGGATAAATATTTATAGCCGGAAAGTTTGGAATGTCTGTTTGATTTTTCTACCTTTACGTGGGCGTTATGACAAAGGCTTGGATGAAGTATCCGGTTGGTGTACGGATTCAGAGAAGATGTTATGGATTTCCCGGGAATGTTGAAAGGTACGTGTTGGAACGGAAATGAAATAAAAGGGAGGACTTGGAATGGATTTTTTGAAAAGGCTTTATCCTATTGGTATACAAACGTTTGAAAAGATAAGGAACGGTAATTACTTGTATATAGACAAGACGGAATACGTCTACCGTATGGCGCATTCCGACTCAAATTACATATTCCTGAGCCGTCCGCGCCGTTTCGGCAAGTCGCTGTTGACAAGTACTTTGGAAGCCTATTTTGAAGGGCGTAGAGAACTGTTTAAGGGTTTGGCTTTGGAGAGGTTGGAAACGGAGTGGACGGAATATCCCGTCCTGCATTTCGATATGAGCACGGCCAAGCACGTGGACAAGGAAGGCCTGATTTTGGAACTGGAGAAGAAACTGCTGAGATATGAAGCTCTTTACGGGCGCGGTGAAGGGGACGTCAAAGTCAACCAACGTTTGGAGGGACTGATTCAAAGGGCTTACGAACAGACAGGCCGTCAAGTAGTGGTGCTCATCGATGAATACGATGCGCCCTTGCTCGATGTGGTGCACGAAGAAAAGAACCTGCCTGTCCTCCGCAACATCATGCGAAATTTTTATAGCCCGCTCAAAGCCTGCGACCCTTACCTGCGTTTCGTCTTCCTGACGGGCATCACCAAGTTCTCGCAACTGAGCATCTTCAGCGAACTGAACAATATTAAGAATATCAGCATGCTGCCGGAATATGCCGCCATCTGTGGCATCACGGAGGAGGAGATGGCCACCCAGATGGACGAGGATCTGGATATTTTAGCCGGACGGTTGAACGTGAATCGCAAAGAGGTCGTAAAGAAGCTAAAAGACCATTACGACGGTTACCATTTCACATGGCCCTCGCCCGACATCTACAACCCTTTCAGCCTGCTGAATGCTTTCGCCGACGGGCGGTTGGACTCCTATTGGTTCGGCAGCGGCACACCCACATACCTCATCGAAATGCTGAACAAATTCGGTGTATTGCCCTCCCGGATAG
>ERZ1106939.744-NODE-744-length-28011-cov-3.965303_pt1 | contig 28011 bp, 25 predicted proteins | sample MGYA00403669_ERZ1106939 | MGnify/ENA primary metagenome ERZ1106939 (study PRJEB35170, sample SAMEA104062447) | human gut metagenome | biome: human gut; feature: human-associated habitat; material: faeces | place: Denmark | collected 2012-09-28 ...
GCTTAAAAAAAAGGAATGCCGCTCCGGAATTTCAAAACGCGGGGAGCGGCTGAGAATCAACGCGTTATTGTACTTTTTCGCACCTTCAGAGGACGACCAAGTTGTCGCGATGGATCATTTCGGGCGCATCCATGCTGCCCAAAATCTGCATGACCTCATCGGTATGGGCACGGCAGATGCGGCGGGCTTCAGTGCTTGAGTACCCCACCAGACCGCGAGCAATCTCGCAGCCGGCTTCGTCAACGCACACCACCATTTCTCCGCGCTTGAATTCGCCTTCCACGGCTTTCACGCCGACCGGAAGGAGCGACGTGTGATCTCGCTTAAGTGCTCTCACGGCACCCGAATCCAGGACGAGCCTGCCAGCCGCCCGCAGATGGTCGGCAATCCACTGCTTCTTGGCATGGAGCACTGAAGAAGCGGGGCTCAGGTGCGTGCCGATCGCTTCGCCCTGGGCGAGCCGTACGAGCACGTTTTCTTCTCGGCCGGAAGCAATGATGGTGCCCGCGCCCGAACGTGCTGCGCGTTTGGCGGCCAGAATCTTCGTGATCATGCCGCCCGAGCCCACCGTGGTGCCGGCTTCGCCCGCCACGGCCTTGGCAAGCATCGTCTTGCCCGTTCCCGGAGGGCCGACAAGGAGAATGCCCTTCGGCATCGACGCACCGGCGTCCGTGTACTTGCTCGGATTATGGAGATAGTCCACGATCTCGGCAAGGCTTTCCTTCGCCTCGTCCTCCCCGGCGACATCGTCAAAGCGGATGCCGTGCGTGGACTGGACGTAGATCTTGGCATTGCTCTTTCCCATGCCGAAGGACATGACGTCCTTGCCGCCCATCTGATCCATGAGCTTTTTCCGCATGAACTGGCCGAAAATAACAAAGATGACTAGCGGCAGAATGAGCGTCAAAAGATAGCTCAGCACCGGCGACATGGTCTGCTCAATATCCTTGGCAAATTCCGCGCCGGAATCGTACAGGCGCTGCGTGAGCGTCGGATCGTACATAACGCCGGTCACGTAGATCGTATCGTCGTCCTTGTCGGTAAATACGATCTCCGTATCGCTCACATCGACCTTGCCGATCTTCTTTTCGGCAATCATGCGCATAAAGGTGCTGTAATCCGTCTGCTCCACGTGCTGCCGGTTCAGAAGCGGCGCGACGAAGATGTTGAAAAGAAGCAGCGCAATGAGCGTAATGGAGTAATAATACGCCAACGGTTTTTTCGGGTTTTTGACTTCTTTCATTGTCGATCCTCCTTGGTGATTTTATGTTATATGAAGCTGTTTTAACGGATCTTCCGGCATTCGAGATAATAGCGCTTGTCCCGTGCATTGCCCATGGAAAAGCTCTTTTTCGGCAGAGCGCCGTTTTTGAGTACGGACAGGAAAAGCCCGCTCTTTTCGACCGGCGGCAGCAGCACCGCAGCGCAGTTCGGCTTCTCGCCGAGAGAGCGCGCCGTATCGTCGCCGTGGATATAGTCGATATAGCCGCCGTGCGCGGCGATATACGCGCGGCAGAAGCTCTCCGCCGCCGCAACGCGCTCGCCGAGCGTTTTGTCCTCTGCTTCCCATTCCGTCCGATGCGCTGTAAATTCCGCAGCAAAAGCCGACGTATCGGTATCGAAGATCACGCGGTGGATCGGTTCAAAATCGAGCGACGGCTCATGGATGTTCTCGATCTCCACAAGCGCGAAGCGGGCGGGATCGGTCTCCCGCTCGTTTTCCGGCAGAGTTTCGCGCTTTTCCTCCCAGAACCGCTTGGCCGCGGCGAGCGAGTGGTTGCCGTCGCCGACGGCAAAGGTGAGCTTGCCGTTTTCCGCTGCGTCACCGTATTTTTCCCGCTGCAATGCCGCATTATCGAGCGCGTCGAGCGCCGACTGCACCGCCGCTTTCGTCTCCCCGCTCACGCGCCAGCCGGCGATGTGGCCGCCGCCGAGCATAAGATCAAAATCGTAGACCTTTTCCAGTGCGTCCTTCGCCTTTTCCGCGAGGGACAGGACACTGTCTGTCCGGTCGTCCATCAAAAGGAGCGTATGCGGCATTTCGAGCGGCGCGCCGCGGCGGATGTTCACGCGCGGCGGCAGACGCTCCTCTACCGTGCCCTCCGTGGAGCGAACGCTCGCACGCTGCGTTCCGGTAAAATCGTACTGCTCAAGATCGAGCGCCGCAACGAGGCCGCGGCGGATGCGTCCATCCGGCAGCGTGCGCTCTACATAAATAAAGCTGTCCGGGACCGTCTGAAAAACACCCTCTGCGAGATAGCGGCGCATCGTATCGGCAATGCGTCCGTCCGCGCCGTCGGCGCGCGCGGTGTGCAGCCACGCCTCCGGCAGCATGAGAGAAAGCGTGCTCGGCTTTTCCGCCGCACGCGCTTCCGCCGCGGCCCAGTATTCCGGTTCGGACGTAAACTGGTCGCACGCGATCACGCTCCACGCGCCCATGTCCTCGGCGCACGGGAGAAGGATATCCGTACTTGTAACGATATGCATAGGTGATTTCTCCTTAATAAAAAGAGACCCGTGGGACTATATAGTGGATAATACAGTCCCGCGGGTCGAATGTCAATCATGTACCGAGATACGCCTTTTTTACGGCCTCGTTGTTCAGAAGGTCTTTGCCCGCGCCGGAGAGCGTGATGCATCCGGTCTCCATGACGTAGGCGGAGTCGGCGACCTTGAGCGCCATGTTCGCGTTCTGCTCGATGAGCAGAATGGATACGCCCTGCCGGTTGATCTGACGGATGATCTCAAAGATATCACGCACAACGAGCGGCGCAAGGCCGAGCGACGGCTCGTCCATCATAATGAGCTTCGGGCGTGCCATGAGCGCGCGGCCCACGGCCAGCATCTGCTGCTCGCCGCCGGAGAGCGTGCCGCCCGCCTGCCACGAGCGTTCGCGCAGGCGCGGGAAAAGGTCGTATACCCACTGGATATCGCCGGAGATGTCGTCGCTGCGGAGATACGCGCCGACCTTGAGATTTTCGAGCACCGTGAGATCGGGAAAAATGTGCCGTCCCTCCGGGACGAGCGTGATGCCTTTTTTCACGATGGTCGTGGCGTCGCGCCCGGTGATGTTGTCGCCGCGGAAGTTGATCGTGCCGCCGGAGGGCTTTACAAGCCCGGCGATCGTGCGGAGCGTCGAGCTTTTGCCCGCGCCGTTCGCGCCGATGAGCGTTACGATCTCGCCTTCATGCACATCAAGGGAAATGCCCTTGACGGCTTCAATGCCGCCGTAGTTCACGCTGAGATCGTGAATGGAGAGGATCACATCGTTCATTCTTCCGCCACCCCCAGATACGCTTCGATGACCTTCGGATCGCCCTGCACAGCGGCGGGCGTGCCCTGCGAGATGAGTCTGCCGAAATCGACCACATAGATGCGGTCGGAGAATTTCATAACGAGCTCCATGTGGTGCTCGATCATAAGGATCGTGAGATCGTATTTCTTCTTGATCTGCATGATGAACTGGCCGAGCTCTTCGGTCTCCTGGGGGTTCATGCCGGCGGCCGGTTCGTCGAGCAGGAGAAGCTTCGGGGCGGTCGCAAGCGCGCGGGCGATCTCCAGACGCCGCTGCAGGCCGTACGGCAGAGATGTGGCAAGATCGTTGCGGTACTGCGCGAGGTTCTGCTCTTCGAGCAGCTCCATCGTCTCCTTCTCCATGCGCCGGTCCTCCGCCACGGAGATGCGGAGCGCCGCGCTGAAAATGTTCTGCTTCGCGCGCAGGTGCTTGGCTGTGAGGACGTTTTCAAACACCGTCATGGATTTCCACAGTCGGATGTTCTGGAACGTGCGGGCAATGCCGAGCTTTGTGATCTGGTCGGGCGTCGGGTCGAGAATTTTATCCTTGAGATACATCTCGGCGTTCATGCCCTGATATTCCTTCTGCATCTTCCCCGTCGGATGCGCGGAGACCATGAGGTTATCCTCAAAAAACACCTTGCCGTTTGTCGGCTGGTATACGCCGGTAATGCAGTTGAAGGCCGTCGTTTTGCCCGCGCCGTTGGGGCCGATGAGCGCGACGATCTCGCCCTTATCGACGTTGAGCGAGAGATTGTTCACCGCCACAACGCCGCCGAACTGCATGGTGACATTTTCCATGCGGAGCATTGATTCACTCATGGTTTTCACCTCCGGAGACCGCGGCCTTTTTCCCGCCGAAGAGCTTTTTGCAGCGCGCCGCGATGCGGTCCCAGCTGAACTCCTTATCGCCCATAATGCCGGTACGGAAGAACAGCACCACGACCATGAGGATCACGGAGAACACGACCATACGGAAGCCGGTCTTGAGCAGGGGCACGCGGAAATCGCCGATGTACGTTGTTTTGTCCAGAAAACGCAGCCACCATTCGCGGCTCGCGATGACGAGAAACGCCGAAATAACGCTGCCCGTCACACTGCCCATGCCGCCGATGACAACAATGAGCAGGATAAAATACGTCACGGCGATGGTGAACGTTGTGGAAGACACCGCGCCGAGGAACATTGCCATCAGCGCGCCGCCGATGGCCGCGAAGAACGAGCTGATGATAAAGCTCATCTGCTTGTGCTTGGCAAGATCAATGCCCATTGCCTCCGCTGCGATCTCATCGTCTCGGATGGCTTTGAACGCGCGGCCGTAGGAAGAGTTGATGATAAGGACGATCAGCGTGATGCAAACGGCGACAACGACGAAAATGCCGTAGTAGGACGAGAAGCCGGGGATCTTCGTCAGCCCAAGAGAGCCGTTCGTAATGCGGTTGAGCGGCGAGGAGGCGACAACGATGCGGACGACCTCCGCAAAGCCGAGCGTCGCGATGGCGAGATAGTCGCTTTTGAGCTTGAGGACCGGCGCGCCGATGAGCGCGGCAAAGAGCGCGCCGACAACGCCGGCGGCAAGCAGCGCTGCGATGATCGGCAGATGGAGATCGGCAAGCCAGTCGGCAACGCCGTAAAGATAGTACACGCCGGGGCGCGCCGCCGTGGGGATCGTGAAAATGGCGTAGGTATAAGCGCCGAGCGTCATAAAACCCGCCTGGCCGAGAGAAAAGAGACCCGTAAAGCCATTGCAGAGGTTCATGGACACCGCAAGCAGCGCATAGATCGCGCCGAGCTGCAAAACCGTGCGGAACATCGACGTACGCGGAACAAGCTCGCCGGCGCAGATGATGACCGCTGCAATGCAGAGAAAACCGACGGCGGAACAGATCGTTTTTTTCTTTTGACTCATGCTCACACCTTCTCTTTCAGCTTCTCACCGAACAGGCCGGTGGGACGGACGAGCAGCACGAGGATCAGCACGACGAACGTGAAAACGTCGCTGAACTCGGAATATGCGCTGCCCTTGATGAACGTTTCGCAAAGACCGATGAGGAAGCCGCCCACCAGCGCGCCGGGAATGGAGCCGATGCCGCCGAACACCGCGGCGACAAAGCACTTGAGCCCGGGCAGAGAACCGGCCAGCGGATACACCGACGAGCGCGGAATGAAATACAGCACCGAACCGATGGCGGCCAGCGCGCTGCCGACGGCGAACGTGAAGCTGATGACGCGGTTGATCTTGATGCCCATGAGACAGGACGTTTCAAAATCACGCGATACCGCGCGCATCGCCATGCCGATCTTCGTCTTGCGGATGAGGAACACCAGCGCCAGAACAAGGATCACGGTGAGTATGGGCGTAATGAACGTCACGAGCGTCGTAGAGATCTCGCCGAGCTTTACCGTTTTACTGAGAAAGCCCATCTCCGCATACGGATACGACTTTGGCTGCGCCGTGAAGAGATAGGTGGCAAAGTTCTGCAGAAAGTACGAAACGCCGATCGCCGAGATCATGATGGACATACGCGGCGCATCGCGAAGCGGCTTATAGGCAATGCGCTCGATGAATACGCCGAGCAGCACTGTGAATAGCACGACGAGCAGCAGCGATATGTACCATGGGATGAGCAGATCCGTCATGCAGATGATCATAAAATAACCCGCCATCATGAAGATGTCTCCGTGGGCGAAGTTGATGAGTCGAAGAATACCGTAAACCATCGTGTAGCCGATGGCGATCAGGGCATATATACTGCCGATGGAAATACCGTTCAGACAGTTCTGGAGAAATGCCGTCATAGAGCTTGCCTCCTCTTTCGGGTTGCCGATGCGACGGGGTAAAAGCGAATAAAGAGAATCGGCGGGATGACCCGCCGATTCAAAGTGTTTATGCGGATAGAAAATCAGGCAGCGGGGGTGAAGGTGCCGTCGGTCTTCTGCGTGCCGACGAACTTGAAAGCGCCGTCGGACATGATCTTGATGTAAGCCATATCCTTGTTGGCGTCGCCGTTCTCGTCGAAGGAGATGCTGCCGGTCACGCCGTCAAAGGAGACGGAGGCAAGCGCGTCGCGGACCGCCTCGCCGGTGATATCGCCGGAAACATTCTTGAGCGCCTCAATGATCGCCATGTAGGCGTCATAACCAAGCGCGGAAACTGCAGCGACCGTGTCGTTGTTGCCGTTAAGCTTGAGCGCTTCGGCATCGCCGTTCAGATACGCCTTGAAGCCCTGCACGAACTCGGAAGCATCGGCGTCGTTCTCGTCAAAGAAGGTGGACAGCGCAACGCCCTCGCAGTTTTCCACACCGGCGTTTTCCATGATGGTAGCGTTCTCCCAGGTATCGCCCGCCATGATGCGAGCCGTGATGCCCATATCACGCGCCTGCTTGATGATGATGCCGGCGGTCGTAATGGACGACGGGATGAACAGAACATCGGGGTCAGCCGCCTTGGCCGCGGTCAGGATCGCGTTAAAGTCGGTTTCGTTGGTGTTGTAGGTGCCGGTGTAAACAACTTCGCAGCCGTCCATCTTGGCAAAGGCATCGGCGAAGTAGTTCGCAAGACCGGTGGAGTAGTCGTCGCCGTTCTGCATGATGACGGCGGCCTTCTTGCAGCCTTCGTTGTTGGCGTAGCTCGCCATAACGGTTCCCTGGAACGGGTCAAGGAAGCAGACACGGAAGTAGTAATCGTTGCCGAGCGTTACCTGCGGGTTCGTGCAGGAGCCGCCGACGGCGGGGATCTTCGCCTGCTCGAACGTGGAGCCGGCGGCGATGGACACGCCGGAGCCGTAAGAGCCGATAACAGCAATGACGCCGCTGCTCACGAGGTTCTGCGCGGCGGTAACGGCCGCGGTCTTGTCGGACTGGTTATCGACCTCAACAAGCTCGATCTTGTATTCCTTGCCGTTGACCGTCACACTGGGGACGACCTTGTTGGCATAGCGCGCGCCGAGCACTTCCTGCATGCCGCCGGCGCCGTTCTCACCCGTGGCGGGCTCAAAAATGCCGATCTTCAGTACGTCGCCTTCAACGGCGGCCGCCGGGGATTCGCTGCTGCCGCAGCCGGCAAGCAGAGCGCAGATCATGCATGCGCAAAGTACGATCGTTAAAATCTTTTTCATGGTTTTTCTTCCTCTCCGGAATACGCATAGTCCGTATCTCGCGGACAAATGTGTTTCCATTTCAAATATGACGGTAGTATAATACCGCCGGGAGAGAAATGCAACCCTTTTTTTCGCTAAATCGAAAAAAATTTCAAACACACTCTTGGTTATCGTGCACGGAATTCCGGTTGTTCCCTACGGAACAGAAGGGCGTGGCGCGATAATCGCCGTCCGCGGCCTGCAATGCGCGGTTTTTCCAGCCAAGAACATAGAGGTCGTGCGCACGGCTCCCGAGGTCGAACAGGCGCTGGATGCTCTCATTTTCGTCTTTGACTCGTGCACTTTTGACGACAACAGGAAGAGCGGCGCTCGTTTTCATCTCCCGCAGCAGCGCCGCGCCGCGCGCATCAAATGCCAGCACACGGATGTACGGCGGTACGCCGGCGGCGTCCCCGGCCCGCACGCCGAGCGCGGCGCACATCACCATGCGGCGCAGCCGCGCGTGAGCGTACCGCTTTGATTTGGCAAGATCGGCGATCTCTTCCGGGGAACTGCCGCGGCGCGCAGCTTCGTAAAGCCGAAAATGCAGTCCCTCCGCCGCGTCCGGCACGGCGGCAAAGTCCTCCGGCGTTTTCTCCCGCAGCCGGGAGAGATACGCCGTTCGCAGACTCTCCGGAGAGACAAAGCCGCGTCCGGCCTCATCCGCACGGCGAAGGACCTCCCACACTTCCCCGGGGACACGCCCGGCAAGGCTCTCCCCCGCGCGAAGAAGCGCGCGGAGCTCGGACGCGCTGCCCGCGCCGTCGTGGATCGAGCCTTCGCGCCGGACGGGAGTATAATCAAGTATATAGCCGAGCTTCGCCGCCGCGCGGATGTATTCCACGGCCAGAAGATCGTTCGGCGTATCGAGCACCGCCGCGCTCTCGCCAAGAAGAGCACGCGCCGCCCGTGCGCGCGCCGCGGCAAACGGCGTTCCGCCGGTGAGTTCGCGCTTCAGCGCTTCGGCAAATTCCGGCGTGTCGAGCACCGCCGCCGTCTTTTCGAGCGCGGAGAGATCGCCGCTCTCGCTGCCGAAGGAAAGTGCGTCGATAACGCCCGCTGCACCGAGCAGCCCCACGCCGCCGCGGGCGAAGCTCTCGGCAGAGGAAAGACTCCACGGCAGCGGCAGCTCGATCACGAGCGACACGCCGCCGCGCACCGCAGCTTCCGCGCGGGTGAACTTATCATAAGAGGCCGCCTCGCCGCGCTGCACAAAATCGCCGGACATGACCGCGGCGATGGGCGTTTCCGCGCCGAAGATCTCGCGTATTTTCCGTATCTGGTACCGGTGTCCGCTGTGAAACGGATTGTATTCCGCAACGATCCCGACCGCTTTCATATAAATCCATCCTTTTTTACTCTTGCGTTTTGATGAAAAGAACGCTAAAATAGATATTTGCAAAACAATGATACCCTGACGCGGTAAAATTTTCAACTATGGAAAGGATCCGAACCAATGAAGATTCTGGTTATCAACGCCGGCAGCTCTTCGCTGAAGTATCAGCTCATCGACATGGAGAACGAGTCTCTGCTCGCCAAAGGTCTTTGTGAGCGCATCGGCATCGACGGCCGTCTGACCCACAAGCCCCAGAACGGCAAGCCCGTTTACGAAGCGGACGTTCCGTTCCCCACCCACAAGGAAGCGATCGAGGCCGTTCTCGAAAAGCTGACCAGCAAGGAATACGGCGTTGTCGAGACGATGGCGGAGATCGGCGCCGTCGGCCACCGTGTGCTCCACGGCGGTATTGAGTTCACCGAGTCCTGCGTCGTGGACGACGCGTGCGAAGCCGCCATCAAAAAGTGCTTCCCGCTCGGGCCTCTGCACAACCCCGCCAACCTCATGGGCATCAAGGCGTGCCAGGCGGCGATGCCCGGTGTGCCGCAGGTCGCCGTGTTCGACACCTCCTTCGGCATGTCCATGACGCCGGAAGCGTACATTTACGCCATTCCGTATGAGTACTACGAGAACGACTCCATCCGCCGCTATGGTTTCCACGGCACGTCCCACCGCTTCGTGTCCGCCCGCGCCTGCGAGATCATGGGCAAAAAGGGCACGCGCGTCATCAACTGCCATCTCGGCAACGGCTCCTCCGTTTCCGCGAGCATCGACGGCAAGTGCGTCGATACCTCCATGGGCCTGACGCCTCTTGAGGGTCTGCCGATGGGTACCCGCTCCGGCAATCTGGATCCCGCCATTCTCCAGTTCATCATGAATAAGTACGGCTACACCGCCGACGAGGTGCTCAACATCCTCAACAAGAAGTCCGGCGTTCTCGGCATTTCCGGCGTCGGCTCCGACTTCCGCGATCTTGAAAAGGCTGCCAAAGAGGGCAACGAGCGCGCGCAGCTCGCTCTCGACAAGTTTGCCTACGAGGTCCGCAAGTATATCGGCTCGTACGCGGCTGCCATGGGCGGCGTTGATATCATCACGTTCACCGCCGGCGTCGGCGAGAACGGCCCCGATATGCGCGAGAGCATCTGCGAGGGTCTCGGGTTCCTCGGCGTCCATGTGGACCACGAGAAGAACCAGGTCCGCGGCAAGGAGACCGACATCTCCGCGGCCGACAGCACCGTGAAGGTGTACGTCATTCCGACGAACGAAGAGCTGATGATCGCGCGCGACACGCTCGCTCTCGTCACGAAGTAAGACTTTATCCCGCCCCCAGCTTTTCGGCCGGGGGCGGCTTTTTATCCGGAGGGTTCATCATGAAGAAAATCCGACCGTTCCTTTGCGCGGCGCTCTCGGCGCTGCTGCTGACGGCTCTTACCGCGCCGGTCTCCGCCGCGGAGGAGGATACCATGCTGCAATTTGACGAAAACGGGGAATTCCGTATCCTTATCGTTGCCGACACGCAGGACACCGCCCGGCCGCAGGAGGCGACGCTCCGTCTGCTCAATGCGGAGCTGGACGCTGCCGACGCCGATCTCGTCGTATTCACCGGCGATCAGATCCACGGCCCGTCCGTCCGCACCACGAAGGCGATGGAAAAGGCGCTCGACGCCATTCTCGCGCCCGTGGCCGAGCGCGGCATTCCGTTTGCCGCTGTGTTCGGCAACCACGATGACGAGGGCGGCGTGAGCAAGGAGACGCAGCTCGCCATCTATCAGAGCTATCCCGGCTGTCTCATGTCCGCCGGGCCGGACGATATCACCGGCTGCGGCAACTACAATCTGCTCGTCTGGTCGTCGGACGGCAGCCGCCCGGTGTGCAATCTCTGGTTTCTGGACAGCGGGACGTATGGCGAGAAGGGCGTTTCCAAGTACGCCCGCGTCGAGCAGGATCAGATCGACTGGTACACCTCGACCGCCGCGGCGCTCAAAGAGCAGTACGGCGAAACTCTCCCCGCCTATCTCTTCCAGCACATCATCGTTCCCGAAATTTATGATCTGCTGACGGAAGTCCCCGCCTCGGAGAAAAAGGCCGAGGGCGTTGTCAAGGGTTTTTCCAGCCATTCGGCACACTATTATAAAATGGGCGACGGCTTTACCGCCGGTCATCTCGGCGAGGCGCCCTGCCCGCCGGACATCCCCTCCGGGGAGTTTGCCGCGATGCGCGATACGGGCGATGTGGCAGCAGCATTCTTCGGGCACGACCATAAAAACGACTTTGTCGGAACGTATGAGGGCATCGATCTCGTGAACACGGCGGGCACCGGCTTTTATATCTACGGTGAGCGCGAATACCACGGCGCGCGGCTGGTCATACTGCACGAGTGCGCCCCTGCGGAATACGACACGGAAATGCTCTATTATAAGGATCTCGTCTCCGAGCCGCTGCCCGGCGGGCTCGCCTCCATTCACGGAAAGTATGTGGAAAACATCGTGATCGCCGCCGCTGCGGGGCTTCTTGTACTCATCGGCGCGGGCGTATACGCCGGTGTCCGCCTCTCGCGGCGCAGAAAACGCGGACAGAAGCAGTAAAAACGCAGTCAATTTTGGGAGATCATAACGAAATGAGAAACTACGAGATAGAACAGGAAATGTACCGCAGGGCGGCGGAACTCATCGAGACAAGATATCCGACCGGCTGGGGCGGCGCCGGTATCGTTCATACGTCCAAGGGAAATTATTACACCAGCGTATGCATCGAGACCGCCAACGCCTCCGCCGTTTTGTGCATTGAAACGGGAGCCATGCTGGAAGCGCATAAATTCAACGAAAAAGTCACCCATTGCCTGTGTCTTGTCCGCGAAGATGAAAATTCTCCGTATCAGGTGCTCTCTCCGTGCGGCATTTGTCAGGAGCGGCTGAGATTCTGGGGAGAAGACGTTCAGGTGGCGGTAACCACAGGCAGTGAAGAGATCAAGTTTGTGGAATTGAAGGAATTGCAACCCTATCACTGGACAAAAGCCTATCCTGCCGAAGAGCTTGATCACTGGAACGGTTAAAAAAACCAAATCTTGTGTTGACAAGCCATTTTCGGCGTGGTATAGTATCAGAGCCGCATTGAAAGGGTAACTAAGTGAGGGTGACCTCCGCCCGGGAGAGCGAGTCTGCAAGAAAGGCAGGATGTAAAATGAAGCACGCAGTTATCATGACCGGCGGTAAGCAGTACCGCGTCGCCGAGAACGACGTTATCTACGTCGAGAAGCTCAACGTTGCCGATGGCGAGACCGTCACCTTTGATCAGGTTCTGGCCGTTGTCGATGAGGGCGTCAACGTGTTCGGCACCCCCGTTGTGGAAGGCGCCACCGTGACCGGCAAGATCATCAAGACCGGAAAGAGCAAGAAGATCCGTGTCTACAAGATGAAGCCCAAGAAAAACTACCGTCGCACGCAGGGCCATCGTCAGCCCTACACGAAGGTAGAGATCACCGCGATCAACGCTTGATCCGTACTATTTGACTATTGGAGGTGTGATTTAAATGGCACATAAAAAAGGCATGGGCAGCACCCGTAACGGCCGCGACAGCGAGTCGAAGCGTCTTGGTGCGAAGCGGGCCGACGGTCAGTTCGTTCTGGCCGGCAACATCCTTGTCAGACAGCGCGGAACGAAGATCCATCCGGGCACCAACGTGGGCATCGGCGGAGACGACACTCTCTACGCCCTCGTGGACGGCACGGTGAAGTTTGAGCGCATGGGCAAGGACCGCAAGAAGGTCTCTGTTTACGAAATCGCGCAGTAATTACCCAAAGAGACCGACGGGCTCGTCGGTCTCTTTTTATTTTCAAAGGCAGGTGGAACACGCATGAGCTATGGATTTGTAGATAAAGTCACCATCAGCGTTTACGCCGGCAAGGGCGGCGACGGCGCCGTAACCTTCCACCGCGAAAAGTTCGTCGCGGCGGGCGGGCCGGACGGCGGCGACGGCGGACGCGGCGGCGATGTGATCCTCGTTGTGGACGATCATATGTCCACGCTGATGGATTTCCGCTATAAGCGCAAGTTTGTCGCGGCCAACGGCGAAAACGGTCTCAACAAGCGCTGCTCCGGCAAGGACGGCGAGAACGTCACGATCCGCGTGCCGCGCGGCACGCTCGTGCGCGACAAGGCTACCGGCGGCATCATGGCCGATATGTCCACGGGCGAGCCGTTCGTCGCCGCCAGAGGCGGTCGCGGCGGCTGGGGCAACCAGCATTTCGCCACGCCGACGCGGCAGGTGCCGCGCTTTGCCAAGCCCGGCATGCCCGGCGAGAGCCACGAGCTCATTCTGGAACTCAAGCTGCTCGCGGACGTCGGTCTTGTCGGCTTCCCGAATGTCGGCAAATCCACGCTGCTTGCGAGCGTTTCCCGCGCGCGGCCGAAGATCGCGGACTATCACTTCACGACCCTCTCCCCCAATCTCGGCGTCGTTTATGTGGCTGAGGGCGCTTCCTTCGTGCTGGCGGACATTCCCGGCATCATTGAAGGCGCAAGCGAGGGCGCGGGTCTCGGCCACGATTTTCTCCGCCACATCGACCGCTGCCGTCTGCTCATTCACGTTGTGGACGTATCCGGCAGCGAGGGGCGCGACCCCATCGAGGATTTTGAGACGATCAACCGCGAACTTGCGGACTACTCCCCTGCGCTCGCGTCGCGTCCGCAGATCGTCGCGGCGAACAAGTGCGACCTGCTCGGGGACGACCGCGAGCCGATCGAACGTCTGAAAAAGCACGTCGAGGCGCAGGGCTACGAGTTTTTTGAGCTCTCCGCCGCCACGACCGCCGGAACGAAGGAGCTTATGCAGCGCGCCGCTGCCATGCTCTCCACGCTCCCCCCGATCGCGGTGTACGAGCCGGACTACGTTCCGCCCGCGCCGGATCTCGGCTCGCCCGAGGACGTGGAGATCGAAGAGGACGACGGCGTCTGGTACGTCTCCGGCCCGTGGATGGACCGCCTCGTTTCGACCGTCAACTTCACCGACTACGAAAGCCGGATGTATTTCGACAAGTCGCTGCGTGACGCCGGGATCTACGAACGCATGGAGGCGCTCGGCATCCGCGACGGCGACACCATTTCCATTTGCGGCATGACGTTTGAGTATAAATCCTGAATGATTATTCACAAACCCTCTTCCCGAACGGGAGAGGGTTTTGTGTTTTTTCGCCGATTCTGTCTTTGCGGTGTTAAAGTGTATTGACAGGTCAAAACCGCAGGGATATAATGCAGACAACTTGATTACCGAGGGAAGGAGCTCAGCCGATGCGCCGTACGTTCGCCAGCATGATGACCGAGATGTGCATGAACATGATGATGTGCATGCGCAGCTTTGCTGCGCGTTTCGATAGCCATTTGCTGACTGCTTTTCATGGATAAAAAGGCGCAGTCCGGGAAAACCGGAGTGCGGTTTTGTGAAGCGGGATGCCAAAATGGCAGCCTGCTTTTTTGTTTGTTAGGAGGGTTCGCTTTTGATTGAGCTTCAGAATGTGACCAAGGACTTCGGCGAGGGCGAAGGGCAGATCCACGCCGTGCATGACATTTCCCTCACGATCGAGGACGGAGAAATATTCGGTATCATCGGTCTTTCCGGCGCAGGCAAATCCACGCTCGTCCGGTGCATCAACCTGCTGGAGCGTCCGACCTCCGGCTCCGTGATCGTGGACGGCAAGGATCTCACCAAGCTCCCCCAGAAGGAGCTGCTGCTCATCCGCCGCTCGATCGGGATGATCTTCCAGGGCTTCAATCTTCTCGCGCAGCGCACCGTTCTCCAGAACGTGTGCTACCCGCTGGAGATCGCCGGATGGAAGAAAAAGGAGTCTGTGGAGCGCGCTATGGAGCTTCTCTCCGTCGTCGGTCTCGCCGACCGCGCCAAGGCGTATCCCTCGCAGCTCTCCGGCGGACAGAAGCAGCGCGTAGCCATCGCCCGCGCGCTGGCAACGAAGCCCCGCTACCTTCTCTGCGACGAGGCGACGAGCGCGCTTGACCCCACGACAACGCAGTCGATCCTCTCGCTTCTCAAGGAGATCAACCGCACGATGGGCGTCACCGTGATCGTCATCACGCATGAGATGCGCGTTATTGACCAGATCTGCGACCGCGTGGCCGTCATCGACCGTGGCCAGATCGCCGAGCTCGGCGCGGTGAGCCAGGTGTTCACCAATCCGCAGTCCAAGATCGCCCGCGAGCTGATCCTCCCCGGTGTCAGTATCGCCCCGGTATTCACCCCCGGCGGAAAACGAATCCGCCTCGCCTTCAACGGCGAAACGACGCGGCACCCCGTCGTCGCCAGTCTCATTATGGAGTGCCAGGCCCCGGTCAACATCGTATCCGCGGACATCCGCGAGATCGACGGCAAAATTTATGGGCAGACGATCCTGGAGCTTCCTGCCGACGAGGCGAGCGCCGAGCGCGCCCGCGCGTGGCTGAAGCAGGACGGTGTCTCCTTTGAGGAGGTGTGATGGGATGTTCTCCGATATGTTTGTAAAGCTTTGGCAGCAGAATCTGTTTCTGCTCGGCGTGTGGCAGACGATCTATCTTACCGTGATCTCCACGGTGTTTGCCTATGTTCTCGGCCTGCCGCTGGGTCTGCTCCTTTGCGTGAGCGATAAGGACGGCATCCATCCGATGCCGGTGCTCAATAAAATTCTCAGCATTCTCATCAACGCCTTCCGCAGCGTGCCGTTCATCATTCTCATGGTGGCGATGCTGCCGGTGGCAAAGTTCATCGTTGGCACATCGCTCGGCAACAAGGCCGTGATCGTAACGCTCGTGATCGCTGCCGCGCCGTACGTGGCGCGCATGGTCGAGTCCTCCATCAAGGAGGTCGATAAGGGCGTGATCGAAGCCGCCGAAGCGATGGGCACGCCGCGATTCCAGATCATCACCAAGGTGCTCGTCCCGGAAGCGAAGCCCTCGCTCATCACGGGCGCGGTCATCTCGATGGTCACGGTGCTCGGCTATTCCGCCATGGCCGCCACGATCGGCGGCACCGGTCTCGGCCAGATCGCCATTGTTTACGGTCACCAGCGCTTCAATCAGGATATCATCTGGTTCGCCGCGCTGCTGTGCATCATCATTGTTCAGGTCATTCAGGAAGTCGGAATGTACATTGTCCGCAAGACGGACAAACGCACCTCCGCCTGATGATATAAAAAGTTTCACCCACCGAATCCAAAGAAAAGGAGAAATATCAAAATGAAAAAGATTCTTTCTGTCGTCCTCGCTCTCGCGCTGCTGCTCGCGCTGGCCGCCTGCGGTACCGCCTCCACCCCGTCCGCCACGGAAGCCCCCGTCGCTACCGAAGCTCCCGCTTCTGAAGCTCCGACCGAAGCCCCTGCCGAAGAGCCCGCCGCGAAAGAGACCATCACCGTCGGCGCTTCCTCTACCCCGCACGCCGAGATCCTTGAGCAGATCAAGCCCCTCCTCGCCGAGGAAGGCTACGATCTCAAGATCGTTGTTTTCGATGATTACGTCCTGCCCAACACCGCTCTTGAAGACGGCGAGCTTGACGCCAACTACTTCCAGCACACCCCGTACCTGAACAGCTTCAACGCCAGCAACGGCACGCACCTCGTCTCCGCCGGTCTCATCCACTATGAGCCGTTCGGTCTTTTCGGCAACGGCGTTTCCTCTCTCGATGAAGTCGCCGAGGGCGCTACCATTCTGATCCCCGCCGACGACAGCAACGAGACCCGCGCGCTGCTCCTCCTCGCTCAGGAAGGTCTCATCACCCTGCCGGAGGATGCCTCCGCGGAAAAGGGCGTCAGCCATCTCGATATCGTTGACGCGAAGGGCTACAACGTTGTTCCCGTGCAGGCCGACATGGTCCCGACCCAGCTTGCCAACAGTGACGCCGGCACGCTCGCCGTTATCAACGGCAACTACGCGCTGGCCGCCGGTCTGAAGGTTGCCGACGCTCTCGCCATCGAGGACGCCTCCGGCGACGCCGCCCAGACCTACGCCAATGTCGTTGCCGTCCGCGAGGCCGACAAGGACAGCGCCAAGACGGTCGCTCTCGTCAAGGCTCTCCAGTCCGAGACCGTGAAGAACTTCATCGCCGAGACCTACAACGGCGCTGTCGTCGCGATTTTCTGATTTTCCTTAATATGCCAAAAGCGCCGGAGCTCAAGCTCCGGCGCTTTTTTCATGCTCAACAAACTGGAAGTTATCTGCATAAATTTTCAGGTCGATGTCCTATTCCATGTTCGTAATTAGTTAATTGTCTTCGGAGAAAATCCGCCATAATTTCATCGCCTATGTTTATCCATGCCTCTATCTGTATTTCCATTAAAGCCTTCGTAACTCTCATCGGAAGTTCGTCTAAATTGCTAATAGCCAACCACGGAAAGGCTCGATATTTTTGAGTATCACCAATTATAAACAAATAACCTATCAACTGTTCTTTTCTGAAAACAAAATAGAATTGCGGCATCTCTCCAGCGATGGATTTGTCCATAATCTTTTTCATCGTCTTTTCTTTTCCATATGCAGGATAAAAGCCTATGCTTTTTAAATCTCTCAAAGATTTTTCTTTTTGTTCTTCTGACATATCCAAATAATTAAGGATTTGTTCCTCCATACCACTTACCTCCGTAAATTCCAGTTTGTCTTTTCATGCCATGCCATACCATGCACTGCCACAGTATCAGCCACAGCAGTTCAACCGCTGCGGCTCTTTGGTTTGACTGTCAGTCATCATCGTGCCAGCCGTCCCAGACGGGGCGGCCGGTGTAGTGCTTGGGCTCTTCCTCGCCGCGCAGGACGCGCAGCGCTCCGGCGGCGAGCGCCTCGTGCTCGACCTCGCCGGGATAGGTGCTCACCGGCGCGATCCACTCACACTGCTCGCGGATGGTCTGCGTGATGTCTTCAAAGCGGAGAAGGCCGCCGGTAAGGAGGATGCCGTCCACCCTGCCGCCGAGCACGGCCGCCATCGCGCCGATGTACTTGACGATCTGGTATTTCATGCCGTCCCAGACGCGGATGGCTTTTTTGTCCCCCTCTTCGGCCATTTTATGTACGGCGTCGGAGCTGGAGGTGCCAAAGTGGCTCACAAAGCCGCCCGTGCGGGTGCAAAGCTTTTTGACCTCGTCGATGTCCTTATCGCGGACATATTCGAGAATATCCGCCACGGAGACCGAGCCGATGCGTGTCGGCGTGTAGGGACCGTCTCCCCCGGCGGCATCGTTGCAGTCGATGATGCGTCCGTACCGGTGCGCCGATACGGAAATGCCGCCGTCGATGTGGCATACGATAAAGCAGCAGTCCTCGTACTTTTTCCCGAGAACATGCTTTGCGTGGTGCATCGCAACGCCGCGAAGGTTGAGCGCGTGCATATTGGTGTGGCGCGGCACGCCGTCGATGCCGGTCATGCGCGCCATATCGCACAGCTCGTCTACGCACGGCGGATCGACCATGAAGATCCGGCCGCCGAACTCCTTCTGCAGCTCGCGCGCAAGCTGCACGCCGAGATTGGACGGATGCTCCATGCCGCCCTTCCCGGCGGCGGTGTCCTCGATAAGCTTATCGTCGATAACGTATACGCCGCTCGCCACCGGGTAACAGCTGCCGCCGCGGCCGACGATGGCGTCCACGTCCGAAAGGTCGATATGGTTCTCGCTCAGAAAGTCCATGATGAGCTTTTTGCGGTATGGGAGCTGCGCGTTTACCGTCGGGAATTGCAGCAGCACCGAGGAATCGTGAAACACATTGGTTTCCAGAATTTTATGTTCGTTCTCGAAAAGCGCCAGCTTCGTCGAGGTCGAGCCGGGATTGATAACAAAAATCTTATACTTTTTCATCACGCGACAGGAGCTCCATGATCTGCGTATAGTATTTCTCCGCGTTTTTCCGGAAGTTCTCTTCCAGCTTCTCCGCCTGCTCTTCCCCGCCGCAGAGCATTTGCAGGTTCAATATCTCGCCCATGCCGTCCGAAAGAGCAAGATGTACGCGGCAGACGTTGTCCGCCGTTTCGTGCGAGGCGGTGATCATCGCGCGGCGGCGCAGCTCATCCGCGACCGGTTTTATGTTTTTTTCCATTTTCTGGCGGACCGTCATCGGCAGACTGCTCTCCACGATCTCGCAGTTTCGCGCGCCGCGCTCGGAAATCTTGTAGAGGTTTCCTTCCTGCTCCACCTGATGGGAATCGACCAGCTCCGCGAGACACTCGGAGTATTCAAAATACCCCGCGTTGCCCTCGGAAAGGGCGAGATCCGTGAGCGTTTCCCGCGTCACGGCATCCGGCAGACGGCGCAGAATGAACAGAATGAGAATCTTTATATCCAGCTTTTCCTGAAAGTTCTGATATCCTTCCATCGGAATCTCTCCTCATATTTATATATAGCAAGTTTATCACTTTTTCCAAAGGGCGTCAATCGGCACATTGGGGCGGCGCGCGCATAGACTGTACTGAACTTTGTTAAAGGAGGAATTCCGATATGGCAGACAGGGTCGTACCCGGTCCGGTGGACAGCAGCGCATGCGTTCGCGAGGCTGTTTGTATCCATACGAAGAAAATATACTCCAGCTGCAGGGATAAGGACTGCGTAGAGGATCTGCGTGTGTTTCCGACGCGGACGTCGCAGGGCTACATAGAAAACGCCTTCAGCATCCGCCCGAAAAGCGCCGAGCTGCTCTATGCCGGGGTAAACGTCGAGGAGATCACGTTCAACCGTGGGTACTATACGGTAGACGTCACCTATTTTTACCGTGTCACCGGCGAATGCGTCCCGAACGCAAAAACCGTCACCGGTCTCTGCGTATTCAATAAACGCGTCATTCTCTTCGGCAGTGAAGGGAGCGTCAAGGTCTACACCTCCGACGGCGAGATCACCACGCAGGCCGATCAGCCCGTCGGCGTTGTGGAGGCGGTCGATCCGATCGCGCTTTCGATGCAGATCACCGAGAAGGACTGCGCCACGCCGCTTGACCGCATCCCGGAGGTGCCGGCCAACATTCTCGCCGCATTTCCGGAGGAGCTTGTGCTCACCGACTCCAACCGGCTCTGGTACGCGACGCTCGGCCAGTTTTCTCTCATCCGGCTCGAGCGCGACAGCCAGCTCGTCATCCCGGTCTACAACTACTGCTTCCCGGAAAACGAGTGCGTCGGCACGACGGACGACGATCCGTGCACGCTCTTCGGGCGCATCCGCTTCCCGGTGGAGGAATTTTATCCGCCCGACAATCTCTCGACGTGCGACAGCTACCGGAGCCTGCTCCAGTAACCTTTTATTATGCGCGAAAGCGCCGGAACTTTGTTCGTTCCGGCGCTTTTCGTTATCTTATCCGCGAACCCGGCGGATGACCTCGGCGCAGTGCGCCTCGTCGTACAAAACCGGAACGGGATATGTCGGGTTTGCCTCGCGCAGCGCCCAGGCGACCATCTGCGGGATATCGTCCTCGCGGATCACGTCCAGATGCCCGGGAATGCCCATACGCTCGTTCATGGCGCGGATCGCGGCGATGAACGCCGTGCTCTTCTCGTGAGCGGTGCCGGTCGTTTTCGTGCCGGTGATCTCGGCAAGGCGGGCGAGCTTTTCCTCCGCCGCTGTGCCGTAATCCTCCAAAACGATGGGGAGAATGACAGCGTTTGCCAGTCCGTGCGCCGTATTATACAGCCCGCCGAGCGTATGGGCAATCGCGTGGACGTTGCCGACGCCCGCGCGGGTGAAGGCGACGCCCGCCTTGAACGAAGCAAGCAGCATTTCCTGCCGCGCTTCAAGATCGTGTCCGTTCGCATATGCCCGTTCCAGATACCGGAAGATCGCCGCTGTCGCCTCTTCCGCGCAGCGGTCGGTCTCCTTCGTTGTGCTGTGGACGCTGACGTATGCCTCCACCGCGTGCGTAAGCGCGTCCATGCCGGTCTGCGCCGTTGTCGCCGGAGGAAGGTCCTCGGTGAGCACGGCGTCGAGCACAGCAAAGCGCGGCACGAGGCAGAGATCCATGATGGCGTGCTTGTGGTGCGTTTTCTCGTTGGTGATAACCGCGGCGATCGTCGTCTCCGAGCCGGAACCGGCCGTTGTCGGCACGGCAATGAACGGCGGGAGAGCGTGCATGACCTTGAAAAGCCCCGTCATCTGCTCCACGGTACAGTTGGGGCGCACGATGCGCGCCGCGGCAGCCTTGGCCGTGTCCATCGGCGAGCCGCCGCCCACGGCAAGTAAGCCGTCGCAGCCCTCGGCGAGATACCGTTCCCGCACCTGCTCGATGATGGAGATCGTGGGATTGGCGCGCACGGCGTCAAAGTGGACGGCGGAAATGCCCGCCGCTTTGATCTGCGCGCGGATCGGCGGGACGAGCGCCGCACCCGTATGTTTGCCGGAGACGATCATCACCTTTTTCACGCCGCAGCCGCGCAGCAGCTCCGGGATCCTCGCCGTGCTGCCCGCGCCGCTGACGATCTCCGGCTTGCGCCAGGGTAAAACGCGCGAGCCGAGGTCAAATACGGTCTGGTAGGCCCGGTAGTAGAATCGTTTCATCGGTTTCATGCCGGTCATCCCCTTTCGTTCGATTTTCTAAGCGCGTGGAGCGAGGCTGTGACCGCGCGGCGCGCGCCGAAATCACGGAGCATGGCACAGATACGCTCGCCGCGCTGTGCAAGATCGCTGGTGTCCGCCTGATTAATAAAGAAGATCGGGTCAAAGCGTCCATAGCCCGCCCAGAGAAGCTCCGCCATCTGTTTTTCGGTGAGCAAATCCCCGGAAAGGTCCACGCTCTCTTTTGCCAGCGCGTACCGGTGGACGATCTCCTCCGGCTTTTTTCCGAGCGCGGAGAGCCCTGCCACAACAACGGTGTGCGTCGTTTCCGGGCGGATCACAGGCTCCCACGCCGCCGGGAATTTCACCGGCAGACGGCGCGCGCCGTCTGCCTCAATGATAACGGCGGACGCCTCGCGGCAGAGAAAGCGCATTGCATCCTCCCCCGGCGCGCCGAATTTCCGCTCTTCCGAAAGAAATGTCCCGGACGAGGCGATCTTCCCTTCGCGCCACGCCGCGCGGCATTCCTCCGCCGAAAACGGGACGGAGAGAACAACGTCCGCATCCGACGGCGTCATGATGTGCGTTGTGGTAAAAAGCGCCGTCGGCAGAATGGTTTTCGTCTCGCGCGCAAGCGCGTACATCAGTGTCGTCTTCCCGCCGCCGCCGCAGAGAGAAACGACGTGCTTCTCCCGCTCCGGCAGGCCGAGCAGTTCATGCAGTACCATGCAGCCTTCTCCCTCTATCTTATTTCGCCTTCGGCAGGCTCCAGCGGTAATGCGCCGCAAGCAGGCGCAGCGTGAGCGTAACGGCGGCGCCGATGAGCATGGCGGGCATCTGCCCGATGTTCCAGAGCAAGAGGCACGCCACGGCGCCGAGGAGGGACGCGGTCGCGTAAAAATGCTTGACGAAAATATACGGAGGCGATCCGGCGAACACATCGCGCATCACGCCGCCGCCGCAGCCGGTGACGACACCGACGAAAATGGCAAGGAACGCGTTCAGCTCGCCCGTAGCTATGTACGCTGTCTGCACGCCGATCACGGTGAATATGCCGAGACCGATGGCGTCAAAGAGCAGAAGCGCTGTGTCGTAAAGCTTCTCGTTCCAGTGCAGCAGCCGCCGCACCGGGGGCAGGAAAACAAGCATGGAAACGGCGATCGACGTGAGCGCGTACCCCGGCGACTGGAACGCCGCGGGCGGCGTGATACCGAGAATGAGATCGCGCAGTATACCGCCGCCGACCGCGGTCGTCATGCCGAGGATCGCCACGCCGAAAATGTCCATCTTCTTCGATATGGCGACGACCGCGCCGGAAACGGCAAAGGCGATCGTGCCGAGGATCTCAAAGGCAACAAAAAGGGTCATGTTCTCCTGCCTCCTAATTGGCTACAGAATGATGCACCGCCGGGCTGGTGAGATCCAGCGCGCGGAAGGAATACCCGTTTTTGATCCCCCAGGAGAGGATCTCCTCCACGGCGTCAACGCTGAAGGCGTTGGTGTCGTGCTGCAATACAACGGAATAGTCGTGCTTCGGCACGCTTTCCTTGAAGTTTTCGATGACCGTATAGCGCGTGGCGTCAGACGCCGTGTCCGCCGCGGAAACGTTCCAGTCAAAATAAGCGTAGCCCATGTCGTTCAGATCGTTCGTAAGACGCGTCATGATGCCGGGGTTAAAATGGCTCACGGTGTTCGAACTGCCGCCGGGGAAGCGGACGAGCTTCGCATACTCGCCCGTCTGCTCAAATATGATCTCCTGCATCCGGCAGAAATCGGCAAAATACGCCTCTTCACTCTGATAGATGGCGTTATAGTCGTGCGTTGCGCTGTGGATGCCGACGGAGTGGCCGCGCCGGGCGATCTCGCCGATGCACCAGGTGTAATCCTCATTGCAGTTCGTCACGAAAAACGTCGCCTTGACGCCATAGGCATCCAGAATATCCAAAAGATGCTCCGTATTGGCGGAAGGCCCGTCGTCAAACGTGAGATAGACCGTCCCCGCCTCCGGCGTGACCGTATCGGGCCGGTCCGCCGCCGTGACGATCACGCGGCGCGTGATGGTCGAGCTCAGTCCTTCGCTGTCCGTGACGGAATAGGTGACGCTCCCCTCGCCGATGTGGAAGGCGTTTACGTCCGCGGCGCATTCGATCTTCGCGGTGATATCACCGTCGCGGTCATCGATGGCCGTGCAGCCGGGATCTTCGTATCCGCCCGGCTGTGCCGGATAAAAGAGCGGATCGTCGCCGATGAGCGTGAGAACGGGCGCGGCGTTCGGCGCGGCTGTCGGTACCGGCGTCGGTGCCGGCGTTTCCGTCGGCACTGCGGTCGCGTCCGTCATCGCGGGCATTGTATCTCTCTGGTTTACATAATATAAACCAAGTCCGCAGAACGCGGCAAGCGCGCAGCCCGCGGCGATGAGCGCCAGACCGAGCTTTTGATGTTTCTCCATACCTGTTCCTTTACTTCTCCCCGGTATTTTCCGCAGCGCGGCGCAGCGCCTCCGCCACGGCGTCGGAGCGCTCGCGGCGGTTGAGCCGCCGGAGCGTTTCGCGGATCTCTTCCCCGGCCTGCATCACTTCCGTGTGGAAGCTGTCGGCCGATAGGCGGAGTGCGCCCTGACCAAGGACGATGAGCTGCTCCATGCCGTCAGAGGTCGCAACGCGCACGCGGTGGTCTTTGGCGATCTCATGCGAGGTTTTTTCGATATAAGCGTCCGCCGTTTCCGCTTCTTTCGTATAGACAACGTGGATATTATTATATGCCACGATCTCTTCCTTGTGAAACGGGACGCGGTAGGCATCAAATACCAGAATGACGCGGCACTGGCGCACGCCCTGATAGTTGCAGAGAAGATCCATCAGAAGCTGGCGCGCCGCATCGAGATGGTCAGCGGCAACGGCATTGAGCTCGTCCCATGCAAAGATTATATTGTACCCGTCTACGAGCAAATATTCCGGCCCGGCGGGGATCGGCTTTGCTTTCGGCTGCGGAACCGGTTTTTCGCGCTCAGAACGAGGCACGAACGCGCGGTTTTGCTTCACTGCGCCGTAGGTTCGCTCATAAATGGCCTGCAATTCCTTATCGAGCGCCGCGCCCGTGCGGGGCGCGGACGGGCCGCGCGGCACGCTCTCCTGTGCGGGCGTGGTTTCCTTCTCCGCCCGGAGGCAGCTTTCCAGATGCATATGCTGCTCGACCTCGTCCCAGCGGACGGTATAGCCCGCGCCGTGGGAGCAGAAAACGGAATCCGCCGTATTGGCAACATCGCGCTCCGGATCGTATCCGATCTCTTCTATGACGCGCTGCGTATCGCGGCAGGGTTCATAGCCGCGCAGCGAGAGCGAAACGCGCCCCTGCCCGCGGGAATACGCCGTCACCTCGCGCGGGTAGTTCGCGCACTCTGCCACCGGCGCGGCAGCCGTGAGGACGGAAACACCGTTTTCCGTTTCCGGCGGATCGAACCGGCCGCCCATGCGCTGAATGTCGGCCATGGCGCGGCCGACACACTCGTTCGGCAGCTCCAGCCGGAGATCGTACCACGGCTCGAGAAGAATGCTCTCGGCACGCATGAGACCCTGCCGCACGGCGCGGTAGGTCGCCTGGCGGAAGTCGCCGCCCTCGGTATGCTTCAGGTGCGCCCGCCCCGCGGCGAGCGTGATCTTCATATCGGTGATCGGTGAGCCGGTCAGAACACCGCGATGCTCTTTTTCCGCAAGATGCGTCAAAATGAGGCGCTGCCAGTTGAGATCGAGCGCATCGGTCGAGCATTTGCTTGCAAAGACAAGGCCGCTTCCGCGCTCGAGCGGTTCGAGCAGGAGGTGGACCTCGGCATAGTGGCGCAGCGGCTCATAATGGCCGACGCCCTCCACGGGTGCGGCGATCGTTTCACGGTAGAGGATACCGCCCTCGCCGAACATGATCTCCAGCCCGAAGCGGCTGCGGCAGAGACGCTCGAGTATCTCCAGCTGCACCTCGCCCATGAGCTGCACGCGGATCTCCCGCGTGGCCTCATCGTACACGACATGCAGCAGCGGGTCCTCTTCCTCGAGCAGACGCAGCTTTTCGAGCACCGTGTGCGGATCGACCTTCTCTGCGTGGACGCGGTAAGTGAATACCGGCTCGAGCAGCGCAGCGCTCTTTCCTTTTTCCGCGCCGAGCGCGTCGCCGCTGTGTGCGGCGGTCAGCCCCGTTACGGCGCATACCGTTCCGGCCTTTACCGCATCGGTCAGCTCGTATTTTTCCCCGGAGTAGAGACGGATCTGGTGGATCTTCTCCTCGGTCTCGCCGCTCTCCGTCGGAACCTTTACCGCAGCGCGGGCGCGAAGCTCTCCGCCCGTAACACGCAGCCACGTGAGCCGAGCGCCCTGCGCGTCGCGGCTGATTTTATAAACCCGCGCGCCGAAGGCGTCCCCGGCGGGCTTGACCGGCGCATAGAGCGTAAGTGTATCGAGCAGCTTTTCCACGCCGTCGAGCCGAAGCGCCGCGCCGAACAGACACGGGAAGAGCTTTTCCTCCGCGATCAGGCGGCGGACTTCCTCCGGCGGGATGGTCCCGGAGGAAAGAAAGCTCTCGAGCGCCGCTTCGCTCTCGGCCGCAGCCTGTTCCATCCAGTCCGTGCCGGAAAAGTCCGCGCACTCCGGTGAGAGAAGGGAGCGCAGCTCCTGCATGCGCGCGGCGCGGTTCACGCCGGGGAGATCGGTCTTATTTAAAAAAAGAAAAGTCGGCACATGGTTCCGGCGCAGCAGCCGCCAGAGCGTGCGCGTGTGGCCCTGCACGCCGTCTGTGCCGCTCACAACGAGGATCGCCGCGTCAAGCACCGGGAGCGTGCGCTCCGTTTCGCCGGAAAAGTCCACATGGCCCGGCGTATCGAGAAGGGTTACGGCGCGGTTTTTCCATGTGAGCCGCGCCTGCTTGGAAAAGATCGTGATGCCGCGCTCGCGCTCCTGCGGGTCAGTGTCGAGAAAAGCGTCCGCATGGTCGACGCGGCCCAGACGCCGAAGCGCGCCGGAGGTATAGAGAAGCGCCTCGGAGAGGGTCGTTTTCCCGGCGTCCACGTGCGCAAGAATGCCGATGCACAAAGGGGACATTTCCGTATTTGATTTTTCCGCCATACAGTGTTCCCCTTTCTCTTATTTCAGCGTCGTATTATAGCACGAAAGGCAGGATTCTCCAATAGATTTATTATTTCGCAAAATCATTTGAAACGTTTTCTACAAAAACGCTTTTCAAAATTTGACAAAATGACTAAATGAGTGTTTTTTGCAAAATGCTTTTCTGTTTGGATTGACAAAGCAAAATCCGATGACTATAATTATCATCATTCATCCGGCAAGTTTAAACAAGGTTGCAGCAAAGATCAAACCGTGTTCAAACATTACCGGAGCATTACGAAATGGAGGATCTGAAAGTGAAAAAGTATCTGGCACTGCTTCTGGCGCTGGTCATGGTGTTCGCTCTTGCTGCCTGCGGCAGCACGGCCGAAACTCCCGCCGCCACCGAAGCCCCCGCTGCGGAACCCGAGACCCCGGCCGAAGAGCCCGCAGCCGAAGCTGATCCCATGGAAGATCTCATCGCCGCGGCGAAGGCCGAGGGCGAGCTGACCGTCTACGGCTCCTGCGAGGAAGAGTACCTCGCCGCCGCCTGCCAGCATTTCCAGGAACCCATCCGCAAGCAAAATCTTCGGCCGGTTTACAATCGCTCTGGCTATCGCCACTCTCTGCTTCTGTCCTCCGGAAAGCTGTGTTGGTTTAAACTCCATCCTGTCTGCCAGTCCGACACGCCCCAATGCCTCAGCCGCCCGCTCCCTTCTCTCCTTTTTTGGAATCCCGGCATATGTTAAAGGAAGTGCCACATTCTCCAATGCCGACTGTCTTGGCAAAAGCTGAAAGCTCTGAAATACAAACCCAATCTTCTGAAGCCGGATATCCGACATATGATTATCCGTACACTTTCCCACATCTTCACTGTCCAGAATATAGGTACCGCTGGTTGCCTGGTCCAGACAGCCGATAATATTCATCAACGTCGTTTTTCCGGAACCGGAAGGGCCCATAATCGCCACATACTCGCCTTCCTCCATTGCGAAACAGACATTCTTTAATACAGGAACTACCATCTTTCCCTGTATATAGTCCTTGCATATATCTTTCAATTCCAGAATCACTGCACATCCCCCTCTCCCTGGGAAATGCCTCCGTCTTCTGCACCTATACCGTCTTCTCCCATCGTATCGTCAATACCGCCTGTGATTCCATCCGTTCCATCTCCCATACTGTCATCTGTCATTCCGTCCATTCCATCTTCCACACTGTCTTCTATCATTCCGTCCATGCTATCGTCTGTCATCCCGTCCATTCCGTCTTCCATTTCGTCCATTCCTGCGGGATTACTCTGCCCCATCATGCCGTCTTCGCTGATTGCAGTTTCCATTCCCTCCTCAAGTCCCGGCTCCGGAAATGTAACAGCATCTTCTTTCGTAAGTCCTTCTGAAATCTCGTACTGCATCAGATTCTCATCGTATTGTCCCAAGGTCACATAACGTTTCTCCAGCTTTCCTTTTCCATTGTCCGCCCATACGAATGGCTCAGAATCCAGATCGTTGATAAAATAGTCTTCCAGCCAGACTCCGGCTTTCGGACCAGCCTCCTGGCCGTTATCCAATTCTATGTAGACATGCTGTCCCAGCATCAGATCCTCACTGCTCTCCAGTGTCACATAGAATGGATAAGAGCTTGTCTGTGCCATACTGTCA
>ERZ1106939.748-NODE-748-length-27908-cov-5.523498_pt1 | contig 27908 bp, 30 predicted proteins | sample MGYA00403669_ERZ1106939 | MGnify/ENA primary metagenome ERZ1106939 (study PRJEB35170, sample SAMEA104062447) | human gut metagenome | biome: human gut; feature: human-associated habitat; material: faeces | place: Denmark | collected 2012-09-28 ...
ATATGGAAAGATCGGATCGAATCTCAATCAGATCGCCAAGCATTTTAACAGTGGTGGCAGTCAGTCTCGTGCTATAGAAAATGAAATCCATCAGTGCATCACGGACTTATTCCTATTGAGAAAAGAAGTACTGAAACTGGCAGGTGGTATGAATGGCAATCGTAAAACACATTAAAAGCAGAAATGCAAATTACTCGGCTGCTATCAATTATCTTCTGTTTGAACATGATGAAAAAACCGGAAAAAAGATTGTAGATGAATCCGGGCGAAGCATCCTGCGAAAAGAGTTTTACATGGATGGGCTGAACTGTGATCCGATGTCTTTTGACAAGGAATGTGAACTGACAAATGCTCATTTTCACAAAAATAAGAAACGTGAAGATATCAAAAGTCACCACTACATTATCAGCTACGATCCAGCCGATGTGACAGAGAATGGACTTACCGGAAAGAGAGCACAGTCAATCAGTTTGGAACTTGCAAAGCAGATGTTTCCCGGATATCAGGCACTGGTAGTTACTCACACCGATGGCCACAATGAATCCGGAAATATCCATACTCACATCGTTATCAACAGTGTGCGAAAGACTGCAGTGGAAAGGCAGCCATATATGGATAAACCACATGATGAAGCCGCCGGTTACAAGCATCGATCCACTGATAAATTCATGAACACTTTTAAGAAAACCGTCATGGATCGGTGCCAACAGGAAGGACTTCACCAGATAGATCTTCTTGCTCCGGCTGAGAGAAAAATCACTCAGAAAGAGTATATGTCACAGAAACACGGCCAGCAAAAACTGGATGAGATCAATCAGAAAATTATCGAAGATGGTCTCAAACCAACATCCACCGTATTCCTTACGCAGAAAGAATATTTGCGAAATGCGATTGATAAATGTGCTGTCACTTCCAATAGTTTTGATGAATTCCAATCTAAACTTCTGGAACAATTTCAGATCTCTGTGATTGATCATCGGGGCAGATACAGCTATCTTCATCCTGATCGACAGAAGCGGATTACTGAACGTGCACTGGGAACACGATATGGAAAAGAACACCTGGAACAGACCTTCTTACGCAAGGATCCATTGACCATTCTCTACGTCAGATCTCACCTTCGCCTGGTTGTAAATCTCCAGACAAATGTGAAAGCAATGCAGAGCCCGGCTTATGCTCATCGGGTAAAACTTTCTAACCTGCAGCAAATGGCAAATACCATTATCTATGTGCAGGAACATGGATTTGATACGCAGTCAGATTTGAAAAATACACTGCTTGCAGCAAAGCAGGAACTAAAAGAAATGCAGACACAGGTTGCTCAGCATCGTTCCGATCTAAGGATCCTCAACGATCAGATCCGTTATACCGGACAGTACTATGCAAATAAGGAAGTTTATTCCCAGTTTTCAAAAGCAAAGTACAAAGGAAAGTACCGAAAAGAACATGCGAAGGAAATTCAGAAATATGAAGAAGCCAGAGATTGGCTGAGATCCTTTTATCAGGATGGAAAGATGACAAGCCTAAAAACCTTGACTTTACAAAAAGAAAAACTGCAACAGCAGATAGCTTCCGAAGAAGAAGCAATAAGCAGCTTGAAAGAAAAATTAAAAGATTTGGATACTGCCGATCAGAATGTTGATGCCATTCTTCAGATGCAGATTCCGGAACCAGTGAGATCAAAAATCAAAGATCTCGAACGATAACTATCACAAAACAAAGGAGGAACTATCACATGACACAAGAAGAATTTAATGTTGTATTTGAACTTCAGATGAGAAAATGTGCTGATATTCTGGCACATAAAAAGAAAGAATATACCGGTGACAATATTGACCGCCTCAGTGCATTCAAGATTGCTGCCGCTTTACAGAACTGTGATTCCAAAGCAGCACTAGCCGGTATGATGTCGAAACATGTCGTATCCCTTTACGATATGTGTTATTCCACTCTGTTACATTTTGACATGGAACAGTGGGATGAAAAAATCACAGACTGCATCAATTATCTGATCCTTTTAAAAGCTCTGGTAAAGGAGGAACAGGCCTATGGATCACATTGAAACAGCTATCTTAAACTGCTATGGGATCCGGGAAGCAGAACAGAATATGGTCTTTGCTGCCAGGCTCACACAACACGGTCATGAGCAAAGCTGGCAACAGATATCTGCGCTATTACATCATAGAAGCTACTGGAAGTGTTATAAAGCACTGTCCTGAATATCGAGCTTTGTTCTTTTTTCCTATGTAAACGTTCTTCACGTTTCAAATGGGCAATAATTCTAGCATCTAATTCTTTCAAACTGAATGGTTTTAAAACATAATCATCACCACCAGACAACAATCCCATTACTCGATCCTGTTCTTCTACTTTTGCAGTCAAAAAAATAATCGGATAGGAAACCATATCTCTGATTCTTCTGCACACTTCAATTCCGTCCATTCCCGGCATATTTACGTCCAATAAAATAATATCGGGATTTGCACTTATCTTTTCCATTGCTTCTATGCCATTTTCTGCAATCATTACCGTATAATTCTTCAATGTAAAGTATTGATTCAGCATTTTTAGCAATTCTCTATCATCATCAACCATTAAAATTTTATAGTTCATAAATTTCACCTCTGGCTCTAATGTTATCTTTTCCTTATAGTATAGCTTATAAAAAACAACAAATAAACAACAATTCCTAAAAGGCAACAGCCTTTCTAAACTGCCGCCTTTTCTCCTTCATTTTATTTCCATTATTGATAAACCATCTCTGTATCCACAATCTCCCTTGCACACGATTATATATTGTTCATTCTCGCTACCCATTCCATCTGATTTTCTGCCTTTAACTGTTCCGTGATCCCCTGTGCCTGTTTCATCTGCTCTACAATTCTTTCAAACCTTAAATACTTATAGTCATCTGTATCCAAACAAACAAGCCGAAGTCGCACAACAACTTGAAAATCTTATCAACGGAACAACAGTCCCAGATAGTAGCCAACTGGCAGATGTAGCCAATAAAAAGAAAAATCTCTGAAAAACCTTATCAAGGCTTTCCAGAGATGTAGTAACTATTCATATTCAATGGATCTCTTTTTAAATTTACCAGGAAGTCTTTTGTAAATCCTTTACCTCTTTTGATTCGTAATCATACTGGTACATATCTAAAATTTCAGCATCCATCATACTCCATGATCCATCTGTACTTTTTATATTTTTATAATACACATATTGAGTCTTTGTTCCTTCTTGATTATCACGATCATACATTAGATATCTAATCTGCGTTTCATCTTCGTAGGTAACAATATAGCTATACCCCTTTGCATTATAGTCTTTTCTATATTCTGCATCAGTTTCCTTTATATAGGTTTGATATATTTTTTGATAGCCTTCGTCTATTTTCTTGATTTTTTTTGAATCTTGTTGACTTTCGATTGTCATATCGTTTTGACGTGATTCATTTTTATCGTCATCTTGATGTTCTGATTTTTTCTCTAAATACCCATACTTTTTAGCTATATATTTATCTATATATTCCTGCTGTGTAGTTGAAGCATTTATATCATCTATTCCATCTGCATTTCTTAAGAACCGAAGAACCAGAATATTTTCTTCTTTATACAGTCTATACGATGGTTTATCTAACCACACAGGAGTTTTAACTATCACGGTTCCATTACTATTATAATGTTCTGAATCTTCATTTAACATGGTCACAAATATCCCCAATGCCATTGTTAGCACTACAATTATTTCGACTGCCCATAAAAAAATTCTTTTCAATAAAGATTTCTTTTTGTTCTTCTTTATTGTCCTAGACAAAACACACGTCCATATAATATTCAAACATTGTAGAATTAAAAATTGTATGATAGGAACTGTTCTTATAAACCATAAACGAAAAATCTCTCCATTTGATAAAGGATATCCGATTTTAATGCCAGTATATATCAATGAAACAATAATAGTAATCATCGTAACAACCACCAATGCCTTCATTTTAAAAGACATTTTATTTTCCGTTTCTAACTGTTCTGTTTCTATATCTTGAATAAAACTTCTAAGCAACAGTAATTCATTTTCAGATAGAACATTTTTATTGATCAATATAACTTTATTGTCTTTACGAACCAAATAAATATGATTTTCAATCTCTCCCTTATTAACAAATGAACTCCAATAATTATGTGTAGCTCCAGCCTGTGTGACTATATCCACACCTTCTTTTGAAAACACATATTTTCGCTCATTATTCATTTTCTGTTTTTCTTTATTTATGATTGCTCTCATAAATACTTTTTGTAATTTTTCTACACTTAAACCTATTGCAGCAAATCCAATACTTAACAATAAAAATATCCATGCAAATAATATATGAAACAAGTATGAATAAAATGCTAAAGAAAAGATATAAAAAGCACCCACCAAAGTTGTACCTTTGATTACTCTATTAGTCTTTATAGTTTTAACGAACTAAGATGCATTAAAATATTGTTTACTTCTTCGTCTATATTTAAGTGATATATAATTTTCTGATCATGAAATTCTTCAACTACCATTCGTGATTTCTCCCTTCACACGATACTGATATTCCGGGACATTGTTTCTATCCTCTTTCCGGATTTCATTCCCTAAATATTGAAAACTCTCATCTTCTTTGAATTTCACTGTTAAATCATGCGTAATAAGAGCATCATCACAGATAACCATGTCGCATACTGCATTTACCGTTAATGTAACCGTACCATCTGGATTTTCTCTTACTTCCACCACCTCCGGCACAGAAGTCCCAAAAAAGTTAGGGGCATAATTACCACATCCCAACGGTGCCCATGCATACATTTTTGCTTCTTCATCAAATTCCGATTTGCACTTCAAATCGTTTTCTTTATTCTATCATAGCATCCATTATTCCGCCATCAGTCTTTCGAACCAGGTATCCATGACAATGATAAACTGGCCTGCTCCTGGCAATTCTTGCAGCATTTCGTCAAGAGTTTTCTGTTTCACATATTTCTGCACATACACCCAACAGGCAATGCTACTGGCTTCTGATACAATGTCAGCTATGGTTTTGCGCATAAGCTCTTCAAATTCAGTAATTTCTTCTTTTGGGACAACATCATACAGGGTTGGTGCCTGATGACTTAATTTTACTCCATTTTCATTTGCATCTTTAAGCAGATTCTTAACTTTTTCTCTTGAATTCTCCGGTACTTTCATGTACTCCCACATAAATGCTACCACATCGGACGGTGTGTCTTTTTTAAGTGGTGGTAACTGAATATAATCATTGTTTTCGCTCATTTTCATATCCTCCTCACGATATAATAAAATCAATAATACGTTCTCTTGTCATGTCCAGTACAGTATCTACGAACACTCCTGCAAACAGGATCAGATACAGAATTACACTCAGCGAAAACAGAAATGCAACCTGTACCCAGTCATGGTAACAGTATGCAGTCGCTATAATCAATAAAGTGAATATAAATCCAAGGATTCCTCTGACAACCGCATAAGTCTGTACTGTCATTTTTACTGCCAGGCCGATCACAAAAAGGATCAACCATACCGGCAGTAATAAGATCTTCCCAGCAAGTTTTAAAATAAACATGTGCACCTCCTATCTTACCAGTCCTGGCATATCATGGTTCACCTCTGCCTGATAATACCCGTTCATCGTTGACGGTGCATTAAACAGAGCTGCTAATAAATATTTCTTGATGTTCTTCACCTTTGTGGTGTTACCACTCATACAGTGTAAGACATACTCGATATGTGAATAGGTCAGCATCAGAAATTTTTTCTTCACCAGTGATGCCGGATACCAGTTGCTGGCAATCAAGATCTTGTCATTTTTACACATCACAGTCTCTACGATCAGGTTCACGATTTCATCTACCTGCCGCATATCGTCATGATGGGTTACTTCCAGTGATTCATAATCAATGGTCTCTTTGACAAGGTTTTCATAAGCCTGATAATCCTCAGAGTGATTATCGCTATCAAATCTTTTCTCATCCACAGATATGATATGATTAGATTTATTATCATTCATTTCAGTATCACTAAGATTAGTATTATTAGGGTTTGAAATGTAAACTTCTTGAAGTTTGTTTTCGGGACTTCTAGAAGTTTGATTTTGGGACTTCATGAAGTTTGAATTGTAAACTTCTGTAGATTCCTCATTTTCCACAGAAGTTTGTTTTTTAAACTTCTTTAATTCCTCTCCAAATTTTTTCTCATCTGTTTTCTCAGGCATAAAGGTTTTCACGTAGATAACGTTCACCTTTCCAAATCCCTGTCTGCGTTTCTCAATCAGACCAATTCCTGTTTCGTCATCCAGTTCTCTCATGGATTTGATGGCTTTATTTCTGCCACAGTTCAGTAATTCCATAATATCTTCGATGGAAAAGTAGATATATGCTCTATTTTTGTCGTCAAACCACTGATTCTTGATGGAAAGAGACATTCGATCCAACATCAGTCCATATAAAATTTTAGCATCGCTCGATAAATCTTTAAAATAACTGTCTGTAAATAATGCTTTTGGTATGCGGTAGAAGCTGAACTGATCAGCTTCGGTACCGTAAAAATAATTAAATGTCATTTTTTTCTCCATAATTTCCTCCTTTCATTTTCTGCTAAGAAGTCCTCTTTTTAAACTTCTTTGACTTTGTTTTCTTAGCTTTTTCTATCCTTAACAGGACTGTTCCTGCATCCATTTTTCTAATAATGATTCAATCACCTGCTCCATATCTTTGGCTGTATAATCATCCGGAAAGTACTTTGTCAGTTTCTTTTCTGAGAAAGTAAGAGACCGGGATACTTTCTTTGCCATCACACAGTTATTGAAAATTGATAACATCTGAATCTGATTGATTGGTCCATCATTCAGCTGATTTCTGAGTGCTGCAATCTGTTTTGGTTTGATAAATCCTGTGTCGCAGATATATTCGTAAATCCATCCCTGTACTTCCTTATCGATGTAGGAGATATCGACAGCAACCGTGAATTGAAGCTTTTTGTTATCTACCAGATCAAGAAGTTCAGGAATCAATTCTGTCAGGCGAATGTAACGCTGAATCTGTTTAGAACTTTCTCCAACTTGCTCTGCTAATACATCCCTAGATACAGTTCCTATTAAATTCTGGTCATTTTGGCCAGAATTACTTTTTGGTCTTCCTGCTTGTCTTTTCATAGCTGCTAATTTCATCTTATAAGCAAAAGCTTTCTCACTCGGCAACAGTTCCTCTCGCTGAATGTTAGCGTCCACCATCGCCACAATGGCATCATCATCCGATAATTCTCTTACGATTGCCGGAATAGTCGTAAGTCCTGCAAGCTGTGCTGCATGCATTCTTCTGTGACCGGATACCATTTCATATTCTTCATTTTCATCCATGCGAAGCAGTACCGGAGTCAGTACTCCATTAATCTTTACGCTTTCTACCAAGTCCTGCATCTTTTCATCATCCAGCACCTTGAACGGATGATTCTTAAACGGATGGATCTTACTAATTTCTATCTCCATTGCTGACTCTTCATTTACCACACCAAGCAGTTCATCAATACTTGCCAGTTTAATCTTTTCGCCACTTCTATTTTTCATTACTCAAAACCTCCTGTGTCAATTTCATATATGCCTCGGCAACTTTTCCTTTCGGACAGTGCATGTAAATACTTTTTCCCTCTGCACTGGTCTCAGCTGCTTTTACAGACATCGGGATCACATTTTCAAATACTTCAATCTGGCTTCCGTAGGTTGTATGTACTCTCGATGCAATGTCTCTTGCGTAATTGGTTCTGAAATCTACCATAGTCAGGAGAATGCCCTCAATCGCCAGTTTCCGGTTCAGTCTTTTCTTTACTGTAAGAATGGTCTTGATCAGCTGCTGAAGTCCTTTAACAGGCAGATATGCGGCCTGTACAGGTATCAGCACAGAATCAGAGGAGACCAGTGCATTGATTGTCATCATACCAAGGCTTGGCATACAGTCGATCAGGATATAATCGTATCGGCATCTTATCGCATCGATATATTCCTTCATGATCATTTCTCTGCTCATAACATTTCCCATCGTTACTTCCAGGGCAGAAAGCTCAATATTTGCCGGAAGTAGATCTACATTTTCCTGGTGATGTAAGATACCATCTTCCAGAGAGATTTCTTCTTCGTTGATGACATCCATCATGATCGTTGCCAGTGTGATGCGAAGATCATCCGGTTCCTCATATCCAAGACTTGCTGTTAAACTTCCCTGTGGATCCGCGTCAATCAGCAACACTTTCTTACCTTCTCTTGCCAGTCCAATGCCTACATTTACGGTTGTGGTGGTCTTTCCAACGCCGCCTTTCTGGTTTACTACGGATATAACTTTACACATGATTTCTTCCTCCTTTAACTTTCCCATGATTCTTTTTTCCATAATTTCAACAGTGCCAGTATTTCCCGCTTCATCATTGCCGGTGTATAGGAATTCGGAAAATACTTATGTAGCTGTTCGTTTGTGAAAGCCACTCTTGTGATTTCACCCTTTTTAACCTCACACATGATTTCTTCCATCTTTTCCAGTGACAACTGCTTTTCTTTACTCATTTGCCGGATCCTCTGGGCCTGTGAGAGTGATGGGATTGCCTGTGCATACTCCATTGCTACAAGCAGTTCCTTTTGCTCTTTTTCACTTAATGCAGCTATCTCTACAGCCGGACAAAAAGAAATGATCTCATCATCCAGTTTCTGCAACATTTCCGGTATCAGTTTTGTCAGTGAGATATAACGCTGCACTTGTTTTGGGCTATCACCACAATCCTCGCTGATGATCTCTATTGCTCTTTTTCTTGGTGTTTTGTGGTCAACTTGGCTCTTTTTTCGACCACTTTTTCTTTTCAATACGTCATTCTTTAATTTGTAAGCAAAAGCTTTTTCACTGTAGCTGATCCGTTCTCTGTGAAGATTGGAATCTACCATGCTTAAAATGGAATCATCTTCACTTAATACCCGGATGATCACCGGTACTTTACGATATCCCAGTTTCTCCGCAGCATGTTTTCTTCTGTGACCGGATATGATCTCATAGTATCCATCCGGTACTGGTCTGACGATTAGCGGATTTAAAATTCCATACTTCTCAATGCTTTCCTGCAAAAGAAACATTTCCTTATCATCTTTTACCTGAAACGGGTGCTCTTTGAACGGACGAAGACGCTCAATCTCAATTTCTATGATTCTTTCTTCGTTTTCTCCTGATTGTCTGTTTGGCTCAGTCATCTTGACTCCTTTCCTCCAGGATTCAGGAAATAAAAAATGCCTGCCTGGAACTTTTATAGATAGTAAAGTTCCAAACAGACATTGCTGTTTGACCATTAGCTGTAGCTAATAGAATTGAATACTGTTTCAGCTAATTTATGTTTGCAGGTTTGGGAGAGATTGTTTCTTTTCCCGCCTTTTCTCTGATTTACATCCCCGAATAAGGGGTGACAACGGAGCGGAACCCAAATGTTAGCTGGACTTCTTAAAACCCATGTTTGCAAACCGGTAATTTTGATTAGCTGTCAGCTAACAAAAATCGGATTGCGTTAGCTGGAAATTGATCATTTTGAATGGAATTTTGTGTCACGAACGTGATTTGAAAATAACAAAAGCGTTCGTTGTCAGCTAATCCAGCTAACATTTTCGAACGCTTTGAAGCCCGTCGCCAAGAGGATTTGAACCTCCGACCCCTCGCTTAGGAGGCGAGTGCTCTATCCAGCTGAGCTATGACGACACATGCCGCAAACCCTTGATTTTACTGGGTTTCTGGGATTTTTCCCTTCGGCCATATATAAGATTATCAACTCTTTTTCGAGTTGTCAATCTACAGATTTTTTTGATTTGGTAACATTAGAACGTTCCCCAATTTGGGGAATGCTTTGTTGTCACCATTAGCATTTTTCAGAATAGATTCGAACTGAAAGTTGTTTTTCATTTTTTCCCTTTGGGGAATGCCTCGGCTTTCTCTTAGGAGGCGGACGCTATATCCTACTGAGCTACAGAAACAAGAATTATAAATGTTTCAGCCGGGTCAGCAACAAAAATATTATACTATATTTTTGCTGCTTTTTCAAGACGAAACACATACTTGCGATTCCGCAGTTTACTTCAGGAATTTTCCATTGTGAGTACCTGATAAATTCTCTTATAGGCTTTTTCATAGGTCCAGCAGCAGCCTTCGACAGCTATCACATGCAGGACGAAAACGGACTGTGGAGCGGATATGGATATGAGATGATGCAGGGCATTGCCAAATATATGCAGTGTACGTTTTCCTACGTCGGATACGATAAGACGGCGAAGGAATGTGAGGAGATGCTGCAAAATGGAGAAGCAGACATTTATACGGCTGCCAAAAAGATACCGGAGCGCGAGGAGGAGTTTGCATTTTCCCGCCATCCGGCGATCACCGCATTTACGAGCATGAACGTGGAGACACCGAACTGGCGGTCTGATCTGTACAATAAATATTACGGTTCCGTGGAAGTGAATACCGATTACACGGCAGAGGAAAAAGCGCTTCTTTCCCAGCTGAAAGAGAGCGGCGCCGTGATCTGCGGCGTGATGAATCCGGACGGAAATCAATACTCGTGGTATGAAAACGGGGAGGCAAAAGGAATTGCGGCGGCGCGGTGCGTCGGGAAAACTGCAGAGAATAGCGGTAATCGACGATGGTGTGACGGTCAAAGAAATCCTGAACAATGAATGGCCGAATGCAGAAATTGTGTCGGTGAAAGATACGGACGAATGTGTGCAGAGACTGGTCAATGAGAATGTGGACGGTGCACTGCTGATGACCTACACAGCGCAGAAGCTGGCAAGAGATGATACGCAGAACCGCCTCCGCGTGGAAGTTGTGCCAGGTGCATCGATGTCCCTGCGGATGGGCGTACTCTCAGAGGTTGACCGGAGTTTCTACGGTCTGTGGGAAAAAACGCTTTACAACGTATCACGAAAGAGCAGAGCGGAAATTGTGCAGAGCTATGTGGAAGATGTGGGGACACCGACCATCATGGCGTATCTGTTTGACCACCCGCTGTATCTGGTGGCACTGATTGCAGGTGTGCTGCTGTTCTGCTTGCGGAGGATAATGCACTGAATGCAGAGGTTGCGACGGAGCTGCTCGGAAGCCTCGGCCTTGTCGTGGACTGGGCGGAGAATGGTTCCGAGGCCGTGGATCAGTTTGAAGCGTCGGATCCGGGAAGCTATTTTGCGATCTTCATGGATATGCAGATGCCGGTGATGGAGGGCATCGAGGCGACGAAAAAAATTCGAAACAGTGTGCGTGAGGACAATGATGTTCCGATTTTTGCGATGACAGCAAATACCTTTGCAACGGACCGCAAGCGGTGCGCGGACGCGGGCATATTCTGAAACCGGTGAACTTAAAAGAAATTCAGACGATGCTGGACGAGAAAGTGCGGACGGCATGCGCCGGATAACGGGACGGATTAATAACAGAAAAATTTGGAGAAGGGGCTCTACTGCTTTGGATTGCAGTGGAGCCTTTTTATGTGTATCATAGGAAGTAAAAGAAAACAGGGGAGAATCACGGAATGGAAATTGCAGAAAATATCACATGGACCGAGGAACTGGAAAGGCTGGATGTGCTTCTTTCGCAGGGGCAGTTCGAGCTGCTGCTTCCGGGTGAGCGGTACGGGGGAGGAGAAAAGGAGATCTGGCTTGTCTATCTGATGAACGATGCGGCAGAGAGCTTTCTCGTTTTTCATGACGCGGAGCTGACGGGAACGTATCAGAAGGAATACGAGGGAGAAATAGATGCCGCACTGGAAAAAGACGGGGAGCAGTACGTTCTGATCGTGCGGCAGGGAGAGACGGTGTGCACGCTGTTTTTCAGCCGCCTTTCACTGGAAGTGCATCTGTTTGATTACGGAAAAACGGGTCATTTCTGGGTGGACGGATACGAGTATCTGCGGCAGATTGAGTTCCGTATTGCGATCCTGCGGGACAAGCTGGAATACCTCGGCGAGGCGTTCTGCACCGAGGAAGAAATGCGTCTGGCATCGCTGGCCAATTTCCCGCCGCTCAATTTCTGCTGCTACCCGGCCGTGCCGGATCAGTATCTCGTACCGTCATGCCCGTGGTGGGAAGCGACGGAAGAGGCAATTACGGAGATGAAAAAACTGGCATCGGAGGCAGGCGATAAAGTGCTGCTGCGGTATCTTGCACTTTATGAAAAATGGCAGGGAAAACTCCTCGCAAAACAGATCGCAAAACTGCTGCATACGAGCCGCCACGCGAAAGTCGTGGATTTATTGGAAAAAAAACTGGCCCGCGAAGCACAGAATTACCCGAAACGACGCTTCACTGGCGAAGAAGGAACCCAGATCCGAAAAATCCAGGAGCAGGCAATGAAACGGAAAAAGATACTGGAAGCCGAAGGAAAACGCGCATCATTGCTGCGCGAGGAGCCATTCTTTTATGCACGGGATTCGGTGGAATATAAGGCCCATCTGATGATCTGGGGAACGAAAGGGAAAGACCGGGTTGTGGAGGTTGAGACGTTTAAAAATTGAAAATGAATTAAAGAAAAGGTACAAAAAGTGAATAAAATAAGATTCATTTGGTGGAAATGGAGATTTTAAAAACAGTTCATTGCGGCAGATGCGGGCTTGTGATATTCTGAAAAGAAAGAAACATTTGACGAGGATAAGCAGGAGGAATCATTTCATGGGACATTTTTATTTTGTGCGTCACGGGCAGACGATCTGGAATGTGGAGAATAAGATCTGTGGGGCGACGGATATTGCATTGACGGAATTTGGGCATCAGCAGGCGGTTGAGACCGGGGAGAAAATCCTGAAAGAGGGGATTCAGGCGGATGAGATTCTGTATTCCCCGCTGGTTCGTGCGGCAGACACCGCGAAACATATTTCCGAGATGACCGGCATCCCGGCGCGGCCGGAGCCGCGGCTGACGGAGCAGAATTTTGGAAAATGGGAGTCCACAGCACGCGATGGAGCGGACTTCAAAAAGGCGAAGGAATGCTTCGCAATGAGCCACGAGGGCGGCGAATCGACTCTGCGGCTGGCGCAGAGAATCTATAATCTGCTGGATGAAATTCGGGAAGAATCCGATGAAAAAACGTATATTCTCGTCGCACACAACGGCATTGCGCGTGTCGTGCAGTCGTATTTTCACGATATGACGAATGAAGAATATGCGGCATTTGGTGTGAAAAACTGTGAGATTGTACGATACGATTTTCCAGAGAAATAAAAAAAGATTACAGAAAACGGCGGGGATATATTCAATCCCCGCTCGTTTTTTTGTCCGATGGAATCAACGAATGCATCTGATAATACTTTTTTGTAAAAGAGATCAGCGTCTGCATATCGCTGCTGATGTATCTGCTTTTCTTCCATATCATGCCGATTTTCACTCGAATTGGTGTCTGCATCGGAATGCCGATGATTTCCGGAAATTTATCAGTCATGCTGGAATACAGAAAACAGGCATAGCGGCCCGTCTTTAAAAACTGCAGTGTCGTGTAAATCTGGCTGCTCCGCATGATGATATTCGGTGTATACCCCTCAAGTTCGAACCGCAGCTTCAGGAGCTGATTCTGCACCGAGTCAGCATTAAAGAAAATTAAGGGCTGTTTTGCCATATCCTGAATGGAAACCACTTCTCTGCCTGCCAGGGGGTGGTTTTTTGCTACACAAAATACGACCTGGTCATCCGCAAGAACGGCATGGTGAAATTTATCAATATTATACTGTTCCATATTGACAAGCGCCAGATCCAGTGTGTCATCCTGCACCAGATTACAGGCACGGACCGAACCATACTCCTCAAGAGATACCGCAATTTCGGGATGCTCTTCTGAAAAAGCGAGAAGAAGCTCGGGAAAAAAGACGGTGCTCAGCATCGGCGGAATACCAATGCGGATCGGCGGGCGCACACGGGAGAGATTGGAATAATCCGCCTGCAGCTCATTGCAGTACTGGAGAATATAATTTGCTTTCTGATAAAATTCCTCCCCTTCACGCGTCAGAATTAACTGATTTCCCTTTCTGGAAAAGAGACTGACGCCGAATTCAATTTCAAGATCACGGATAGCAACCGATACGGTCGGCTGCGTCACGTACAATTCCTCGGCCGCTTTTGTAATACTGTGGCACCGGCTTGCCATACAGAAGTAACGAAGCTGATTTAAAGTCATTTTTCCCCTCCAAATGTTCGTTGAGACAACGTTATATTACCATTAAGATACCATAGAGACGTAAATGTTTCTATATTTTTTTTCGGTTTCCCGCAAAACCAGGTAAAAATGCACAAAAAAAGAGCCCCTGTTTTGCGAATATAAAAATTTTTTATGGGGTCATGTATTCCACCAATTTGTTTTTTAACCAGTACACGCCGTATAATACAAGTAACAAAAGAAACGTGTTCGGCCGATGCTTTTCAAGAAAAAGAAAACTGAAAAAACGAAAGGAGATTTGGGAATGTCTCAAACCACAATCACATTGCTGTTTCTGGTATTTGCGATTGTCAGCTTCATTCTGGAGAAAATTCCGCTGGGTCTGACAGCTTCGATCTGTGCGCTTGGATTGACTCTCACCGGAATTCTGGATGTATCAACGACTTTCTCTCAATACGTAAACAGCAACGTTATCCTCTGCATCGGCATGTTTGTTGTCGGCCAGGCACTTTTCGAGACGGGAATGGCAAACAAAATTGGAGGACTTGTAACCCGCTTTGCCAAAACCGAAAAAACACTGATCATCGCCATTATGGTAATTGCCGGCGTGATGTCCGGATTCTTATCCAACACCGGAACCGCTGCCGTACTGATCCCGGTTGTCTGTGGAATCGCAGATGAGTCCGGTTATTCCAGAAGCCACCTGCTGATGCCGCTTGTATTCGCGGCAGCCCTCGGCGGAAACCTCTCTATCATCGGAGCGCCGGGAAATTTGATGGGCGTCAATGCACTGCAGGAGATGGGAATCAAAACCAGCTTTTTCATGTACGCGCCAATCGGAATTCCGATGCTGCTGATAGGAATCCTCTACTTCGTCTGTTTTGGATATAAACTTCTTACGCAGAATCAGAACGAAGCAGCCCAGAACCTGGAAGAGCAGAAAGATTTCAGCAATGTTCCGAAATGGAAACAGATCATTTCACTTGTTGTTCTGATCGTTGTAATTTTCGCTATGATTTTCGAAGAATTAATTGGAATCAGCATTCAGCTTTCCGCCTGTCTTGGCGCACTCTTTTTGGTGCTGACCGGGGTTCTGACAGAAAAAGAAGCGTTGAATTCCATTGACTTAAAAGTAGTTCTCCTCTTTGGAGGCTCTCTTTCCCTGGCAAAAGCACTGGATGTCACAGGGGCAGGAAGTATGATCGCCGATAAAATCGTCGGTCTGCTCGGATCCAATCCAAATCCGATTCTGCTTCTCCTGGTAATTTTCCTGGTAACCTGTGTACTGACCAACTTTATGTCAAATACAGCCACTACGGCACTTATGATTCCGATCGCTGTTTCTCTTGCAAACAGCCTTGGAGCAGACCCGCGGTCCGTTGTGATTGCAACTGTTATCGCCGGTTCCTGCGCGTATGCAACACCAATTGGTATGCCTGCAAACACGATGGTAGTCGGACTCGGAGGCTATAAATTCAAGGATTATGTAAAATCCGGCCTGCCTCTGATCCTCGTATCCTTTGCAATCTGCATGATACTGCTGCCCATCCTGTTTCCTTTTTATCCATGATAAGCATTCCTTCGCATAAACAGGTATCACACACCACAAGGGGCAGAAAATTCCTGCCCCGCACCACAAAGTTCACTCATGAAAATCATTCATAGGAGGTATATTATGACAAACGAAAATGGAGTAAAAGTTTTAACAGACATGGTAGCTGATTTTGTTGCCCACATCGGCAAAAAGCTGCCGGACGATGTAGTTGCAAAGCTGGAGGAGCTGGGCTCCCAGGAAACAGCAGCGCTTCCGAAAGCACTGTATGAGACGATGACCAAAAACCAGAAACTGGCGGTGGAATTAAACCGTCCCAGCTGCCAGGACACCGGCGTGCTTCAGTTCTGGCTGAAATGCGGAACGAATTTTCCGTACATCAATGAACTGGAAGGCCTGCTGAAAGAGGCTGTTGTACAGGCTACCTTTGCAGCACCGCTCCGCCACAACTCGGTAGAGACTTTTGATGAGTACAATACCAAGAAAAACGTAGGAAAAGGAACCCCGACCGTATGGTGGGATATCGTTCCGAACAGTGACAAATGCGAAATCTACGCTTACATGGCAGGCGGCGGATGTACGCTTCCTGGAAAAGCGATGGTTCTGATGCCAGGTGCAGGATATGAAGGAATCACCGATTTCGTACTGGATCAGATGACAAGTTACGGCTTAAATGCGTGTCCTCCGCTTCTTGTCGGCGTTGGAGTTGGAACATCCATCGAAACCGCAGCATTAAATTCAAAGAAAGCGCTGATGCGCCCGATCGGTTCCCACAATGAAAATGCAAATGCAGCAAAAATGGAGCGTCTGCTGGAAGACGGCATCAATGCCATCGGCCTTGGACCGCAGGGAATGGGCGGAAAATATTCCGTTATGGGTGTAAACATTGAAAACACCGCCCGCCATCCATCCACGATCGGCGTTGCCGTAAATGTGGGATGCTGGTCCCACCGCCGCGGCCATATCGTGGTAAATCCTGATCTGACAGTAACTTGTGATACACATTCCACCTGGAAATTTAATGCATAAACGGAGGTACGAATTATGATCGAAATTAGAGGAGATAAAAAAGTTCTGATTACACCGGTAAGCGCAGAAGACCTGAAAGATATCCACATCGGAGATATTGTTTGGCTGGACGGCGATCTCATGACCTGCCGTGACGTTGCACACCGCAGACTCGTTGAGTACGGAAGAGAGCTTCCATATAATATCAAAGACAAGGCAATTTTCCATGCCGGCCCGATCGTACGGAAAATTGAGGGAACAGAAGATGATTACGAGATGGTTTCTGTCGGACCGACTACTTCCATGCGTATGGAGAAATTCGAGTATGAATTTACAAAACTGACCGGCGTACGTGTCATTGTCGGAAAAGGCGGCATGGGTCCGAATACCGAGCGTGCATGTAAAGAATTCGGTGCCATTCACTGTGTCTTCCCGGCAGGCTGCGCGGTTGTTGCCGCGACTGAGGTGGAAAGAATTGCAGAGCATTACTGGGATGAACTGGGAATGCCGGAGACGTTATGGTGCAATAAAGTAAAAGAGTTTGGTCCGCTGATCGTTTCTATTGATGCAGAAGGACGCAACCTGTTTGAAGAGAACAAAGTTGTTTTCAACGAGCGCAAAGAGGCTGCAAAACAGGCAATTTATCCGGAAGTGAAGTTTATCAAATAATTTATCAAATAATAAGAGTTTTTGACAGGAGCAGCCTATGGGACCACAGGAAATGCTGGACCGGGCGGAGGTGAAAAATAAGTGGCAGCTCACGCCGCTGAAGGATTTCAAATCACCCCGTCTGACGGAACGCATGTGGCGGACAGCGGTGGTTGTTCTGCAGACTTCCCTGATTTATGAATATCTGATTCCCGGCGGCCGCAACCCCTGCTTTGCGCTGATCGGCGCAGTGTACGGGGTTGGGAGCCGGTTTGAAGAGGGATTCCACAATGGAATCAATCGCCTGATCGGAACGTTTGTGGGAGGAATCCTGGTCATTCCATTCTACATGCTGTATCAGAAACAGCCGTTTGGAATTCCGGCTTTTCTGTGGCTGGCGGCGGGGCTCTGCCTGGTATTGTGGTGCAATCTGGCACTGCAGGCGGACTCTGCGATCCAGCCGGGAATCGTGGTCTACTTTGTGGTACTTTACACAGTTGGTGAGGAACGAGTTGTTTTCTATACGCTTGCCCGGATTCTGGATACCGGCATTGGCGTACTGATTTCCCTTCTCTGCTATCTTTTACTGCCATCGAAATATGATAAAGAACAGGGGCTCTCGTTCCGGACCATGTGGAAGGCGACAAAACATGCGTTTCAGTCTTATAAGGATAAAAACCGTCTGTTCCGCGAGGATGAACAGAAAAACTTTGGAATGAAAAACAAAAAATAAGCAGGATGCAAAAAAAGAGATGATCTGCTCTGTGCCGGCAGATCACCTCTTTTTTGTATGGCGTTTATGATATTTTATAATATTTCGATGTATGCTGGCGGTAAAGCAGCAGCAGTCCGCGGATGCAGAGTTCGATAGCCATGGCAATCCACATGCCGCGCAGGCCGAGCGGAGTGATGAGAAGCACCGCGAGACCGAGGCGGATGACCCAGATGCTGCCAAGGTTCAGAAGGCTTGGCACAAACGTATCGCCTGTTCCGCGGAGGGCTCCGGCGGCAACGATGGAAGCGCCGAAAAACGGCTCGGCGAGCAGTTCGATGCGGAGTACCTCGGCGGCAAACGAGCGAACCTGCGGGTCAGGAGTCAGAATGCTAAAGACGAACGGACAGAAGATCATCATCAGACCTCCGGTGATGGCCATCAGGACTGCGCCCATGGCAATGCAGATATTTCCGTAGCGTTTCGCCAGCTTGTAATTTCCGGCGCCGTAGCTTCTGCCGACGAGCGTTGTCGCGGCGGAACCGATGCCGTAGCCTGGCATGTAGCAGAGGCCTTCGGCGGTGACGGCGAACGAATTGGCCGCAATCGCAATGGAGCCGAGCGGGGCAATCAGCATGGTGGCAGCAACCATGGCGCTGTTCATCGCGATTTCCTGTACGGCAACCGGCACACCGATTTTGAATGCAGTTTTCAGAATTTTCGCATCGAAAACCGTTTTTTCCTTCCGGCGGAGACGCAGCTGCGGATTGCGGACACAACAGAACCAGGCACCCGTGAGGCTGATGACGGCGCAGGCCAGCATCGTTCCCATACCGGCGCCCATGACACCGAAAACCGGAATCAAAAGAGCATTGAAAATGACATCGAGCACGCACATAACGGCATTTAAAATACTGGGTGTCACCATATCACCGCTGCACTGCAGGAAGGACGACATCAGCGAGTTGAGCTGGGAAAACGGAAGCATGATGGCAAACATCATAAAATAGAGCGTGGCATTCTGCCGGATCTTCTGCGCACCGCCGAGCCACCCCGGCAGCGGATGACTGATCAGAAGCCCGATCAGGCACAAAACAGCCGACACAACAAGCGCGGACGCGATGCCATGCCGCACAACATCCCTTGCCTTCTTGTCATGATTTCCCCCGATCTGATGCGCTACCTGAACAGAAAAACCGGCTGAAACCGCATAAATCGTACCGCTGAGGAGCCACGTCGTCGACGAAACCAGCCCGATCGCCGCCGAAGCATTCGCCCCAAGCGCGCCGACCATCGCGGAATCAATGTATTGCATCGCAATCGTAGTAATCTGTGTAAGAATCGCAGGCAGACTTAATCGCCCGACCTGCTGAATCTGCGGTTTCAGTTCAGTCCAGTTTATTCTATTCATCATTTTCTCCAGAACATGTATTTTATCGTATGGTTTTTCTTAAGAATGTAAAGATAAATGCGTATTTTACGCTAACATGTTTTGAAGAAAGTGTCAATCAAAAACGAGGTTTAATTTGACTTTTTTCTATGCGTATTAGGCATAGGGGCGGAGAGGATTCGAATTTAATTTTCCGGCGGAAGGTTGTTCTTCACAGCGGGGTTCGCCTGGATCGTGTTGGTTGCAGTCAGCAGGGAATCTGTCGGGGCGACCGGGCTCATGAGGACGCGGCCGGTTCCGCGGTAGACGTTGACGAGGCCTTCACCGCTGACGGCGGAGCCGACGAGAGTTTTGGTGGAGCGCTCTACGGTGAAATCAAGGTTGGAGGACCAGCAGACGGCGAGGTTTCCATCGATTTTCAGTTCGTCGTTTTCGAGTTCGACTTCGATCAGCTCGTCCTCAGGTACGTTGCTTTCGAGGGCAACGGCGCCTCTGCCGACGAGGCTCAGATTGAAGAAGCCTTCACCGCCGAGGACAGCGGAGGAAATACTCTTGCGGGCGGTCAGTTTGTTTTTGACTCTGCCGTCGCAGGCGAGGAATATGCCGTCCTCAATCGTCATTCCGGAGGAGCCCCATTTCTCGACATCCACAAGAATGATGTATTTGTAGGTCGGTTCCAGCACGAGATATCCGTCGCCGACGTACTCCGGTTTTACGGCAGATTCCTTTGTCATGGCGCCTTTGATGGCCTTTCCGAACAGGTCGCCGATCCCTTTGATTCCGGCGGTCGCCTGTACATGGCCGCCCATCCACTGCATCGCACCGGACTGGATAATCGCGGAGTGCTCCTTGTCCAGTTCAATGACAACCTGGCGGCGGCGCACATTCATTTTGCTCATGTAATACTCCTCCATGGCAGTCATCGGCGAGACGCTGGAATCCTGGAGATATTCCATGACGTGGAAATTTTCGATGGATTTGGTGAATTTCCGGTTTTCGTTTTCGAGATTTAAAATTTTCATAGGCACGTTCCTTTCTTTCATTAAGAAGAAAAATAGTGATCCGTCTTGTTTCTTTTATTATACAGGAAAGAAAGCAAAGAGCACAGAAAAATTTAGAAAAAAAGGAAATCTGGAAATCATGTTGTCCATTTTTCAGCGGAGTGATAAGATAAAGTTCAGAAAACGCAAGCAGTACGGTCAGAGGAGGAGTTTATTATGAGTACAATTACTGTCAGAGATGCAAAAATAGAGGATGCCGCACGCATTCTGGAGATTTATGCTTACTATGTAGAATACACCGTCATTTCTTTCGAGTGGGACGTGCCGTCTCTGGAAGAATTTGAGAACCGCATGCGTGATATCATGAAAAAATATCCATACCTCGTCATCGAGCAGGATGGAAAAATCGAAGGTTATGCATACGCACATGCCTTTGTCGGCCGCGCCGCATACGACTGGTCGAGCGAGCTGACCATTTATCTCGATCCCAATGCAAGAAAAGGAGGCCTTGGCCGGAGACTGTATGAAGAGCTGGCGGACCGCCTGAAAAAAATGGGCATTCTGAACCTCTACGCCTGCATCGGCTATCCGCAGGTCGAGGATGAATATCTGACGAAAAACAGCGCCGAGTTCCATGCGCATCTCGGATTCGAACTCGTGGGAACCTTCCACAACTGCGGCTACAAATTCGACCGCTGGTACGATATGGTCTGGATGGAAAAAATCATCGGCGAGCCGCACGCGGGACAGCCGGCAGTAAAGCCGTACAGCGAGGTTAAAGAATGAGTACGATAACGACGTATACAAGAAAACACTTCGATCCCGTACATCCTGATCCGGGGCTGCTCTGTGTGGAGGATTTTGCGCATGCGCTGCCGATGATCTGCCGCGGAAACGGCCATGTGACGACGTTCTGGTCAGTGGGAGAGCACTGCATCTGCTGTGCGAAAGAGGCGGCCGCGCGCGGCTATTCCCGGCGGCTGGTGCTGGCGTGTCTTCTGCATGACGCAAGCGAGTGCTACATGTCGGACGTGCCGCGGCCATTAAAGCAGGAGATGCCGCGGTACCGCGAGATCGAGGACCATCTGCTTTCGGTGATTTATGAGAAATATCTTGGCAGTGATCTGACGGCGGAGGAGCAGCGGATGATGAAACAGATCGACAATGATCTGCTGTGGTACGATCTGACAAATCTGCTGGAGGAACCGCAGGCGGGGGATGCGCCGAAACTTCACATCACGCTAGACTACGCGGTGCGGCCGTTTGCTGCGGTGGAACAGGAGTATCTGGAATTATTCGAACAGTATCGGGAGACGGGCGATGAGAGAGGATAAAAACGAAAACCGCTGGGACAAGCTGCTGCAGATCCATACAATGGGGCGGGATGACAGCCGGTCGGATCTGTACCGGTATCCGTATGAGCCGACCCCGTACTGCGTGCTGGAGCGGATGGCAAACACGGGGATGATCCGAAAGGGAAATACGCTGCTCGATTACGGATGCGGAAAGGGCCGCGTAGATTTCTTCTTATCGGCGCAGACCCGGTGCCAGTCCATCGGTGTGGAGTATGATGACCGGATTTATGCGAAGGCAATGGAAAACAAAAAGGCGGCGGCCTCTGGTGCGCGGACGGAGTTTGTGCTGGAGAGCGCCGAAAATTTTCCCGTTCCTGTGGAAGTGGACCGGGTGTATTTTTTTAACCCGTTTTCGCTTGAAATCTTAAGAAAAGCGATGGCAAGACTGCTGGAATCGTACTACGAAAATCCGCGGGAGATCCAGTTGTTTTTCTATTACCCGTCGGATGCCTATATCTCGTATCTGATGACCGTGCCGGAACTGGAATTTCTCGATGAGATCGACTGTATGGATCTGTTTCCGGGCGGGGACAGCCGGGAGCGGGTTGTGATTTTTACGATTCAGGAATAAAAAGTTTTGTAACAGCAAAAACCGTGTGGAATACAAAAAAGCATGAATTATATTTGAAGAAAGGGCGTTTTTATGAAATATCAGGTAATGCGAATTGAGGAAGACCTTGATTTCGGCTGTGAGGAGCGCGGTGCCGACGAGCCTGTCATGGCAGTTGTTGTTTTGAAAGATGAAAACGGAACAGAATCGCGCATCCGCCAGGAGGATCAGATGCTGTATGACTGGAACATCGAGGAGGGCGACACCGTTATTCTGAATGAAAACGGCGAATTGCGAAAAGTACTCTCCGGTGACTGGACGCAGAATTGCAATTCGAAAAATGTAGATACGACAAAATTCGTCAACATGATGCAGGCCGTCAAAGCCGGAAAACAGATTGACTGGATCTGTCCGTTCTGCAGCGGAACAGTAGAACGATTGGAACAGAAAGGCGGAAAAACCGTAATCGGATGCACATCGTGCGATATGCGGATTCAAATAGAAAATTAAACGATTTCGGCCTTTAAGGCCGAAAGAGAAAGGAAACACAAATGGTAAAACCAATTATGAGAGACGTTCTCTTCCTCGGACAGAAATCCATCCCGGCGACAGAGGAAGATCTGCAGGTGGGAAGAGATCTGCAGGACACACTGGCAGCAAACCGCGAGGCATGCGTCGGCATGGCGGCAAATATGATCGGCGTAAAAAAACGCATCATCATCGTAAACGCCGGATTCCGCGACATCATCATGTTCAACCCGGTGATCGTCCGCAAAAGCGGCCCCTACGAAACAGAAGAAGGTTGCCTCTCCCTGCCAGGCGTGCGGAAAACAAAGCGGTACCAGAACATCGAAATCGAATACTACGACTGGAACTGGAAAAAACAACGCCAAAAATTCACCGGCTGGCCAGCCCAGATCTGCCAGCATGAGATGGATCATCTGGAAGGGATACTTATTTAGATCCTACAGCAGACAGGAGGACAGTATGACAGACAGAGAATGAATGGTAAAAGGAATCATTTACAACTCGAATGTGGAAGATCTGGCCAAAGAGCCAGAAGTCACCATCGTTCCAGGCGTCACAATCGGCGAACACGACCGCGAGTATTTTTACCGGGACGAAAAAATCGACGGGGAGAATCTCAAATAAATCGGGACAAATTTCGAAAATATAAAATTTTTGTAAAATAATGTCGAAAAAACGATTGACAAGTGGCGAAAAGAAACATATGATAATACCTGTCAATATACATATTCGGCAATAGAGGCGCGAAGGCTAAGAGTACCTGTCCTGAGACAACGGGGTCTGGGACGGGCAGGGAAAGGAGCATTCGCCGAAACGGGGCAGTTCCCGAAAAACTGTCTGCGTTGGGGTACAGTCGAACAGGCTGTGCACTCTCACCGTACTGGTGGAGGAGCTATTGCTTCATGAACGTAGATTTAATGGAGCAGTGGTGAAGACCGCTGCTCTTTTTATTGTACTGCAGTTGGAACCGTGACAAAAGGTTCCAGGGGTGGAAATCTGTTTGGTTGGAGAACGAAAGACGAAACGGGTGTTACAGGATACGTCTGAAGAAAACTGTTGCCGGAAAAGAAAAAAGGGAGGATTTTGACATGATAGCATTTCTTAACTGGCTGGACGGTGTCCTTTGGGGCGTGCCGCTGATCGCGCTGATGATTCTGACCGGTCTGTACTTTACCGTTCGTTCTGGATTTTTCCAGTTCCGTCACTTTGGCTGGATTATGAAGAGAACCGGCGGAAAACTGTTCCAGAAAGAAAAAGAAGCAAGCGAAGGAAAGGGTATGCTTTCCTCATTTGAAGCAATTTCAACTGCCATTGGCGGTACCGTAGGATTCGGAAACATCGCCGGTGTTGCAACCGCAGTCGCAGCAGGCGGCCCGGGAGCCATCATGTGGATGTGGCTTTCTTCCCTGCTCGGCATGATCCTGAAACAGGTTGAGGTTACCCTCGGCTGCTACTACCGTCACACCAACGAAAAAGGTGAGTACTACGGCGGTCCGACTTACTACATGGAGTGCGGACTTGGCGAGGAGCGCCACTGGGGCAAGCTGTGGCTGATCCCGGCGCTCATCTTCGGTATCGGTATTTTCTCCACCTTCTTCGTAACCTCTTCCAACCTGACCGCATCTCAGGTCGTAGCCGGTGCGTTCGGTATTGAGAATATCAATCTTGGAAGCTTCAAAGTAGAAGGCGTTATCGTGATGGGCGTTCTGCTCTGCATTCTGACCTATGTCGTTACAAGCGGCGGTACGAAGAAAATCGCAAGTCTGTTCAGCAAGCTCGTTCCATTTATGAGCGTTCTTTATATCTTGATGGGACTTGGCATGATCATCATCAATATCAACCGCGTTCCTGGCGTATTTACAGCCATCGTAACAAACGCATTTACCGGAACAGCAGCGATCGGCGGTTTTGCCGGCTGCGCAGTCAGCGAGATTATCCGTGTGGGTATGGCGCGTTCCGTATACTCCAATGAGGCTGGATGGGGTACTTCTCCAATGATCCATGCTTCTGCAAAAACACCACATCCGGTAGAGCAGGGTCTGTGGGGATCTTTCGAGGTATTCTTTGATACCATGGTTATCTGTACGATCACCGCACTTTCCGTTATCTTAAGCGGAAACTGGACCGACGGAACGAACGGCGGAACACTTGCTTTAAGTGCATTTGCAAGCGGATTCGGCAAATTTGGAAGCATCCTTCTGGCAGTCATCATGGTCATCTTCACTGTAACGACTTCCGGCGGATGGTTCACCTACTATCTGGCAATTCTGGAGCATCTGTATAAAAAAGAAGGCAAGATGAAAGATATCGTCATGAAAATCTTCTATGCAGTCCGCGCTCTGCCGGGCGTACTGTGGACGATCTATCTGGTAAAGACCAACAACCAGGGCTTTATCTGGACTGTCGTTGATATCACATCTGCGATCCCGACTTTCGTCAACGTAGCAGTGATCCTGATTCTCTCGAACCAGTATTTCAAACTGCTGAAAGACTACAAAGCAAGAAACTTCGGCCAGGGCACGGTAGACAAGAACGCCTGCCTGTTCTACGAAGAGAAAACGAAATAAAAAATATTCAAAAGCGAATCCAGACACGCATGAGAATGGCGTGTCTGAATTTGTATATTGCGCAAATGGGCAGAAAAGAATAGAATCAAATTTAGATGACAGTAGGAGGACAATGATATGAAAACAATTTACAAAAACGGAGCTGTCTACACCGGAAAACTGCCGCTTGTCGAAGCGTTTGCAGTAGAAGACGGCAAATTTGTTTTCGCCGGAAGCAGCGCAGAGGCAGAAGCCCTTGCAGCAGCCGGCGACAAAGTTGTAGACCTCGGCGGAAAATTCGTCTGCAGCGGTTTTAACGACAGCCATATGCACCTTTTAAATTACGGAAGCTCCCTGCTGAAAGCGCAGCTTGCCGCACATACCGAAAGCCTGGAAGATATGCTCGCCTGCCTCGACACCTTCCAGAAAGAGCATCCGCGAAAAGACGGCGCATGGCTGATGGGCCGCGGCTGGAATCAGGATTACTTCACGGACGTGGACCGCATGCCGAACCGCTACGATCTTGACCGCGTATCAACTGAAGTTCCGATCTGCGCGACGAGAGCGTGCGGCCACTGCCTCGTAGTCAACAGCAAAGCGCTGGAACTCCTCGGCGTCACCGCAGATACCCCGCAGCCGGAGGGCGGAGAGATCGGTATGGAAAACGGTGAGCCGGACGGAAGATTCTTCGACAATGCAATGGAACCGGTTTACGACAGCATTCCGGTGCCGAGCAAAGAGGAAATCAAAGATATGATCCGCAGCGCCTGCAAAGCCCTGAACAGCTACGGCGTCACCAGCAGCCAGAGTGATGATTACTGCGTTTACCGCGCCGTTCCGTGGCAGACCGTCAACGAAGCATACAAAGAACTCGAGGATTCCGGCGAGCTGACCGTCCGAGTTTACGAGCAGAGCAACTTTACCGATCTGGAATCCTTAAAAGGTTTCGTTGAGACTGGAAATGTGACCGGCATCGGCACAGACCGCTTTAAAATCGGACCGCTGAAAATGCTCGGCGACGGCGCACTCGGTGCGAGAACAGCATTCCTCAGTCGCCCATACGCAGACGACCCGTCCACCTGCGGAATCCCGGTATTCACCCAGGAAACCATGGATGAGATGATCGGCTACGCCAATGCACACGGCATGCAGGCTGCAGTTCACACGATCGGTGATGCGTGCCTCGACCGCGTGTTAAGTGCCTATGAAAAAGCCCTTGCTGAAAACCCGAGAGAAGATCACCGCCACGGCATCGTACACTGCCAGATCACAAGAGCCGATCAGCTTGAAAAAATCGCGAAAATGCATCTTCACGTTTACGCACAGAGCATCTTCCTCGATTACGATAACCATATCGTAGAGGAGCGCGTCGGCAAAGAGCTTGCGAGCACAAGCTACAGCTGGAAGACGCTGATGAACAACGGCGTTTCCGTCAGCAACGGAACCGACTGCCCGGTAGAGCTGCCGGATGCCCTCGCCTGCATGCAGTGCGCTGTCACAAGAACAACGCTGCGCGACCACGTCGGCCCGTACCTGCCGGATCAGAAATTCACCGTACAGGAAGCACTCGACAGTTACACGATCCGCAGCGCCGAGGCAAGTTTCGAGGAGAACGTGAAAGGCCAGATCGCAGAAGGCATGATGGCAGACTTCGTCGTACTGGGTCAGAATCCGTTTGAGGTGGATGAGAGCACGATTAAAGACATTCCGGTGTGCCGGACGTATCTTGCCGGTGAACTGGTATATGAAGCATAAAAATATAACTCAAATGAGTAATAAATGTCAAATGAAAATTCATACAATGAAGGGAAAAACGTGAAATAAGATAACCTGAAAATAGTATGGAATAAAGGCAGAAACAGAGGAGAACCTCCTGCGGCGATGAACGGTCGCAGGAGGTTCTTTTTTGATCCGGAGAGGACCATACGGTCGTAAAAGAATCGAACAAATGGTTGCATAAAAGGGCGGGAATGTGCTATGATAAAGGAAATTTTACAAAAGGAAAAAACAGACAAATGCTTGGAAGAACACATTTTTTTATTGGAACAGCAGCGGCACTTGCTGTTTTACAGCCGCAGACGGTTCCCGCGCTTGTGGCCGGTGCCGGGGCTGCCGCGATCGGCGGTTTGATCAGTGACATTGATGTCGGCACTTCACAGGCGCACCGCGATGCCGATAAGATCATTACGGCAACAGTTGCAGTTGCGGTGCTTACAATTCTTGCGGAGTATAAACTGAATCTTGGAATTTACCGCCGCCTCACAAGCGACAGCAGCGTGCTGCGTCTCCTCGCCGGAACGGCAGCATTTTTGCTGATCTGCGCCTATGGGAAACAGCAGCCGCACCGCTCCTTCATGCATTCATTTGCGGCGCTGGCATTGCTGACGGCGTGCGTGGACATCATCTACCCGGATGTGTCCGCT
>ERZ1106939.766-NODE-766-length-27568-cov-24.859485_pt1 | contig 27568 bp, 21 predicted proteins | sample MGYA00403669_ERZ1106939 | MGnify/ENA primary metagenome ERZ1106939 (study PRJEB35170, sample SAMEA104062447) | human gut metagenome | biome: human gut; feature: human-associated habitat; material: faeces | place: Denmark | collected 2012-09-28 ...
GATCAAGATCGCGGGCGTGCAGCACGAGTTCTCCACGATTCCCGGCGTCAAGGAAGACGTCACGGAGATCGTTCTGAATGTAAAGAAGATCATTGCCAGGCTGCACTGCCAGGGCACGAAGACCGTCTTCATCGACGCCACCGGCGAACGTGAAGTCACTGCCGGCGACATCAAGGCAGACGGCGAGGTCGAGATTCTCAATCCTGACCTTCATATCTGCTCGCTGGGTCCCGACGCCACCTTCAACATGGAAATCACGCTGAGCCACGGCCGCGGATACGTCTCGTCCGATAAGAACAAGACGCCCAACATGCCCATCGGAACGATTGCCGTCGATTCGATTTACACGCCGGTCTACAAGGTGAACTACACCGTGGAGAACACCCGTGTGGGCAACATGACAGACTATGACAAGCTTACGCTCGAAGTCTGGACCGATTCTACCATCTCCGCAAGAGATGCGGTCAGCCTCGGTGCAAAGATTTTGTCCGATCATCTGAGCCTGTTCACGGATCTTTCCGATACCGTGGCAAACAAACCGACGATGGCGGAAAAGCCTGAGACGCATCGCGACAAGGTCCTGGAAATGACCATCGAAGAGCTTGACCTGTCCGTCCGAAGCTTCAACTGCCTCAAGCGCGCCAACATCAACAACGTCGAGGATCTGATCTCCAGAACCGGCGAAGACATGATGAAGGTCCGCAACATGGGCCGGAAATCGCTCGAAGAGGTCCAGAACAAGCTGGCCATGATGGGCCTGAGCCTGGCAAGCGACGATTCCGCAAACTCTAATAATTAAGCGATAACCTTTCAAAGAAGGAGGAAGTAACCCTATGTTTGGTACCAGAAAGCTCGGCAGAACCAGCGACCAGCGCAAGGCGATGCTCCGGGCTATGACCACATACCTGCTCGAAAACGGCAAGATGGAGACGACCTTTACCCGCGCGAAGGAAGTCCAGCCCGTCGTCGAGAAGATGATTACCCTTGGCAAGAAGAAGGGTCTGGCCAACTACCGCAAGGCTCTGGCTTATATCACCAAGGAAGACGTCGCGCACAAGCTGTTCGAGGAGATCGCTCCGAAGTACGCTGAGCGCAACGGCGGCTACACCCGCGTGACCCGCATCGGGCCCCGCAGAGGCGACGCAGCCGAGATGGCCGTCATCGAATTGGTCTAAAAAAGAGTATCCCCTTCGGTTGAAAACCGAGGGGGTTCTTTTTTGCGCTGGAAAAAGGACGGATCATAGTGTAGAATAAAAAAGAAGGAGGCGTGCGGTATGGCCGAAAACAGGAAAAAGAAAGACCAGCAGAAGGTTCCGTGGTGGCTGACGCCTGTGATTTTACTGGCAGTTTTGGCGATCCGATTCGGCGGGGAGGCGATAGGGCGAGGCTTCCAGTGGTTATCCGATTCGCAGACTTCAGAATCGTCTACCACGGCGCAGAAGGTGCCATCCGACGAGGCGCTGACAGTACGCTTCCTTGATGTCGGGCAGGGCGACAGTATTTTGCTCTCCTGCGGCGAGGATACGATGCTCATCGACGGCGGGTCGGTCGAGGAGGGACAGTTTCTGGTGTCCCGGTTGAACCGGCTGGATGTGACGGAACTGACCTATGTGGTCAATACGCACCCGGACGAGGATCACTGCGGCGGACTGGCCGCCGTGCTGGCAAAATACCCGGCGGAACACGTCTATTCCAGTGTCACGGAGTATACGACAAAGGTTTTTTCCAACGTGGTTAAATATACGGAAGAACAGGGCAAGCAGATCGAAGTGCCGCAGACCGGCACGCATTGGAGTATCGGCAGCGCGACGGTGACGGTCATCGGGCCGGTACAGGAATATTCTGACCCGAATAACGGCAGTCTTGTCCTGCGCGTCGATTACGGCGGGACGAGTTTCCTGTTTACGGGCGACATGGAACAGAAGGCCGAGGGAGATCTGCTGGAATCCGGCGCGGATGTGCGTGCAGACGTTTTAAAGGCCGGACACCACGGCAGCCCAACCAGTTCATCTGAAGCTTTTCTGACCGCTGTGCAGCCCTCCATAGCGGTCATCAGCGTCGGAGCGGACAACGACTATGGACACCCCGGCGCGGACGTGTTGGCGCGGTTAAAGGCGCTGAACGCGGCGATTTACCGCACCGATACACAGGGCGAGATTATCATCGTCTCCGACGGTGCGGAATTGTCCGTTACGACAGATTCCACCAGCCGTGAGCCCGCGGCCGGAAAGGACGCGCCGTTCATTGGCAACCGCAATTCCATGATCGTCCACAGCGCAAACTGCGCCAAGCTTCCCGGCAAAGACAACCGTGTCTATTTTAACTCCGCCGAGGAAGCGGAGGAATATGGATATCAAAAGCATACCTGCATCAAATAGACGCAGAAAACGGCGCATCCGCTCGGATGCGCCGTTTGTCAACAGAAAATAATTCACAAAAATAAGCCGGATGAATTGACATTCTGGACAAAAGCTGATAAAATATAAATCCATAATGCCTGCGTAGGGTCATTCGCATTTTTCACCACTATCTATCATGATTATAGCACTGCAGGTCCCTATGTGCAAGCAGGAATGGAAAGAAATAAACAACGCAACCGCGCGTGTCATAAGACAACTACAGAAAGGCTGTGATGAGGTTACATGGCGATCACAAAGGATGTCATGATGGGCAAGACGCTCCGCAAGAGTTTTGCCAAGCAGGAGCAGATCCTGGAACTGCCGAACATGCTCAAGATCCAGAAGGATTCCTATGAGTGGTTTCTGCGCGAGGGCCTGCGCGAGGTGTTCCGCGATGTCGATACCATTACCGACTATACCGGCAATCTCGAACTGAGTTTCCTCGACTACTCCATGAACGAGCCGCCCAAGTACTCCGTGGAGGAGTGCAAGGAGCGCGACGCAACGTATGCCAAGCCCATCAAGGTCCGTGTGCGTCTGCACAACAAGGAGACCGACGAGATCAAGGAGCAGGAGATCTTCATGGGCGATTTCCCGCTCATGACCAACGGCGGCACCTTCGTCATCAACGGCGCAGAGCGTGTCATTGTCTCCCAGATCGTCAGAAGCCCCGGCGTTTACTTTGGCGACGAGGTAGACAAGACTGACCAGCATATCTATTCCGCAACGGTCATTCCGTACCGCGGCGCATGGCTGGAATATGAGACGGATTTCAATAACGTCTTTTGGGTTCGCATCGACAAAAACCGCAAGCTTCCCATCACCTGCCTCATCCGCGCCCTCGGCGTGGCGACCGACGGCCAGATCACCGAGATGTTCGGTGAGGACCCGCTCATCAAGGCGACCATGGACAAGGACCCGTGCAAGACGCGCGAGGAATCTCTGCTTGAAATTTACCGCCGCCTGCGTCCGGGAGAGCCGCCCACAGTCGAAAGTTCCGAGAGTTATATCGAGGCGCTGTTCTTCGATGCCCGCCGCTATGACGTGAGCAAGGTCGGCCGCTATAAATTCAACAAAAAACTTGACATCTGGAGCCGTTTGAACGGCCAGACGCTGGCCCAGCCTGTGACTGATCCCATGACCGGTGAGATCATCGCTATGAACGGCGAGACGATCAACCGCGCCAAGGCGCACGAGATCTCCAGCCGCGGCGTCAGCCGCGCCGTGATCGACGTGAACGGCCGCGAGGTCGTCGTCTTCTCCAACGGCATGGTTGATATGGCGAAGTTCGTCGATTTCGACCCGGCGCAGTATGGCATCAAGGAAAAGGTCAGCTTCAGCGTGCTGCGCGAAATGCTCGAGACTGTCCCCGCCGACGGCTGGGAAGAGGCTATCGAGGCTCGCCGCAGCGACCTCATTCCGATGCACATCACGAAAGACGACATTCTCGCCTCCATCAACTACCTGTGCTGCATGGTGCAGGGCGCAGGCACGAAGGACGACATTGACCATCTGGGCAACCGCCGTCTGCGCTGCGTGGGTGAATTGCTGCAGAATCAGTTCCGCGTCGGCTTCACCCGCCTCGAACGCGTCATCCGTGAGCGCATGACCGTGCAGGATCTCGACGTTGTCACGCCGCAGAGCCTCATCAACATCCGACCTGTCACGGCGGTCATCAAAGAGTTCTTCGGCTCCTCTCCGCTGTCGCAGTTTATGGATCAGAACAACCCGCTGGCAGAACTGACGCACAAGCGCCGTCTGTCCGCACTCGGCCCCGGCGGTCTGTCGCGTGAGCGTGCATCCTTCGACGTCCGAGACATTCACTACACGCACTATGGCCGCATGTGCCCGATCGAGACGCCTGAAGGCCCGAACATCGGCCTGATCAACTATTTGGCGTCCTATGCCAAGATCAACGAATACGGCTTCATCGAAGCGCCGTTCCGCAAGGTCGATAAGGCAACCGGCAAGGTCACGGATATTGTCGAATACATGACCGCCGACGTCGAAGACGACTATTATGTCGCACAGGCTGCAGAGCCTCTGGACGAGGAAGGCCGCTTTGCGAACGCGCGCGTCATCTGCCGCCACCGTGACGAGATCATCTCTGTCGAACGTGAACTGATCGACTATGTCGATGTATCCCCGAACATGATGACCTCCATCGCAACGGCGTTCATCCCGTTCCTCGAGAACGACGACGCGAACCGTGCGCTGATGGGCGCAAACATGCAGCGTCAGGCCGTGCCGCTGATGGTCACGGAGGCCCCGATCGTGGCAACCGGCATCGAGCATAAGTGCGCTGTCGATTCCGAGGTCTGCATCACAGCTAAAGGCCCCGGCGTCGTGACCCGCGTTTCCGCAACGAACGTTTCCGTCAGCTACGACGATGGCAATACCGCCGATTATACCCTTACAAAGTTTGCTCGTTCCAACCAGGGCACCTGTATCAACCAGCGCCCGATCGTCACGGTCGGCGAGCGTGTGGAAGCCGGTCAGGTCATCGCCGACGGCCCCGCCTGCTCGCAGGGTGAGATCGCGCTCGGCAAGAACGTGCTTATCGGCTTCATGACGTGGGAAGGCTACAACTACGAAGACGCCATTCTGCTGAACGAACGCCTCGTCCGCGAGGACGTCTTCACCTCCATTCATATTGAAGAGTATGAGACGGAATCCCGCGACACCAAACTCGGCATGGAGGAGATCACCCGCGATATCCCGAATGTCGGCGAGGACACACTCAAGGATCTCGACGAGAACGGCATCATCCGCATCGGCGCAGAAGTCACATCCGGCGACTATCTTGTCGGTAAGGTCACACCGAAGGGCGAAACAGAACTGACCGCAGAAGAACGCCTTCTGCGCGCCATCTTCGGCGAAAAGGCAAGAGAAGTCCGCGATTCCTCGCTGAAGGTTCCGCACGGCGAGGCTGGCATCATCGTTGATGTCAAGGTCTTCACCCGTGAAAACGGTGACGAGTTGGCGCCCGGTGTCAACAAGGTCGTCCGCGTCTATATCGCCCAGAAGCGAAAGATCTCCGTCGGCGATAAGATGGCCGGCCGCCACGGCAACAAGGGCGTTGTGTCCCGCATTCTGCCGCAGGAGGATATGCCCTTCCTGCCCGATGGCACCCCGCTCGATATCGTTCTGAACCCGCTGGGCGTTCCGTCACGTATGAACATCGGTCAGGTTCTGGAGGTTCATCTGGGTTACGCAGCCCACGCGCTGGGATGGAAGGTCGCGACCCCGATTTTCAACGGTGCAAACGAACGCGAGATCCGCGAACTGCTTAAGCAGGGCGGTGTCGCCGAGGACGGCAAGACCGTTCTGTACGATGGACGCACAGGCGAACCGTTTGACCAGCGCGTCACGGTCGGCTACCCGTACTACCTCAAACTCCACCATCTGGTTGATGATAAGATTCACGCCCGTTCCACCGGCCCGTACTCGCTGGTCACGCAGCAGCCGCTCGGCGGCAAGGCGCAGTTCGGCGGCCAGCGCTTCGGCGAAATGGAAGTCTGGGCCCTCGAGGCCTACGGTGCGGCGTATACGCTGCAGGAGATTCTGACCGTCAAGTCCGACGACGTGACAGGCCGTGTCAAGACCTATGAGGCCATCGTCAAGGGGCACAACGTCCCAACTCCGGGCGTGCCCGAATCGTTCAAGGTTCTCGTCAAAGAACTCCAGTCTCTGTGCCTGGACGTCAAGATTCTCGGCGAAGACGGCGAGGAAGTGGATCTTAAGGACGACGATGATGATGATTCCATCTACGGCGCAGGCGGCAAGGCGCTGCCCGACGATGAGATCACGATGGACGATGATCTGCCGAACGGCAAGGACGTTGACGCCGACGAAGCGGCTGACGCGGGCTTTGAGATCCAGGACGAGGACGATGTCTTCGGCCTGCTGAACGACAGCTACACCATGGACTCCGATGATTCGGAGAATGTATAAGAAGGAGGCGGCAATACAATGAGTCATGCAACATTCAGCGCAATCCAGATCGGTATTGCTTCCCCGGAAAAGATCCGTGAATGGTCCTACGGAGAGGTCAAAAAGCCTGAAACCATCAACTACCGCACCCTGAAGCCCGAGCGCGACGGCCTGTACTGCGAGCGCATCTTTGGCCCGACGAAGGACTGGGAATGCCACTGCGGCAAGTATAAGAAGATCCGCTACAAGGGCAAGATCTGCGACCGCTGCGGCGTCGAGGTCACGCGCGCCAAGGTCCGCCGTGAGCGCATGGGCCATATCGAGTTGGCCGCTCCGTGCAGCCACATCTGGTATTTCAAGGGCATCCCGTCCCGCATGGGCCTGCTTTTGGATATCAGCCCCCGCATTCTCGAAAAAGTCCTGTACTTTGCCAACTATATCGTCACCGATCCCGGTGATTGCCCGCTGGCCAAGAACCAGATCCTGTCCGAAAAAGAGTACCGCGATATGCGCGAGAAATATGAGGATGATTTCAAGGCCGGCATGGGCGCGGAAGCCGTGAAGGAACTGCTGCAGCAGATCAATCTGGAAGAACTCTCTGAGCAGCTGAAAAGCGAACTCAAGGACGCCTCTGGCCAGAAGAAGCTGCGCATCATCAAGCGCCTCGAGGTTGTCGAGTCGTTCCGTATGTCCGGCAATGATCCGACGTGGATGGTCATGGACGTGCTGCCGGTTATTCCGCCGGAACTTCGCCCGATGGTTCAGCTGGATGGCGGCCGCTTTGCGACCTCCGACCTGAATGACCTCTACCGCCGCGTCATCAACCGCAATAACCGCCTCAAGCGGCTCATTCAGCTGCAGGCGCCGGATATCATCGTCCGCAATGAAAAGCGCATGCTGCAGGAGGCCGTCGATGCTCTGATCGACAACGGCCGCCGCGGAAGAGCCGTCACGGGCGCCAATAACCGCGCGCTCAAGTCCCTCAGCGATATGCTCAAGGGCAAACAGGGCCGCTTCCGTCAGAACCTGCTCGGCAAGCGCGTTGACTATTCCGGCCGTTCCGTTATCGTCGTCGGTCCGGAGCTGAAGCTGTATCAGTGCGGCGTGCCGAAGGAAATGGCCATCGAACTGTTCCGCCCGTTCGTCATGAAGAAGCTTGTCGAGGACGGCCTTGCCAACAACATCAAGTCTGCCAAGAAGATGATCGATAAAGGCAAGGACGAGGTCTGGGACGCACTCGAGGATATCATCAAGGATCGCCCGGTCATGCTCAACCGCGCGCCGACGCTGCACCGCCTCGGCATTCAGGCCTTCGAGCCGGTTCTGGTTGAGGGCCGCGCGCTGAAGCTGCATCCGCTGTGCTGCACCGCGTTCAATGCGGACTTCGACGGCGACCAGATGGCAATTCACGTTCCGCTGTCCGCAGAAGCGCAGGCAGAGGCCCGTATCCTTATGCTCTCGGCCAACAACCTCCTGCGTCCGCAGGACGGCAAGCCGGTCACGGTTCCGACGCAGGATATGATCCTCGGTACCTATTACCTGACGTACCAGCGCTATGACGTCGATGCGTTTGATACCATCCATGAGATTTTCCCGCTGCTCGAGTGCGGCAAGCTGCCGTATGAGAAGCCCATCTGGGTCAAGAATATCTGGGACGATCCCGAATCTGAGAACTATCAGTACTATCTGCGCACCCGCGGCGCGCTGCTCGACAATGAGACAGATCGCCCGGAGACGATTCCCGGTTCCTATCAGACGCTTTCGCAGGCGGTTGCCGCACTGGATGCAGGTGAAATCCAGCCGGACGAGGTCATCTATGTCTGGAACATCTGGGATTCCGAGGCCGATATCAAGGAAGAGAACCATATCTATATCCGCACCGTCGGCGCGTATGCCCAGCAGGCGCACGAGGCGGGCGATGCCCGTCCGAAGGAATACTTCAAGTATTATCATGATGAGGACGAGGCCATGATGGCTTATGCCGATGGCATGATCGCCATGCACGACCCGATCAAGGTCTGGAAGGAACTTGAGATCGACGGCAAGAAGGAACACCGCATCATCGATGCAACCGTGGGCCGCCTCATCATCAACGATGCGATCCCGCAGAACCTCGGCTTTAAAAAGCGCGAGTCGGTCGATGATCTGTTCCCGCTGGAGATCGACTTCGTCGTCGGTAAGAAGCAGCTTGGCAAGATCATTGATAAGTGTATCCGTATCAACGGTTTCACGCAGTCTACCGAAATGCTCGACAAGGTCAAGGCCCTCGGTTATAAATATTCTACCAGAGCCTCCATCACCGTTTCCATCGCGGATATGGAGATCCCGGAGAAGAAGTATGAACTCATTCGTGAGGCCGAGAAGGAGGTCGTCAAGATCGACCGCCAGTACAAGCGCGGCTTCATCACCAACGACGAACGCTACCGTCTGACTGTCCAGCAGTGGGAGAAGTCCATCAAGGACGTCACCGATGCACTGCAGTCGAACCTCAAGCGCTTCAACCCAATCTTCATGATGGCTGACTCCGGCGCGCGAGGCAGCATGAACCAGATCCGTCAGCTGGCCGGTATGCGCGGCCTGATGGCAGATACGAACGGCCGCACGATCGAAATCCCGATCAAGGCGAACTTCCGCGAAGGTCTGTCCGCTCTGGAATACTTCATCTCCTCCCGAGGTGCTCGAAAGGGCATGACCGATACCGCGCTTCGTACCGCTGACTCCGGCTATCTGACCCGCCGCATGGTTGACGTCTGCCAGGACGTCATCATCCGTGAGAACGACTGCGGCTCCACGAACGGCAGCTGGAAGGGCGACTATTATGAGAAGGGCCAGCTGATCGACTCCTTCGGCAACCGTATCCGCGGCCGCTACCCGGTCTACGATATCACCGACCCGAAGACAGGCGAACTGCTGCACTCCAAGGACGTCATGCTCCGCGAGGAGGATGCCGCCAAGTTTACGGCCCACGGCATTGACCGTGTGTACGTCCGCTCTGTCCTCGGCTGCAAGGCCCGTTCCGGCGTGTGCGCACGCTGCTACGGCATGAACCTTGCGACGAGCGAACTTGTCAATCTGGGCGAGGCAGTCGGCATCATCGCTGCGCAGTCTATCGGCGAGCCCGGCACGCAGCTGACCATGCGTACTTTCCACACCGGCGGCGTCGCGGGCGACGATATCACGCAGGGCCTTCCCCGTGTTGAGGAATTGTTCGAGGCCAGAAAGCCGAAGAAGATGGCGCAGATCTCCGAAATCGACGGCGTTGTCGATGTTGACGATTCGCACCGCACGGCGCTGCGCAACATCACCATTACCGCCGACGACGGTGAGGTCAAGCAGTATCAGGTCCCGTATTCCGTCGGCCTGAAGGTCGAACACGGCAAGCGCGTCCGCAAGGGCGAACCCATCACCGACGGTGCGCTGAACCCGCACGACGTGCTGCGTATTTCCGGCGTTGAGGCCGTACAGGATTATCTGACGCAGGGTGTTCTCGCCGTGTACCGTCAGCAGGGTGTTGACATCAACGAAAAGCACATTGAGGTCATCATCCGTCAGATGATGCGCAAGGTTAAGGTCGAAGAGCCCGGCGATACGACGCTGCTGTCCGGCACGGTCGTTGACATGTTCGAGTTTGAAGACGCCAATGCCGCTGTGCAGGCGCGCATTGACGCCGGCGAGACGGATCTCAAGTTTGCAACCGACAGCCTGATCCTCATGGGCATCACGAAGGCGTCCCTTGCAACCGAGTCCTGGCTCTCTGCTGCTTCCTTCCAGGAGACGACAAAGGTTTTGACCGATGCAGCCATCAAGGGCAAGGTCGATCATCTGGTCGGCCTGAAGGAAAACGTCATCATCGGCAAGCTGATTCCCGCAGGCTCCGGCCTCAAGGCCTACCGCGACTTCGATACGCTCACTACCCCGGAATCCATCGTGACCGAGGAAATGATCGACGACGAGAAGCTGTAAGCAAGCAAAGTTTATTTCCGGCAGGCGCGGCGAGAGCCGTGCCTGCCGACTGACAGAAAAAGCACCGTTTTCAACAGATGAAAACGGTGCTTTTTGCATATTCAGCTGGAAAGACCAGCCTGCTTCACAGTGAACGGACTGCAATTTTGGCCGGGGCGGCGGTGCAGACGCAGACGGAATATCCCGTGAACAGCGGCAGCAGCTGCAAATGCACGCCCGGAACAGACGGAAAGACGCAGCCCTGCGAGACGGTGCAGACCGCAGTCAGACCGGAAAGACCCTCGCCGGTATACTTGAGATAGCTTTCCTTTGCGCACCAGAGATCAAAGAAGGGAACATATGCAGTCCGCTCCAGAAATGCGCACTCTGCCGGCGAAAAAAAGCGGCGCGCAAGCGCCTGCTTCTGACAGGCGCGGTGCTGCTGCACGTCGAGGCCGACGGGGGCGCCGGAAAACGCACACAGCCAGTGTCTGCCGCTGTGCGAGAGATTGAAGTGCAGCTGCGGCGCATGCAGGAAATACGGCTTTCCGTGCGTGCCAGATGCAAGCGTCAGATCTGTCTGGGCGGGTGCAGACAACTGCGCCGCCTGCCGCAGCAGCCGGTGCGACAGGCCGGATGTCCCGTCATACGCGGCGCAGTAGATTGTGACCTGCTGCGGCTCAATCATTCGGCGTGTCGGTCAGGACCTTGCCGATGTTCCACAGATGCGCTGCGCGCTGGGCTGCGTCCAGCCGCTCAGCGTCGCGTTCGTAGCGGATTTCCGCTGTGTGCGCGCCGCAGTCGAGACAGGCTGCGTAAAAGCACCAGCCATTTTCTTCTTCCATCAGTCCTGCGCCGCCACAGATGGGGCACTCCTGCAATTCAATCTGTTCGTAAAGTTCCATGTTGTTCGCTCTCCTGTTTCATTTGGATTCTCAGACCAGTATAGTGCAGCTTTTCCGCCGCGTCAACCAAAACCGTGCCTGCGTAATCGCTAAAAACGCTTGCCGATTCAAGCATTGGCTACTTGACGGATGATGCAGTATACCGTTATACTGAGAAAAAACAGAAGGGCGGCGCAGTATGGACAAGCTTACGATCTTTTTTGACCTCGACGATACGCTCTACGACCGCAGGATTCCCTATGAGCGGGCGTTTTATCAGTTCTTCGGCGGAGCATATACGGAAAAGCTGCCGCAGGCATTTAACGCGGTCATTCATCGCGGCTACGAGGTCTTTACCGCTGCGCATACCGGAAGAATCACCATGGAGGCGATGCACATCTACCGCCATCAGACGGGGCTGGCAGACGTCGGCATTTCCATCACGTCGGACGAGGCGCTGCGCTTTCAGGCACTCTACGCCGAGCAGCAGCGGCACATCACGCTGAGCGATACCATGCGCTGCGTGCTGGACCTGTGCAGGGAGCGCTTCGCCGCCGTCGGCGTGATCACGAACGGAAGCGTTGGCTCGCAGACCGGGAAGCTGAAAAGCCTTGGCATGGAGCGCTGGGTGCCTGCGCAGCTGGTCTTCATTTCCGATGCAGTCGGCGTGATGAAGCCCGCGCCGGAAATTTTTCGCATGGCGCAGAAGGCTGCCGGAGGCGGCCCGTGCCTGTTCGTGGGCGATTCGTGCACGCAGGATATCGCCGGAGCCGCCGCCTGCGGCTGGCAGACGATCTGGATGAACCGCCGCGGAGAAGCGCCGGGGGACATTTGCCCCAGCTGCACAGTCACAAGCGAGAAGGCGCTGCTCGACTGCCTGCAAACGATCGCGGATAATCCGATGATTGAGCTGCGAGCCATCAGTGAAGATAACTTCAGAGAATGCCTGCTTTTGAGAGCAAGTGTAGAGAATGAGGATTTTGTCGATCCTGTGACCTATTCACTGGCGGAAGCATGGGTTTACTATCAAGACACAAGGCCGTTTGCCATATACAGCGATGACACGATAGTTGGGTTTGTTTCCATGTATGTGGGAGAAGACAATTATCAAATCATCAACTTCTTAATTGACGATGCATTTCAGAGGAAGGGATATGGATCAAAGGCGGTAAAGCTCTGTATTGAGTATTTGCAAAGGGAATTCTCTGCCTGCAGAATCTCTGCTCCGGTAAAGATGGAACATATTGCTGCGCAGGAGTTCTGGATAAAGCAGGGCTTTTGTCTTTCCGATACGATTGAGGATGGATATGTATTTATGAGACTCTTTTTGACTTGACAAAAAACGAACCCATGCATAGCGGAATGAAATGATTTGATTGAGGTACTGAAGATGGCAGAAACTTATTATAAACCATGTTCGGAGTTTGACCGTTGCAATGAACTGATCGAGAAATACTGGAACACAAAGCAGTTTGAGAAGTGCTTTGAAGGACACATGGAACTTGCTGAGAAGGGCTATCCCCTTGCCGAATGTCAAGTGGGCTACTTTTTCTATGACGGGATCGGTGTGGAGAAGGACGCAGATAAGGCGTTTTATTGGACGCAGCGTGCCGCAGAGCATGGTGATCGTGACGGCCAATTCAATCTCGCATATTTCTATGAAGAAGGGATTGGGACGCCTGTTAATATGGAAAAGGCAAAGCACTGGTATAAGAAAGCTGCGGAGCAGAACCATGATCTTGCCATCCAAAAATGCCAGGACTTAAATCTCGGGGATGAATACCGCGCAAGGTTGACACTGCCCCGGACAAGCACGCTTGTCCGGGGCTTCATGCTGCCTTATAAAAACCCGGCGGCGGAAAACTCCGCTGCCGGGCGCTTGAGGGCAAATTTAGATGTTTCTGACGTTCTCGTCTGCAAGGAAGAACAGCGCCAGCGCACCGGGGCCAACGTGTGAGCCGGTCACAGGCTCATAATCGACCATCAGGATATTCTTGGGCGGCTTGCTGCTGCGGCGCAGGAGGGACGCGAGGATCTGCGCGTCGGGCGCGCAGTCGGCGTGGGCGATGCCGACGGTCTGGTCCTGCGCATCCACAACAAGTTCCTCATACCGCTTGGCAATGGCCTCGACGGCACGCTGCCGTCCGCGAAGCTTGGCGAAACAGACGATTTTTCCCTGCGGGTCGCCCTTTAGAAGCGGCTTAATCTGCAAGACTGTTCCGACAGCAGCCTCCAGATTGGACAGACGGCCCGTCCGGCGCAGATAGCGCAGATCGTCAACGGTAAAGATCTGCGCCATGCGGTGACGCAGCGCGCGAAGCGTCTTATAGGTTTCGTCGATACACATCCCTTCACGGCGGCAGTTGACCGCGCGCATGACAAGCAGACCCTCGCCCAGCGATGCGCTGTAGGTATCGACCAGAAGCAGTTTCCTGTCCGGGAATTCCTCGCGCAGCTGCCGCGCGGCAATCTGACCCGAGGCATATGAGCCGCTGATACCGGAGGACATGCTGACGAACAAAACGTCCTCACCGGCTTCCAGCATCGGCGTCAGAACGTCAATATAGCGCTGCGGCGGGATCTGCGAGGTCGTGACCTTCACGCCGCTGCGCATTTGTGTGTAAAAATCTTTTGCGTCAAAGGTTGCCAGATCCATGCAGGACTGCTCTCCCTTGCCGCTCTGGAAGGTGTAGGGGATGATGGTGATCTGCTCCGAGAGCAAATAGTCAGTCGGAAGATTTGCGGATGTATCGGTAACGATTCTGAACATAACGGAACTTCTTTCTTGATGTAATCTTAAATATTAGATTATCACATTTTGACTGCAATGTCAATTCATCTTTCAAATCTGAATTGCTCTTGCATTTTTTACCGGATGTGATATACTTAGTTCCGAAAGGTGTGTGCAGCAATGAATTTTGACAATGATCTTGTCGTCGGCAAGCTTCGGCGATGGGAAAAGTTTCTCGCGGCCTATCGGCTTCCGGACTGGGACGCCATTCCGGATTTCGGCCTCTATATGGAGCAGGTCGTGCAGCTTCTGAAACAGTATCTGGACTATCTGCCGCCGGAACTCAAGCAGGCGGAGCCCATCACGGCAGCGGCCATCAACAACTATGTCCGTACAAAGCTGCTGCCGGAGCCGCGCAAAAAGCGCTATTACCGCATCCATATCGCGTATCTCATCATGATCTGTACGCTCAAGCAAAGCCTGCGGCTGTCGATGCTGTCCACGCTCCTGCCGGGCGATCTTCCGGAGGAGGATGTCAAAAGGGCCTATGCTGCGTTTGCACTGCGCCATCAGCGGTGTGCGAAGTACTTCATCGAGCAGGTCCGTCTGACGGCTGCTGCCATGTTTGACCGGGAGGTCACGACGGAACTGAATGTCCGCGACACGCCGGAGATGATCGTCTCCGCTGCGATTTTGAGCGGATTTACGAACCTGTTCGCGGAGAAGCTTGTGCTGCTGGAGGGCAAAACGCTCGTCGACGGCGGAAGCATCGAGGTAAGAAAATAAACCGGAGCCGGCGTTCCCATTTTGGAACGCCGGCTCCGGCTGTCTAAGAAGTTAAATTGTACAAGCAGCGTATTGTTCGGCTTATCCGATGAGGCTGCATACCAGATCGGTGTATTCGCCTGCGTTTTCGACCGGCAGACCGGCCATGAGCAGCGCCTGCGTGTAGAGAATCTTTACCAGATCCTCCGCCTTCTTCTCGTCCTGTGCAACTGCGATCTGCAGCTTCGCAAAAATCGGATGGTCGGCGTTCAGTTCGAGGATGCGGTCGGCCTTCATGCCGGCCTCGGGGTTCATGCGCTTGAAATATTTCTCCATTTCAAACGTCATGCCGCCGTCGGGGACGACGCTGACGGGATGGCTGCCCAGATTGTCGCTCAAGCGTACGTCCTTTACTTGCTCACCCAGCGTCTTTTTGACGAATTCAAGCGTCTGCTTCGATTTTTCGCTCTTTTCCTCGGCAGCTTTCTTTTCCTCTTCTGTTTCGAGGCCCAGATCACCAGCCGTAATGGCCTTGAGTTCTTTCTCCTGATACTTTGCCAGCGTTTGCGGTACGAAACCATCGACCTCATCGGTCATGAACAGCACATCGCAGCCCTTCTGCTGCAGCTTTTCCATCTGCGGCAGCTGGAGCAGCGCCTCGCGGCTCTCGCCGTTGGCATAGTAAATATACTTCTGATCCTCCGGCATGGCAGCGACGTATTCCTTGAGAGAGATCAGCTTGCCCTGCTTGCTCGACCAGTAGAGCAGCAGATCCTGAAGCGTTTCCTTCTTTGCGCCATAATCGGCCAGAACGCCGTACTTGATCTGCGGGCCGAAGGCTGCGAAGAACTTTTCGTATTTCTCACGGTCGTTGTCCATCAGCTTCTGCAGTTCGGTCTTGATCTTCTTTTCGAGGTTTCCTGCGATGAATTTCAGCTGACGGTCGTGCTGGAGCATCTCACGGGAAATATTCAGACTCAGATCCTGCGAATCGACCACGCCGCGCACGAAGCGGAAGCAGTCCGGCAGCAGATCAGCGCAGTTTTCCATGATCATCACGCCGGAGGAATACAGCTGCAGACCCTTCTTGAAGTCTTTGGTGTAGAAGTCATACGGCGCTTTCGCGGGGATGAACAGCAGGGCCTTGTATGTGACCGCACCTTCGACGTTCGCGTGGATGACGGCTAGCGGGTCTTCAAAGTCGAAGAACTTTTCCTTATAGAAATTGTTGTATTCCTCGTCAGTGACATCCTTTTTGTTCCGGTTCCAGATCGGAACCATGGAGTTGAGCGTCTCAACCTCGGTATACGTCTCATATTCGGGCTTGTCGCTCTTTTCCGTGCCCTCCTTCATGCGGCTCTTTTCAACCGCCATGCGGATGGGGTAGCGGATATAATCGGAATACTTGCGGACAAGGGATTGCAGTTCCCATGTTTTCAGGAAGCGGGAGTATTTTTCGTCGTCCGTGTCGGCCTTCAGCTGCATGATCACGTCCGTACCGGCGTTTGCACGCTCACACGGGGTCATGGTATAGCCGTCCGCGCCCTCGGATTCCCATTTCCAAGCCTCATCGGAGCCGTATTTCTTTGAAATGACGGTCACTTTGTCCGCAACCATGAACGCAGAATAGAAGCCTACGCCGAACTGGCCGATGATATCGGTGTCGGCGGCCTTTTCCTTGTCCAGCGCCTGCTTGAACTGCAGGCTGCCGGAGCGGCAGATCGTGCCGAGGTTGTTTTCCATCTCGTCCTTGTCCATGCCGATGCCGTTGTCGCTGACGGTCAGCGTGTGTGCAGCCTCGTCGGGCTTGAGTTCGATCGCAAAATCGCTGCGGCTGAGGCCGACGTTTTCATCGGTCAGTGCCTGATACGCCAGCTTGTCGATGGCGTCGGAGGCGTTGGAAATAATTTCACGCAGGAAAATCTCCTGATGCGTGTAAATGGAGTTTATCATGAGATCCAGCAAACGCTTGGATTCCGCTTTGAACTGTTTCTTTGCCATATTGAATGTCACGTCCTTTGCAGATTAGCACTCGTACTTCTTGAGTGCTAATTGTATTCTAGCACACTTTTCCTCGTTTGCAAGGGGTTTTTACAAAATTCATAAAGTGTTCATAGCGTCGGTTGATGCTATGCCGCAAAAAACCAGCAGCGCCCGCATGGGCACTGCTGGTTTGAATTATGCCTTTGCCATCAGTTCGGCAGCGGGCATGAGGCCGCTGACGTCGGCCTGCGCCATGCTTCCTGCGTCAAACAGCGCTGCAACGTTCGGTTCGATCGGCAGCCGCGCGAGAACCGGCAGCGAGAATTGCAGCGCCAGTTCGTCCAGCTTGCTCTTTCCGAAGATCTCCACCTTTTTACCGCAGTCCGGACACTGGAAATAGCTGTAGTTCTCCACAAAGCCATAGACCGGTACGTTCATCATCCGCGCCATGTTGACGGCCTTGGAGACAATCATAGACACGAGGCTCTGCGGACTTGTGACAATCACCACACCGTCAACCGGAAGCGACTGGAACACCGTCAGCATCACGTCGCCCGTTCCGGGCGGCAGATCGACGAACATATAATCCACATCGCCCCAGCAGACATCCGTCCAGAACTGCTTGACTGCGCCGCCGATGACCGGGCCGCGCCAGATGACGGGATCCGTCTCGTTCGGAAGAAGCAGATTGATGGACATGACCTTAATGCCCTCGGGCGTCTCAGCGGGGAGCATACCGTCGTCACTGCCCACGATCTGCTCGTGCAGGCCAAAGGCTCTGGGGATGGACGGGCCGGTGACATCTGCATCGAGAATGGCTGTTTTGTACCCCAGCTTCTGCATGGCGACGGCCAGCATCGACGTGACGGTCGATTTGCCGACGCCGCCTTTGCCGGAGACGACTGCAATGACCTTTTTGACATTTGATTTCTTGTTCGGCTCTGCCAGCAGGCTCTCCGGCTTGCGGTCAGAGCAGCTTTCTCCGCAGCTGGAACAGTTGCCGCTGCATCCGCTCATAAAAAACACTCCTTTTTGTGTCGTTTGCTGTTATTCTACCACCAAAGCGGGAAAAGTCAAACATCCGCCTGCCGGTTCTGGATCAGCATGCGCAGTTCATCGTGCGCATGGATCAGCGCGTCGGCATTTTTCTGAAATTCGGTCCAGCGTGCGTCGATCTGCGCGGCAGACTCAGTCAGAAGCCGGTCTGCTTGCGACTGCGCGTCCTGTACGATCTTATCAGCCTGCTGTTTTGCGTCCTGTAAGATCGCCTCGCGCTGCCGCTGTGCCTCGTCCGTCTTCTGCACCATGTCGGCTGTTGCAGCTTTGACGGAGGCAAGATACTGGTCAGCGGCGGCCTGTGCAGCCTCGAATACGCCGTTTACCTGAATGGCCGCTTCGGCAATAGAGCCGGCGGACGCAATGCGAAGCGTCCGGTCCTCCAGCTGCTGCCGCAGCGCCTGATTTTCCGCAAGGCTGTCTTCATACCGCTTCTGCTGTTCGTAGAGAATATCCAGCAGTTCTGCGCGGCTGAGATGTCTGAGATCCTTATCGGTCATGATATCCGTTCCCTTCCTGCCTGCTTGGGCGTCATCCGTGCCTTGCCTGCCAGAATGCCTTGGCAAAGGCGAAGACCTCACGCAGCGTATAATTTACCTTCAGGATCCACGGCCATGTATCGCTTGCAAGGCCGTATGGCTCCATGGAGAGCGTCCGTGCGATATATTTTGCACGGCACATATGAAAATCACTTGTGACGATCAGCACACGCGACGTATCAAATCCCGCCGCCTCGGCAAGCTTCGACGAAAACAGCAGATTCTCCCGCGTGTTGGATGCTTTGTCCTCTTCTATGACGCGGGAAGCATCCGCACCGTGTTCGATCAGATACCGGGCCATGACGGACGCTTCCGTATGCGCTTCGTCCGGTCCCTGTCCGCCGGAGACGATCACGGTTTTATCCGGGTGTTCCTGCATGAAAGTGAGCGTCTTGTCCAGCCGCTTTTTTAACGTCAGCGACGGCCCATCGCCCTGCACCTGCGCGCCGAGTACGACGATAAACGCCGGCGTTTCGTCCTGTGCCATGATGCTGTCCTGTCCCTGCACGGCAATATACCCCATCGCACCGAAAATCACCGCCATGCCTGCGGCAGTCAGACCGGTCAATAGACGGCTCCAATGCTCCGGTGCGTTCTTTTTCTTCAAAATCCGCAGCGCCAGCAAAACCGCCGCAAGCAGCAGCAGGCAAATGCCCGTCATGCCGATGTGCAGCGGCAGCGCCAGACATACTGCGCCGAGCACCGCAACCAGCGCAATCACCCAAACCGGAATCATGTTGCACCCTCCAAATCAGACGAAAGCCGCTCCCACTCGTCCATCAGGCCGGTGAGTGTGTCGTCGCAAGCCTGCTTTTCTTCCATCAACCGCGCCAGTTCCTGATAATCAGATGCGGCGGCTTCAATCTGCGTATCCAGCTGAGCGGAAAGCTGCTCTTGCTTTTCAATCTCACGTTCCAGCGCACGGACTTGCTTTTCCAGCATCTTACTGCCGGAGGCTTTCGGCTTTTCCTTTCGTTCCTTTTTCAGCTTCTCCGGTGCAGGAGCCGCGATGGCCTCCTTTTCCTTGATGGAGCGGTATTTTTCATACCCGCACGGGAAGTCACGGATATGTCCGTTTTCCAGTTCCCAGATGCGCGTGGCGAATTTGTTGACAAAATACCGGTCGTGGGAGACGAAGATGAGCGTGCCCTCATAGTCCTCCAGCGCATCCTCCAGCCATTCGCGCGAGTCGATATCCAGATGGTTCGTTGGCTCGTCGAGGACCAGCAAATTAATCTTCTCATCCATCAGCATGCACAGCCGCAGACGGCTCTGCTCGCCGCCGGACAGGCTTGAAACGGTCTTGAATACGTCCTCGCCCTCGAACAGATACGCGCCCAGCCGGTCGCGTGCGGTCTGTACAGTGCAGTTTTTTTCATAGAGCATCGTGTCAAGCAGCGTCCGCTCGGGGTGGGCAAAATGAATGATCTGCGGCAGATAAGCCCATTTGACCGTGGGGCCGAACTTCACGCGGCCTGCGCCGGCCTCCTCGCCGAGCAGAAGCTTTAGAAATGTAGATTTTCCGGTTCCGTTGTCGCCCAGCAGTGCGATGCGTTCGCCGCCCGCGACCTGCAGTTCAACGTCTGAAAACAGTGTCCGGCCGTCGTATGCCTTGCCGAGCCCCTTGACGGACAAAACCTCGTCGCCGAAGAAGTCCCGCTGGGCGAATTTCGCCCGCATGGTCTTCTCCTGTGTGGGACGGTCAGTTTTTTCGATGCGCTCCATACGGTGCTGAATGGACATGGCGCGGCGATAGAGCGTGCGGTTATTGATACCCCAGCCCTTCATGCGCTCCAGCGTGAAGCCAAGCTGCGAAAGCTTGGCCTGTTCTTTTTCGTACTGCTTCAGCTGAAGTTCAAAGCGCGCCTGCTTTTCCTGCACATAGAACGAATAATTGCCGGAATAAAACTCTGCCTTGCCGTCGTGCAGTTCGACAATGCGAGTCACAACGCGGTCAAGAAAATACCGGTCATGGGAGATCGTCAGGACGGTCCCCTTAAATTTTTCAATATAGCCCTCAAGCCATTCGACCGCGTGCATGTCCAGATGGTTCGTCGGCTCGTCAAGCAGCAGAATATCGGTCTTTTCCAGCAGCAGCCGCGCTAAATTCACGCGCGTTTTCTCTCCGCCGGAAAGACTGTCAAAGTCCTGCTGCCGTTGTGCGGCGGGAATGCCAAGACCGTTGCAGATCTTGTCAGTCTGCATGTCTGTCTCATAGCCGCCGCCGGTCTGAAAGCGCGTGGAAAGCGCATCGTACTCGGTGAGCATGGCCTTATCCGGGTGCGCAGCCATCTGCTCTTCAAGACGGCGCATTTTGCCCTGGATATTGGTAAGTTCCCGAAACGCCGTGCGCAGCACGTCCTCTACAGTATAGCCTGCCGGATAATGCGGGATCTGGGAGATAAGGCCGACCTTCCGGCCCGGTGCAAAGCGCACTTCGCCGGTGTTGTAGTCCAGTTCTCCGGTCAGTATTTTGAAGAGCGTCGTCTTGCCTGCGCCGTTTCGCCCAAGCAGGCCTACACGCTCGCCAGCCTGGATGTCAAAGCTGACGCCGTCCAGCAGATTGGTGTCGGCGTCGAAGCTTTTGACGAGATCTTTTACAGAAATATCGATCATGAGTGCTTCCTCTTGTGCCTATGGCGGCTGGTTTCAGTCTCCGCCGTCGCCGCCGAGCAGGGGGCGGATGACGCCGGAGGCGTCGAATCTGGTATCGTGGGAGGTCGTGATGAAGACAAGCTGCGTGGACGGATCCGGCAGCACCTCAGCCATGTCCTCCGTCACAGTCATTACGTCGTTGGCTTTTTCCGTCGTGATATAGACGCGGCTGGCGTACTGTGCGACGGACGGGACCGTCGTGCCCAGTGCGAGGCGGATGGAACTTCCGGTCAGATTTGCACCCAGTGTCTCCGCGCAGTCCTCCAGCGCGGCGATCTGCGTGATAGCCTCGGTGTCCCATGCAATGGAGGAATCGTCCGGTACGGTAAAATTGTCGAACAGAACCTCGTCAAAGCCCCGTGCGTCGAGTTCCAGTGCGATGGCAGCCAGATAACTGCGCGCGTCGAGCGAGTCCGGCCGCAGCCAGTAGCAGCGGCGTTCATCCATCCACAGATCGCCGGATTTTGTCGTCAGAGCGGAGGAATAATGCTTAGCGACAAAGTTCGGGTCGGAGAACGTGGGGACGCGTGCGATGACAATCAGATCGGGCGTTTCGGTCAGTTCTTTGATCAGTGCGTCACAGGCGTCGATGTCTGCGTCGGCCGTCTGCGTATCGGCGATATCTGTCGAATAATAGAAGTTTCCAAGCGGACTTTTGACGTCAATGAGCACGGCGTTGTAGCCGTCTGCGTCCGCAAGCGCCTGCCGCACCTCATCCACACCGTTTGCCAGCATGGTCGTAGAGATATAAAAACCCTGAAGCTGCACAGCGTTCGGGTCTACGTCTGTCTCCTCGGAAGCGGTGGACAGGATTGTTTCAAACGGATACTCCTCTGCGTTGGATGTGTCCGGCACCGTCTGCGGGGTGCGCTGAAGCTTCTGCGTTTTGTCAAAATACACGCCATCCGGCGAATACACGACATAGCGGCCCAGATAGCTGATGCGCGCAAGAATGAGAAGGCCGAGCAGGACTGCTGCCAGCAGCGCGATCAGCGCAATGCGCCGCAGCGTCCGCTTGTTGCGGTAAGAAAAAATACGCATAGGGTTTCTGCCTCCACGTTATGCTTCGAGTAGCGCGGCGGTCACGCGGCACCAGTCCTCCTGCTGCTCGGAGGAAAGAATCTGCAGGCCGTTTTTCTCCAACGCGGCCAGAACCTCGTCCAGCCGTGTATTGAGAATGCCGGAGCAGATGAAAATGCTGTCCTCCTGCAAAAATTCCGGAACAACGCGGCTTAAGGGGATGATAACATCAGCCACGATATTGGCCAGCACCACGTCGTAATGCCCCTTGAGCGACTCCATCATGGCTCTGTCGCCGATTACATCGCCGGTAACGGCGGTAAAGCGGTCGGAGAAAATCTGATTGATGGCGGCGTTTTCCCGGGCAATATCCTCGGCCTTTGGGTCAATATCCACGCCCGTGGCGTGGGCCGCGCCGAGCAGAACGGCGGTGATAGATAAAATGCCGCTGCCGCTACCGAGATCGAGCACCTGCTCACCGCCCTGAATGGCCCGTTCGAGTTCGCGCATGCACATCTGCGTAGACGCATGTGCGCCGGTGCCGAAGATCATGCCGGGGTCGAGCAGAACCTCAACACGGTTCTCCGGGTTCTCCGGGTGCAGCCACTCGGGCACGACAAGAAGCTTTTTGCCGATGGGCAGCGGCTGATAATACTGCTTCCAGTTGTTTTCCCAGTCCTCGTCCTTGACGTTGGCCAGCTGAACGTCCAGAGAGCCGAAATCCACCGACGGATACTGCGTGCGCAGTGCGGCCAGCTGGCTCTTGAGTCCCTCAATGGTTTCCGGCGCGGACGCGCTCTGTTCCAGATAGAGCCGGATCTGCGACAGTCCCTCCATCTGTTTTTCAAGGCCCTCGTCTACATAGTCCCAATATTGGCGGTTCTGCTCCAGAAAGTCATGAAACTGCTCCTGATCGTCGATAATGAAGCTGTCAAAACCCAAAACGGTCAGCCGGTCGCAGACAAGGTCAATGGCTGCCGGCGTCGTCTTGATGGTCAGTTCAATCCACTGCATGATAATCCTCCCAATCTCCGAAGCCGGAGATCTTTCAAATTGCAATCAATAATATTTGTTCTATTTTACACGAAACCGGAGCAAATAACAAGTGGGGAGATTCTGATTCGGGAAACAGGGTCCTGTAGGGGCCGATGCCCACATCGGCCCGTTGGGAAGTTACGGATTTGCCAAAGATTTCCGTAAAACGGCATATTCTGCGGGCGGACACGAATGCGCCGTAGATTTTCGTAAAAACCGGTGCATCCTGCCGGGCGGAGCAGAGTCCCGTCCCTACCAACTGCGTCTGCGCTTGACGCTTTCTGCGGTTTCCCTTGCAAACACTGGATTTTGTGGTATGATAATAAAAAATGAACGTATGAGGTTTTTCTATGATTACCATTTCCAACCTTGCCATGCAGTTCGGCGGCTCTGTGCTGTTTAAGCAGGTCGATCTGCAATTTACGCCCGGCAGCTGCTATGGCATCATCGGTGCCAACGGCGCGGGCAAATCAACGTTTTTGAAGCTGCTGTCCGGCGAACTGGAGCCGACGTCCGGTGAAATCTTCATCAAGCCCGGCGCGCGCATGTCTGTTTTGAAGCAGGATCAGAACCAGTATGACGCGTATACCATTCTCGATACCGTCATCATGGGCAATCAGCACCTGTATGATGTCATGAAGGAAAAGGACGCGCTCTATGAAAAGCCCGATTTCTCCGAAGAGGACGGCATGCGCGCAAGCGAACTTGAGGCGGAATTTGCCGATATGGACGGCTGGGAGGCCGAGTCCGACGCGTCAAAGCTGCTGCAGGGCCTCGGCATCCCGGTGGAACTCCACTATGATCTGATGGCCAACACCGACCCGCGCCTGAAGGTCAAGGTGCTGCTTGCACAGGCACTGTTCGGAAAGCCCGATATTGTCATGCTCGACGAGCCGACGAATAACCTTGACATTGAGGCCATCAACTGGCTCGAGGATTTCATTTTGGATTACGAGGATACCGGCCTTGTGATCGTCGTCAGCCACGACCGGCACTTCCTCAATACTGTCTGCACGCATATCGTTGATATTGACTACGGCAAGATCAAGATGTACGTCGGCAACTACGATTTCTGGTACGAATCCTCCCAGCTCATCCAGCAGCTGATCCGCAACAAGAACAAGCGTGCCGAGGAAAAAATAGCAGAGCTACAGACATTTATCGCCCGCTTCGCAGCCAACAAGGCCAAGAGCAAGCAGGCAACCTCCCGCCGCAGACTGCTCGACAAGATGACTGTCGAGGAAATGCCCGCATCTTCGCGCCGGTATCCGTTTGTGGGCTTTGAGCGGGAACGTGAGGTCGGCAAGGACATTCTGTTCGTGACGGACGTGTCCAAGACCATCGACGGCGTGAAGCTTCTGGATAAAGTCTCGTTCATCGTCAATAAGAATGATAAAATCGCCTTTGTCGGCAAGAATGAGTTGGCGCAGACGACACTCTTCAAAATCCTCATGGGCGAACTGGAGCCGGACGAGGGCAGCGTCAAATGGGGACAGACCGTCACAACCAGCTATCTGCCGAAGGACAACACTGCCTATTTTGAGGGCTGCACCGACTCCCTGGTTGACTGGATCCGGCAGTATTCGGTGAAAAAAGACGACGTGTATCTGCGCGGCTTTTTGGGGCGCATGCTGTTCTCCGGCGAAGAGGTCTTCAAGCCTGTGAACGTGCTGTCCGGCGGCGAGAAGGTCCGGTGCATGCTCTCGCGCATGATGCTTTCGGGCGCGAACGTGCTGCTGCTCGACCAGCCGACGAACCATCTGGACATGGAGGCCATTCAGGCTGTCAACAAGGGCCTGTGCGCTTTCCCCGGCAACATTCTCCTTGCCTCGCACGACCACGAACTCCTGCAGACCACCTGCAACCGTGTCATCGAGTTCCAGCCAGACGGCACCATCATTGACCGCCTCTGCTCCTACGACGACTACGTCGCATGGAAGCTGGCGAAGGAAGTACATTAGAAAGAGGCTTTTATGGACATTCCGTATCAGGATATCAACAGCAAAACCGTTGACCGCTGGGTTGACGAGGGCTGGGAGTGGGGCAGGCCCATCTCCCACGAGGAATATGAAAAAGCAACGGCCGGAACATGGGATGTCAAGCTGACACCGGTCAAATTCGTTCCGCATGATTGGTTCGGCGACCTGAAGGGAAAGCGCGTGCTGGGACTGGCTTCCGGCGGCGGGCAGCAGATGCCTGTTTTTGCTGCACTTGGCGCGCAGTGCACGGTGCTGGATTATTCGCAGCGGCAGCTGGAGTCCGAAAGACTGGTCGCGGCGCGCGAGGGTTATGACATTACCATCGTTCGCGCCGACATGACAAAGCGCCTGCCGTTTGACGAAAACAGCTTTGATCTGATTTTTCACCCCGTCTCCAACTGCTACGTCTACGCGGTGCTGCCCATCTGGCGCGAATGCGCACGGGTCTTGAAGCCCGGCGGACGGCTGCTGGCCGGGCTTGACAACGGCCTGAATTTTGCTTTTGACGAGGATGAGACGCGGATCATCAACACGCTTCCGTTTAACCCGCTCGAGGATGAAGCGCAGATGCGCCAGCTGGAAAAGGACAAAAGCGGCGTCCAGTTTTCCCATACCGCGCACGAGCAGCTTACCGGCCAGCTGAAAGCGGGACTGCAGTTGCTGGATCTCTATGAGGACACCAACGGCTACGGCAATCTGCATGAGCACAATATCCCTACCTACTGGGCAACACTGGCGAGAAAGGCATAAAAATGCCCGCCCCTCCTGCCATTTTCGGCAGGAGGGGCGGGCGTTTGCGCGCTCACAGAATGTACGCGGAGATATTTGCACAGATGCGTTTGATGTCAACGCGGGAGCGGAAATCGAATTGCAGCTGGTTGCCATCGCTGAAGACGAGCAGCAGTTCACTATCAACGTCCAGAATGCCTGCCGTCTCGATGCCGAAATACTGCACCTTCGAGTACGGATAAGAGAAATACGAAACGTTCTTTCCTGTGACGCCCTGCACGTTTACGATGAACACGCGCTTATTCGTGAACACGACCTGATCACGGATGGTCTGGAAACACTGCACGGCCTCCTCACCGGGAGCGAAGAGATCTGCAACCTCGCGGCGCATCTGCGGCAGGGAAACTTCTTTCAGATTCGGGTAATTTGCGTCCTTGGGGATGGTGCGGGAAATACTGCCTGTAGCCATAACAGAACCTCCTGTATGTTTATTTTATACGGAACGCTTCAGCATCTGCTGCGCACAGGCAAGCATCCAGAACACGCTCCCCGCATAGATCAGAAGTTCCGGCAGCTGTGCACCTGCGAGACTGACTGCGCCGAACAGAACGCCCAGCAGCGAATAGAACGCCAATCTGCGCCGTGCGCCGCGGTCAAAGCTGAACGCGCCCGCATGATAACTTGCCAGCATGAACGCGATCATGGCGAACAGCGAGAAGCAGTAGTCCAGAATCGCGGGGTTGATCTCCCAGTGGCGGAAATCTCGGAAAAGCTTGGCGACATAGAACAGCACGACGAAAACGGAAAATGCTGCCGACGGCTTTTTCCCCTTCCAGCGCATCACGGCTCCCGCACCGAGTGAAAGACCGGCCAGCAGGCCGAGCAGACTCACAAGCATCTGCGCGATGGAACCCCGGAAGCCGAGCGCGCAGCCCGCGAGCAGACCCAGCGCGCCGAGCAGCGAGAACACAAGATCCTGCCCGCAGGGACGGTAAATGTCTTCATAGGCGGACTTCTTTTCCAGACTGGCTGCGGCCAGCGCAAAAACAAAGACCATTAGAATGCTGAATGCGATCAGCGGAACGCTGCTGCTGCCGGACAGCTGCGTTGCGCGGAAAAAGTAACCGGCGATGGCGGAAAGAATCGCGGCGTAGACAACGCCGATCAGGCCGGACTTCTGCTTCATATCTCAAATACCCCCAAGCGAGTTTCAATTTGCTTTAGTATAGCACACACAGTCGCCAAAAGACACCCCGCGGACGGGAATTTTGTGTTTTTTCGCGTGCAGAGCGGTTTTACACAAATCCTGCCGAAAAAAGAAGGAAAAAAACATGAATTTCCGGGCCAAATACGGAAATTCTCCTTGCAATTTCCGGGAGCAGATGCTATAATAAAATCATCTTGATAGTATTTTACTTGAGAGTGGGGAATCTTTCCCCACTCTTTCTTGCTGGTAAGGGGGCTTTTTCTTGAAGGTAACGGAACAGGTAGCGCAGTTTGCAGAGCCTGTCGTGCAGGCGCACGGCTGTACGCTTTGGGATGTGGAATATGTCCGTGAGGGCGGAGAATGGTTTCTGCGCCTGTACATCGACAAGGACGGCGGCGTGGATATCTCTGACTGCGAGGCGATTTCCCGCGCGGTTGATCCGATTCTCGACGAAAAGGATCCCGTGCCGGACAGCTATAATTTTGAGGTCTGCTCGGCAGGACTCGAACGGCAGCTGAAGCGTCCGTCTGATTTTGAGCAGTTTATGGGCAGTTCTGTTTCGGTCAAGCTGTTCAAACCCGTCGGCGGCGCGAAAGAGTTCGTCGGCAAGCTTACGGGCTACGCAGACGGCGCCGTGACCATTGAAGCCGCAGGAACCACACATACATTCCAGAAAAACGAGGTCGCGCAGGTGCGGCTTCACGTCGAGTT
>ERZ1106939.783-NODE-783-length-27210-cov-10.109446_pt1 | contig 27210 bp, 29 predicted proteins | sample MGYA00403669_ERZ1106939 | MGnify/ENA primary metagenome ERZ1106939 (study PRJEB35170, sample SAMEA104062447) | human gut metagenome | biome: human gut; feature: human-associated habitat; material: faeces | place: Denmark | collected 2012-09-28 ...
TATCATGAACCGATTGCCGGCAATGACGTATATCTGACCATTGATAAGGATCTGCAGATTGCGGCATACAAAATTCTGGAAGAAGAGCTTGCCAGTATTTTGTATACCAATATTATCAATGCGAAAGACTTTGATGCATCCAAAGTAACAAGCAGTAAAATTAAAATTCCGATTTATGATGTTTACTTTGCCCTGCTTGATAATAACGTGATTGATATCAGTCATTTCACAGATCCGAACGCCGGAGAAACAGAGAAGCTTGTGAAGGAACGGTTTGAGGAACGTAAGGCAGAAACCTTTGAGCAGCTGCGGACGGAGCTGATTGATACGAAGACTCCTTATGAGAAACTTTCCTTAGAGTATCAGGTATACGAAAGCTATATAGCCGAGCTTTTATATAATAACGGGATTCTTATGCGGGATGTGGTTGATACTTCAGATGAAACCTATATTGCATGGACGCTGGATGAGATCATCAGTCTGAATGAATACCTTAATTATTGTATTTCCCAAAACTGGATTGATGTATCGAAGCTGAATTTGAGCAAGCAGTATTCCGAGTCGGAAGAGATTTATTTAAAGATTGTGGATTATATTTTTGAGCAGCTTGACAATGATCTGGCCTATACGAAGAAGGTTTATAAGTACATGTTAAAGGGTGATATCATCAATGGCACGCAGATCTGTAAGCTGTTACTCGAGCAGGATATTATTGATATTGATGAAGAAGAAGAGCAGCGCTTTTTGAATGGCAGTATAACAGCCTATGCATTTATGATGAACCGGATACAGAATCTGGATATTACTCCGGCGCAGCTTGCCCTCGATCCTCATTCGGCTTCCATGGTGATCACGGATGTCAATACCGGGGATGTACTTGCACTTGTGTCCTATCCGGGATATGACAATAACAAGATGGCAAACGGTGTAGATGCAGAATATTTTAACAGTCTGTTAAATGATCAGTCAACGCCAATGATTAATTATGCAACAAGGCAAATGACCGCACCGGGATCCACATTTAAGATGGTATCGGCAACCGCCGGACTTATGGAAGGAATTATAACACCACGGTCTACCCTGTTCTGTAATGGGCTGTTTGATAAGATTACGCCTCCGGCAAGCTGTCTGGGACGCCATGGTTCCCTAAATGTGACGGAAGCCATTAATCATTCCTGCAACATGTTCTTCTACGAGGTTGGTTACGAACTTGGTACAGAAGGAGAGAGCTATTCCAGCGAACTGGGACTTGAGAAAATCCGGAATTATGCAGATCTGTATGGTCTTACGGAAACAACCGGAATTGAAATCGAAGAGTCCGCACCTACCGTATCTACAGAAGATGCGGTCCGGTCAGCAATCGGACAGGGTACCAACAACTTTTCTACCGTCGGACTTGCCCGGTATGTAACAACCATTGCCAACAACGGAACCTGCTACAATCTGACGCTCGTTGATAAGATTACCGACCGCAGCGGCATTGTGCTTACCGATAACCACGCATCGGTCCGCAATACCATCAATATGGATTCCTCTTACTGGGATGCCATCCAGCAGGGTATGCGTAAGGTGATTGAAAGTAAAAGCTATTATAACGATCTTGGCGTAAAGGTGGCCGGCAAGACCGGTACTGCCGAAGAAAACAAGAATCGTGGTAATCATGCATTGTTTGTCTGTTATGCACCGTATGAACAGCCGGAGATCGCCGTGGCAACCAGAATTGCCTATGGTTATACGTCTACTTACGCAGCAAGAATGACGAAAGAAGTTTTAAAATACTATTTTGATCTGGCAGAAGAAGACGAGGTTATTACAGGAACGGCCTCACAGATTACCGGAGTGATTGAAGCGAATGATTAGTATGAGAAAGGAAGGATAGATTTGAATAATTCCTGTTTAATCAAAAGCTTTCCAAACGGCATTGTGCTGCATCTTGATCCCGAGAAGCCCTTTGCTGATTTATTAATAGATATTGCTGAAAAATTCAGTGAGTCAAGAGCCTTTTTCAAGGATGCGAAAATGGCGCTTGCTATTAAGGGAAGAACCTTAACCGAAGAAGAAGAGATTCAGGTTATCGATGCGATTACCGCTAATTCCGATCTGCAGATTATCTGTCTTGTTGGAGAGGATGAAGAGACAAACCAGAACTTTTTCCGTGCCATTACGCAGGCTGAAAGCTTAAACGGTGAGGAAGGAAACGGCAATGGGCAGTTTTATCGGGGAACACTGAAAAACGGACAGGTGCTTGAAACCTCATCAAGCATTGTTGTGATCGGAGATGTGTATCCGGGTTCCTCTGTTATTTCAACGAAGGACATTATCGTTCTCGGAGGATTGTTCGGGGAAGCCTATGCCGGAGCGTCCGGCTCGGAGGAACATTTCATAGCGGCACTTGAAATGTCTCCACAGAAGCTTAAAATCGGTGATTATACCTATAAGAGCAGGGAAAAGTCCAGGTGGTCCATTAAACCGAAGGTACAGCCGCAGATCGCACATGTGAAAAACAAAAGAATAGAGCTCAATCCCATTACAAAAGAATTACTGGGTGAATTGCCAATGGCTCCATTGGAATAATTGAATTCTCCCGGGGGACGACTAATAATTCATCAAAGGAGATGCTTTTATGAGTGAAGTAATTGTCGTCACATCAGGGAAAGGCGGAGTGGGGAAGACCACCACATCCGCAAACGTTGGAACAGGTCTTGCTGCCATGGGCAAACGTGTTGTACTGATCGACACAGACATCGGATTGCGAAATCTGGATGTAGTCATGGGGCTGGAAAACCGGATTGTTTATAATCTGGTAGACGTGATTGAAGGAAAGTGCAGAATTAAACAGGCTTTGATCAAGGACAAGCGACACCCCAGTCTGTATCTCATGCCTTCTGCACAGACAAAGGATAAAACAGCAGTCCGTCCGGAACAGATGATAAAGCTGATTCATCAGTTGAAAGAACAGTTTGACTATATCATTCTGGATTGTCCTGCCGGTATCGAGCAGGGCTTTCAGAATGCCATTGCAGGAGCCGACCGGGCCCTTGTGGTAACGACACCTGAGGTTTCGGCAATCCGTGATGCAGACCGTATTGTCGGACTTCTTGAAGCCAGTGAATTCCGCCAGATCGACCTCATTATTAACAGACTGCGTTATGATATGGTGAAACGTGGCGAAATGATGAGTTCACAGGATGTGGTAGATATTCTGGCACTCAATCTGATCGGAATTGTACCCGATGATGAAAACGTGGTAATTGCAACCAATCAGGGAGAACCACTTGTTGGGGATCATACACTGGCAGGGCGTGCTTATCAGAATATCTGTTACCGTGTGACGGGCAAAGAGGTTCCTTTCCTTGATCTGGAACGTAATGTTTCATTCTGGACAAAAGTATCCGGAATATTCCACAGGAATTAGGAGGGGAAGCCATGAAGATGAAAAATATATTCCGACGAAAAAAATCAAGAGAGATTGCCCGTGACCGTTTAAAAATTCTGCTGATATCGGACAGAGTGAACTGCTCAGCCGAAATGATTGAAATGATTAAGAACGATATTACCAAGGTAATTTCAAAGTATATGAAAATTGATACCCAGTCGATGGATATTCAGATTACGACAACCGACAGCAAGGGACGTAACAAAATGCCGGCACTTTATGCGAATATCCCGATTCTGGACTTACATAAGGATGACAGAGGTTAAAATTGATGTTTACTAAATACAAGATCCGTCACTACAATTTTAAATTGCTGATTATGGTTATTGCACTCGCTGTAATTGGAATTTTTGCGGTAGGAAGTGCAGAACCGGCGCTGCAGAACCGTCAGATTGGCGGATTCATACTGGGTGTCGTTCTGATGCTTGTATTATCGTTATTTGATTATTCCGTAATCCTTAATTTGTATTGGGTGATGTATGTTGTCAATATTGCATTACTTCTTGCGGTTATTTTCCTGGGAGAGGATGCAAATGGTGCGCAGAGATGGCTGAAAATCGCGGGAATCCAGTTTCAGCCGTCCGAGCTTGCCAAAATCCTGATTATTCTTTTTCTGGCGCAGTTTATTAAGAAGCATTATAAGAAGTTTAATACCTTTAAGATGATTTTTTTATGCTGCATTTTGTTTGCGGTTCCGACTGCCCTTGTTTTAAAACAGCCGGATCTTTCGACCACGATTGTTCTATGTCTTGTGTTTGTAACAGTGATGTTTACGGCCGGAATCCATTATAAGGTGATTCTGGGTGTATTTGCCGTAATAGTACCGGTTGCGATTATCTTTGTTTATCTTGTCATGCAGCCGGATCAGACAATTCTGAGTGATTACCAGAAAGGGCGTATTACGGACTTCCTGAACAAGGAAAGCTCGGTAAATGAGGGCGGTTATCAGCAGTATTATTCAGAGATGGCAATCGGCTCAGGACAATTATATGGAAAAGGATATAAAAACAATCAAATCAGTTCTGTAAAAAATGCAGATTTTATTGCCGAACAACAGACGGACTTTATTTTTGCTGTTATCGGAGAGGAGTTTGGATTTATTGGAACGGCAACAGTGATTATCCTTTTACTCTTCATATCCCTGGAATGTCTGTTGATTTCGCACAGGGCAAAGGATATTTCCGGTACAATTATTGCTGCGGGGGCAGGAGTGCAGCTTGGCTTACAGGGCTTTATCAATATTGGAGTAGTTACTTATATTCTGCCGAATACAGGACTCCCACTGCCATTTGTGAGCTATGGTCTTACATCACTTGTATGTTCTTTCATTGAAATTGGATTTGTTTTAAATGTGGGGTTACAATGTAAGGAAAAATGATGTATAATAGGATTGTTTAGGATGGGTTATATGCAGGAGGGGCCATAGCATGAATATCGCATTAATTGCACATGATGCAAAAAAGAAACTGATGCAGAATTTCTGTATCGCATACCGGGGAATTTTAAGTAAGAATGATTTATATGCCACCGGTACAACCGGACGGCTGATTGAAGAGGTTACAAACTTAAATGTACACAAATTTCTGGCTGGTCATCTTGGGGGAGAACAGCAGATTGGTGCACAGATTGAACACAATCAGATGGATCTTGTCATTTTCCTGAGAGATCCGTTGACATCCAAGAATCATGAACCGGATGTGAATAATGTTGTACGTTTGTGTGATATGCACAACATTCCACTGGCTACGAATCTGGCTACGGCAGAGCTGCTGATTAAGTCATTGGACAGAGGAGATTTAGAGTGGCGTGAAATGTATAAGTAAATGCAATTATTTAAAGCGCATGTTCAGTATCACAATTTTAGGGATCCTATTATTTTCTGTTCTGACCGGATGTGGTCAGATACAGAAATATGAAATCCCCTATACAGCTGATTCTGAGGTCAGTAGTTTTCGTGTTATTGAATTTACAAATGAAAAAAACACAGCAGATCCGTTCGCCAAAGATTTATGTGTAAGTGAAAGTAATTATCGTGCGGATGCAATAGATTTGTCAAACGCATCCGGTGGGGCGCTGTTTGATGTAAATAATCATGAAACCATTTATGCAAAAAATATTTATGAAAAATTAGCTCCTGCAAGTCTGACAAAGGTTTTAACTGCAGTTGTTGCACTTAAGAACGCCTCAGAGGATACTTTGCTTACGGCAACTTCCAATGTGAAAATTACCGAATCCGGTGCGCAGGTATGCGGATTAAAGGAAGGTGATCAGCTTACTCTTTCCCAGGCACTTCATCTTTTACTGATTAATTCAGCCAATGATGCTGCTGTTCTGATTGCGGAAGGAGTTGGGGGAACTGTAGAAAATTTTTGTGAAATGATGAATGAAGAGGCACTTGCTCTTGGAGCAACCAATTCCCATTTTGTAAATCCACATGGTCTTACGGATGATAATCATTATACGACAGTTTACGATATGTATCTGATTATGAATGAGGCCATTAAATTTGAAGTGTTTCGTGAAATCATTCATATGGATTCTTATACAACGGTATATCATGACAAGAATGGAGCCGAAAAAGAAATTACCGTAAACAGTACAAATTATTATTTTATTGGGAAAGCGGATCCACCATCCGGAATTACGATTCTTGGTGGAAAAACAGGGACTACGGATGCTGCCGGACATTGTTTGGTTCTGCTTTCGAGAGATACGCAGAATAAGCCTTATATTTCGGTTATTATGCGATCCGATGCACGAGAGAACCTTTATAAATCCATGTCAGAGTTATTAGCCCAAATCGGCAATTAGCAGTTGTGTTTTATCATATAATCACTTATAATTATTACATAGGAGGGTATGCCAATGGTTCAACTGATTGTAGGAAACAAGGGGAAGGGTAAAACAAAACATCTTTTAGACAAAGTAAATACGGAGGTTCAGCATGTTTCGGGTAACATTGTTTACATAGATAAAAGTGCGAAACACATGTATGAGCTGAACAACAAGGTAAGACTGATTGATATTTCTGCTTATGATGTGACTGCACCCGATGAATTTATGGGATTTGTCAAGGGTATTGTTTCACAGGACCACGATTTACAGCAGATGTATATTGACAGCTTTTTAATGATCGCCAATACACCGGATCATAATATTACAGATCTGATTGGTAAGATCGAAGCAATGAGTGAGAAATATAACATTGATTTTGTAATCAGTGCATCTTTGGATGAATCGGAATTAGATGATTCCCTTAAAGACAAAGTTATTGTTTCTTTATAGACCTTAAGCGCAAGGTTTTTGGCCTTGCGCTTTAAATTTATTAACAGTTCAGTCGTAAAACAGATTATATGATGCATGTGTGCTTGCACGAAAGGCATTATATAATCTGTTTTATGAGCGGAGTGCCCGTGTATGAAATAAAGATAAGCTGCCCGCAGCGACGGATGCAAAGCATATGTTTTATGAATAAAGGGGTTGAACTGAAAGCTTTTAGGGAGAGGGGCCTTGAATGAGTCAGAAACAGAATAATAAAGTCGTATCATTTAGGCGGCCTCCCAATGGTGGAAATATTGGTGTCGTTATTTTTGCGGCTATTTTTATTTATATTATCATCTGTGTGTTTATGTATTTTACGCAGAAGCACATTGAAAGCTATCAGGTAAAGATGGGATCTTTATCTTCTAATAATGTATATAAGGGAATAGCCCTGCGGGATGAAGAAATTATTTCAGCAACAAAATCCGGATATATCAATTATTATGCAAGAGAAGGACAGCGTGTCGGAGTCGGCAATCTGGTATATACCATTGATGAATCCGGGAAGCTTGCAGATTATCTGAATACGAACGGGGAGGGAACAACTCTTACCGATAAGGATTTATCGGAACTAAAGACGGAAATTCTGGGATTTGTGAACAGCTTCGACCATGAGGAATTCGCCTCGGTGTACGACTTTAAGAACAGTGTACAGGGTATGGTGCAGAAGCTTTCAAGTGCGAACATCCTTGATAATATTGACAAAATCAACAGCTCCGGCGTGTCGGAGCTGGTATCGTTATGTACGGCACCGGCAACCGGTATTGTGGTATTTTCTACGGATGGGTATGAGCAGGTGCAGCTGGAAGATATGACGGAGGAGCTGTTCGATACCAAAAAGTATGAGAAGACACAGCTCATTAATAATGAGCTGGTAGCTTCCGGAGATCCGGTCTATAAAATTTCTGAGGATGAGGACTGGTCCATTGTTATTCCAGTGGATGCTGACAAGGAGAAAGAACTGCTTGATGCTGAATATGTAAATGTGAAGTTTTTAAAAAATCAGGATACTTCATGGGGAAAGGTAAGTTCTTTTACCAATCCGGATGGAGATATTTTTGTAATGCTTACTTTTACAAATTCCATGGTAACCTTCTGCACAGACCGGTTCATCGATGTAGAGCTGATTCTGGAAGATGAAGCCGGATTGAAGATTCCGAATTCTTCGATTGTTGAGAAGGAATTCTTTATTGTGCCGAAGGACTACGTGACCAAGGGTGGCAACAGCAATAATTTCGGTGTCATGAGAGAGACCTATACAGAAGACGGTACTGCAACAGTGGAATTTATAGAAACCAATATTTATAATGAAACCGATGAGGAGTATTATGTGGATGACATGACACTGCGGATCGGAGACTACATTGTGAAGCCGGAGTCTACAGAGAAATATCCGGTCAGCAAAAGGGGAAGTCTGATCGGGGTATATCATATGAACAAGGGATATGCCGATTTTAAGCAGATTAATATTCTGTATCAGAATGAAGAATACAGTATTGTAAAATCCAATACCCAGTATGGCTTAAGTGTTTATGACTATATTGTACTGGATGCAACAACCGTGAATGAGGATGAGCTGATTTATGAGTAAGACATTTATTACAGACAATCTGAAAACTGTGCATGAAAGAATTAGAGCAGCATGTGAGAGAGGGCATCGTGATCCTAATGGGGTGCAGCTTATTGATGTAAGTAAGACGAAGCCGGTAGAGATGCTTAAGGAGGCATACGATAACGGTGAGCGGCATTTTGGAGAGAACAAGGTACAGGAGCTGGTTTTAAAATATGAACAGCTTCCGAAGGATATCAAGTGGCACATGATCGGGCATCTGCAAAGGAACAAGGTGAAATACATTGTAGATAAGGTGGCGCTCATACACAGTGTGGATTCCGTACGTCTTGCGGAAGAAATCCATAAAGAAGCTATGAAAATCGGACGGAGAGTACCGGTTCTGATTGAAGTAAATGTGGCAGGAGAAGAAACCAAGTTTGGTGTTGCCCCGGAAAAGGTTGAAGAGTTAATTCGTAAAATTGCTCCGTTTGAAGGAATTGAAGTACAGGGATTGATGACCATTGCTCCTTTTGTCACTAATCCGGAAGAAAATCGGCAATATTTTAATAGACTAAAGCAATTATCTGTTGACATAAGTCATAAAAACATTGATAATATTAATATGAATGTGCTTTCTATGGGAATGACAGGTGATTATGAGGTAGCCATCGAAGAGGGGGCTTCCTTTGTGCGTGTTGGCACAGGAATTTTTGGAGAACGTAACTATACAATATAAGAATTTGATTGTTACGTAGATAATGAATTTAAAATTAAGGAGCATGAATCATGGGTGTAATGGACAAGTTTCTCAACTACATGAAACTAAACGAGGATGAAGATGATTATTATGATGATGATTATCTGGAAGACGAGACTGTAGAAGAAAAACCAAAGAAACAGGCTGCTGCAATCAATGATAATGATTTGGCGGAAGATAAACCGGCCAAGAAAACGCTGCCTAAAGTAACACCGATGAGACAGACTACGAAGAAAACCGGCAATGGAATGGAAGTTTGTGTAATTAAGCCAACCTCCATTGAGGATGCAAGAGAGATTACTGAAACTTTGCTTGCAAACCGTACTGTTGTTTTGAATCTGGAAGGACTGGATGTGGATATCGCACAGAGAATTATTGACTTTACTTCCGGTTCCTGCTTTGCCATCAGTGGTAATTTACAAAAGATTTCCCATTATATCTTCATTATCACCCCTGCTGTTGTAGATATTTCGGGTGATTTTCAGGATATCTTCGGTGGATCCTTTGATGTACCGATTAATTAGGAAACTGTAAGCGCATAAATGATTAAGAAGCAAAAGAAAGCGTCAAATCCGTCATTTGACGCTTTTTATACGAATGAAGGAGGCGTTACTGGAACGAAATACGAGTGAACAGTAACGGAAGGAGTGAAGGAATGAGCCGTAAAATTAACGTTTTATATCAGAATAAGCCCTGCTATGATATTTATATTGAGGATTCCTTTGGTGCACTTGCAGATGCGTTGGAACCATTTGCATTAACGGACCGGAAGGTATGTATCATTACCGATTCCAATGTGGATCCGCTTTATGGAGCAGAAGTAGAGGACATGATTGGTGCCATTTCCGGAGAATGTGTCCGTTATGTATTCCCGGCAGGAGAAGAAAGCAAGACCCTTGATACGGTGAGGGAAATCTATAAATTTCTTATCGGGAATCACTTTAACCGCAAGGATTTACTGATTGCATTAGGTGGTGGTGTGGTAGGAGATCTCACGGGATATACGGCAGCAACCTATTTAAGAGGAATTGAGTTTATCCAGATTCCGACAACCCTGTTATCCCAGGCAGATTCCAGTATCGGTGGGAAGACCGGAGTAGACTTCGACGGTTACAAGAATATGGTCGGTGCTTTTTATATGCCAAGGCTTGTATATATGAACATGGAAACTCTGCAATCCTTAAGCGACCGTCAGTTTTACAGCGGTTTTGCAGAGGTCATGAAGTCGGCCCTGATTAAGGATGGCAATTTCTACGAGTGGCTGATTGACCGGATGTATGAGATCTGTGAACGGGATGTGGAAACACTTGCTGAAATGGTGGAACGGAGCTGCATGATCAAGAAGCTGGTTGTTGAGAAGGATCCTCTTGAAAAGGGTGACCGTGCATTATTGAACTTTGGACATACGATCGGACACGCAATTGAAAAGTATATGAACTTTACCATGACCCACGGAGAATGTGTAGCATTGGGATGTGTTGCGGCAGCATTTATTTCCTGGAAAAAGAACTGGCTTTCCATGGAAGAATATTATGAAATCCGGGATATGTTCGTTCCTTTTTATCTGCCGATTTCCATTGATAATCTGGATATTGAAGAAGTACTGCAGCTTACTAAGTCCGATAAGAAAGCGGAAAATGGTTATATTAAATTTATCTTACTTAAGAAGGTCGGTAAGGCACTCATTGATAAGACCGTTACCGATGATGAAATCCGCGAAGCTCTTCAGGAACTGAACTTTAGCGAAAATGATTAGGATACGGTGATGATGAAACGTGCATCCTTATTAGTAACCGATTTTATGCTGTTTGTGATTCTGGTGATTGCGGATCAGCTGACAAAGCATCTGGCCGTGGTACGGCTTAAGAATCAGGCAGCCTATAATCTCATTAATGGCATTCTGGAATTTAATTATCTGGAAAACCGGGGCGCGGCCTTTGGGGTTTTACAGAATCAGAAATATTTCTTTGTTTTTGTGGCGCTGATCTTTATTGGTGTGATTGTTTTCGTACTGATTAAGGTTCCGACGCAGAAGAAATATTACAGTCTGAATATCCTGCTTGTGATGATTGCCGCCGGAGCGGTTGGAAATATGATCGACCGGGTACGGTATGATTATGTGGTAGATTTTATTTATCTGGTATGCATCCAGTTCCCGATTTTTAATATGGCAGACATTTATGTAACTACGGCAACCGTGATTCTGGTTTTTCAGATTCTGTTTGTTTATAAGACGAACGACTTTAATTTCTTAAGCTTTAATCCAAAGAAATTCAGGGAACTGTAATATCATTTGCATTGTATGAACAGATGCCGGATAAGCTGAACAGTTACGATATATTGATTCCAGAGATACGGAGTTAAGATGGAAGAACAATTACAGTGTATGGAATTTACTGTTACCGAGGATATGGAAGAGGAAAGAATCGATAAGCTGTTAAGCAGTCTTATGGATTCTTTTTCGCGTTCTTATATCCAGAAACTTCTGACCGGTGGGAATTTGCTGATAAATGATAAGACCATCGGTAAAGCCAGCTATAAGGTAAAGGCAGAGGATGAGGTTAAATTGTTTGTTCCGCCTGCCGAGCAATTGAACATTGAGCCGGAGGATATCCCGTTGGATGTTCTCTATGAGGATGAAGATCTGATTGTGGTCAATAAACCGAAGGGAATGGTGGTACATCCGGCTCCCGGTCATTATACCGGAACATTAGTCAATGCATTGCTATACCACTGTAAGGGACAGTTAAGCGGCATTAATGGCATTTTGCGCCCCGGTATCGTACACCGGATTGATAAGGATACCACAGGTTCCATCATTGCCTGTAAGAACGACCGGGCACATAACAGTCTTGCCGGACAGCTCAAAGTTCATTCCATTACCCGCAGGTATCATGCGATTGTCTGCGGAAGCTTAAAGGAGGATGAAGGAACCATTCATAAGAGTATCGGACGGGACAGCAGGGACCGGAAGAAAATGGCAGTAGTCACGTCAGGAGGCCGGGATGCCATTACCCATTACCGGGTTTTGCACAGATTTGAACAGTATACCTATGTGGAATGTGAACTGGAAACCGGAAGAACGCATCAGATCCGTGTGCATATGGCAAGCATTGGCCATCCGATTTTAGGAGATGAAGTCTATGGCCCTGTAAAATGTCCTTATAAGCTGCAGGGACAGACCCTTCATGCGAAAATTCTGGGGTTCATCCATCCCACAACCGGGGACTATATCGAGACCGATGCCCCGTTACCGGCGTATTTTCAACATTTGCTGGAAATTCTATAAATAATCATCTTATTTTCTGATAATAGAAGAAATAGTATTATGTCTTTTAACTTTATTTGAATTTTAAGACATTTTGATGTATAATAATAATTAAGCAATGGAAGTTTTGATTGCAGACAGGGTTAAGAGAAGGAGGTATTACATATGAACACAGTAATTACCATTGGTCGTCAGTTTGGTTCTGCGGGCCGTGAGATCGGAGAGCAGGTTGCCAAGGAATTTGGAATTAAATATTATGATAAGGAGCTGCTTTCCAGAGCAGCGAAGGAAAGCGGTTTTTGTGAGGAAATTCTCGAAAACCATGATGAGCGTCCAACCAGTTCATTCCTTTATAATCTGGTTATGGATACCTATTCGTTCGGTTATAATGCTTCCCATTATGTAGATATGCCGATCAGCCACAAGGTGTTTCTGGCACAGTTTGATGCCATTAAGAAGGTGGCAAGCGAAGGCCCCTGCGTAATCGTAGGACGTTGTGCAGATTATGCACTTCAGGATATGAAGAACTGTGTGCATATCTTTATTTACGGGAATGAGGATGCGAAGACCCAGTTCGTTATGAAGAAATACAATGTCGATGCCGCAAAGGCGAAAGATATGTGCAATAAGAAGGATAAACAGCGTCAAAGCTACTACAATTATTATTCTTCCAAAAAATGGGGAAGAGCTGACAGCTATGACCTGTGCATCAACAGCAGTGTATTAGGTCAGGAAGGAACGGTTCGGCTGATTAAGCAGTATGTGGAGGATTTTGAGGCGCGCCAGAAATAGGCGCGCTTTTACTTCATCCGTTTTGTTCCATGCGCTTCAGTTCAGGAAGAACGGTAATAAGCATGGTAAGGAAGCAGGCACTTCCGCCGATCACATTGGAAACCGGTTCTGCAAGAAATACGCCCTTCGTACCCATGTTCATGGCATAGGGAAGAAGATAGGTTAAAGGGACAACGATAAATACTTTACGAAGCAGGGAGAAGAAAATCGCCTGCTTCTTTTTATTTAAGGATTTGAACACGGTCTGTCCGATGTATTGCAGATCCATGAAGATAAAGGCAGCAAAGTAGATTTTCAGAGCAGGAATGGCATCCCGGATCAGTTCGGCATCTGAACTGAAAATCCGGATGAGAAATTCCGGTGCAAATAAAATGACACTCCAGACAATAGCGGTATAAAAAAGAATCATAAAGCCCATTTCGAGTCCGGCCTTTTTCACACGTTTCGGACGTCTGGCACCATAGTTATAGCTGAGGATCGGAGAAGTTCCTTCGTTCATGGCGTAAATCGGTGTCTCAACAAGCTGACGGACACTGGAAATAATGGTCATGACGGAGATGTAAATGTCACCTCCGGTAATGGAAAGTACGTTATTGGCACAGATGGATACCAGACTGTTGGTCAACTGCATGATAAAGCCGGCAGTTCCAAGACTGGTAATATCTTTTGCCAGTTTCCGGCTTCCTTTCCATTCTTTTACGGGAAGAAACTGCACTTTAAATTCAGATTTATAACGAAGAAAATAGAGTACAAATGATGCAGACAGAAACTGTGAGAGAATTGTGGCAATGGCAGCTCCACGGATTCCCAGATTCATTGCAAAGAGAAAAACGGGATCCAGAATAATGTTTGCAACCGCACCAATTGCGACAGAAAGCATTCCAATCGTGGAGTATCCCTGTGCATTAATAAACGGATTCATACCGGTTGCAATCATAGAAGGAAGTGTTCCGATCAGATAAATCATGAGATAGGGAATGGCGTAATCCAATGCTTCCCTGGAAGCTCCGAATAAAGTAAGGATCGGATTGGCAAAAAGCAGACCGACTGCCATAATCAGAATCGCACAGATACAAAGCATGGTAAAGGAAATATTCATAATTCTCTGGGCAGTATCAGTATCCTTCGTGCCTCTGCTGATCGAAAATAATGGAGCACCGCCACCGCCAAACAGGTTGCTGAATGCCGTAATGATAACAATGATCGGGAAACATAAACCGACTGCTCCTAAGGCGGTTGTTCCGACACCCGGAATTCGCGCAATATAAATCCGGTCTACAATATTATAAAGAAGACTTAAAATCTGTGCGACCAGCATTGGAAGTGCAGCACCTAAAATATTACTTGTAATGGTTCCGTGTTCAAAATCAATTCGTTTCATAATTTTTTCTATATTTTCCTTTTTCTGTTTCAGGTTATTTTAATCTTAAACTTATCCTTATTAATTTGAGATTCATAAGTTTAAAATTCTAAGAAAAGATGTTTTTATCTTTCGCTTGACATTTAGTATAGCATGAGATAGTGTATATGTAAATTATGGTATTTATATCTTAATAAAATAAAATTTATATATTATGATAAATATTATATGGTTTGTAATTTATTAAGGACATTTTGAAAAACAGAATAGTAAAAATTTTATCCACCTGCCATCCGCATTGTTATGAGGTGGTAATGATAGAGTAGTATGAAACGGTATTCTGTCATGAAATAAGAAAATGTCAAATGGAAAGAAGGGAGGCAGAATACGATGGAAATGAAGCAGTTGGAGTACTTTTGTGCGATTGTTGAAGCCGGAACGATCAGTGGCGCAGCCAAAGCCCTTCACATGACGCAGCCTCCTTTAAGTTATCAGATGAAAATGTTGGAAGAGGAGCTTGAGGTACAGTTGTTTTTGCGGGGAATGAAGAAAATCACCCTGACAGAAGCCGGGGCTACATTATATGAGCGTGCCGGAAGTCTCCTAAAAATGGCTGACATTACGAAGCGTGAAGTATTTAAGGCCGGGACTGCAGCAACGATCCATATTGGAATGACGCCTTCTTCAGTATCCATGATGTCAGAGTATCTGGCAAGGTTTGCAAAGAAGTTCCCGGAGGTTCATTTTGACATTCATGAGGGATCGACCTTTACGCTGAAGGATCAGTTGGAGAACCGGGTCGTAGACATTACAACGCTGCGTACCCCGATCATGTTAAAAGGATGTGAGACGAGGTCGCTTGCACAGGAAAAACTACTGGTGATGGCGCTTCCAACCCATGAGATCATGCAGCAGGATCTTCAGAAGCTCACTATTAAAGCTCTTTCTCAATATAAGATTATTCTTTCACACCGGTATCGTCAGTATATTCTTTCTGCATTCGAAGAAAAAGGAATTTTCTGCGATATTTACTGTGAATGTCAGGATGCCAGAACGGCGTTGACTTTGGCGGAAAATGGGCTTGGAGTGGCAGTTTTACCGGCATCCATGCAAAAACTGACAAGCAGGGTTATCTGCCGTGAAATCATTGATGTCGATCTGACCACAGAGATTCTTCTTGCCTGGAGAAAAGAAAGACTTCCTGCAGAAGTACAGGAATTTCTTGCAATATGGTGAGGACTATTCAACTGCAGGTTTAGATTCATTCAGAAGGTATGAATGGAATTTATTTTTTAAAGCTATTGTAACTATTAATTCAAAAATGTGAAAGTTAACTATGGAGGACAATACAATGACCAAAGAAGAAAAAGTAGCACGTTTTCAAAAAATGAATCAGGACATCCGGAAGGGACAGATTCTCTGTGCTGGTTCTTCCCTAATGGAAATGTTTCCGGTCGAGAAATTCGTAAAAGAAGAGTATCCGGGTACCATCATCTATAATCGTGGAATTGGCGGTTATATTACAGACGAACTGTTAGAGCATCTGGATGTCTGTGTACTCGACCTGCAACCGTCCCGCCTTTTTATCAATATCGGTACGAACGACCTAAGCAATCCGGACGTTACGATTGAAGGGCTGATGAAGAAGTATGATGAAATTTTATGCCGGATCGAAGAAGCCATTCCCAATATTGAAATTTATCTGATGGCATATTTCCCGATCAATTATGAGGCGGCAACCGAAGAAATGAAGCCCTGCCTTCTCATCCGTACCAACGAGCGGATCAATGAAGCGAATAAGGCAGTCACAGAGCTAGCCAGGAAGCATCAGGCCAGGTATATTGACATCAATGCTCCGTTAAAGGATGCAGACGGAAATCTCCGTGCAGATTATACGATTGAAGGTATGCATATCAAGGAGGAAGGATATCGTTCCATTTTCCCGATGTTTATGAAGTATGCACTCGAGCCGAAGTGGAAATAAATCGCTGATAAATATAAGAAAAATGAAATTGGAAGGGTATCTGGTTAAATGATCAGATGCCCTTTTTATTTCTGGCTGAAGAAGCTTTTTTAATGACTTAATAAGTTTTATCTAACGAATTTTGTTTGTTTATGATAGAATGAGATTGAAATCATTTAAAGAGGAAACTAAAAGGAGTCTATGATGAAAAACTTACAGTATCTATGGATAGCAGCCCTATGTCTTACGTTGATTGGCTGTAGCAGGGAAACAGTGAATTCAGATGTTAATTCAACAGCAGAAACAGCAAAGGATACATCATACATAGTGGATGAGACAAAGAAAGGAAATGATCTGACAGCAGAATCAGATGCAGAGAACCCTGCGTCGGAAGAGGAAGAAGCTTCTGGGAATGAAAAAGCACTTCCCAATGAAGTAGATGAAGCAGATGAAGAAGATGTGAAAGAGAATACATCCGAAGAAGAGATTGCGGTCGAACCCAAATATATTACAATTGATTTGTCCGGAATAAAGGAAACACACATAGACGGAGAGGCCGTTGAGCCGTTAAAGCTGCAGATCATATCGGAGGAGTACAATAACATCGACTGGGCGAATGACTGGTATGAGAGAGAAAATTTGTCACTGCCCATGATTGGGAATGAGTGGAACCATTTTTATGATGATACTTATGAATATCTTTGGGCAGACGATGAGCTTTACATTTTCGACAGGCAGATCCCAAATTCTGATACACATTGCTTATATGTCTTACAGTATCCGACAGACAAATGGTATATCAATGGAAACAATGCCTGGCTGAAGGACGGAATCTTTTATGGGGCTAGTGTGACAAACGGATATGCCGGACCGGATAGCTGCTTTATGTTTGCCTATGATCTGGAGCAGGACAAGCTGCTGTGGAGAAGTGCAGACCAGTCCTATAATTCCATGAATTTTGTGGTAAAAGGCGATGTGATCCTGTGTGGCTATGGTTTTACTTCTGAGGAAGATTATCTATATCAGATCAATCGCAATACAGGTGAAATTCTGGACCGGCTGGAGTTGAAAAAGATGCCGGATCTGCTTGTAGAACAGGATGGAAAGCTTTATGTTCACACGTATAGTTATGATTATGTAATAGACTTCTGAAGAAAATATCTTTTATGATTATGTGTTTATAAAAAGTTGAATGAGTCAACTAATAATGATATAATGGACCGAGTCAACAATGTATGATGAGACGAGGTATCTATATGAAAAAGGTGATAAATCCACGATTGATGTTAATTGTTTCAATGACCATATTTGGTACATTGGGAATCTTTGTGAGAAATATTCCGGTATCGTCCGGAGAATTGGCTTTATATCGGGCTATACTTGCGGCTCTGTTAATAGCAATATATTTGATAATAACAAAGCAGAGAATTTCATTTACCAAGATTAAAAAGGAAGTTCCATTGTTGTTATTATCCGGAATTGCCATGGGAGTAAACTGGATTCTTTTATTCGAAGCATATAAATATACAACCGTGTCACTTGCAACATTAAGCTATTATTTTGCCCCGGTGATTGTTACCGTGGTATGTCCTGTATTATTCCATGAAAGACTGACCGGAAAACAAATTCTTTGTTTTATCATGTCAACGATAGGGCTTGTCATGATTACCGGTATCGGGGATATAGGAAGTGGAAGTGATTTTATAGGAATTTTATTCGGACTTGGTGCGGCGATATTTTATGCTACGGTAATTTTATTAAATAAATTTATCAAAAATGTAGAGGGAATTCCAAGAACATTTTTACAGTTTCTTTCTGCCATTGTGATATTGATCCCTTATGTTATGCTATCGGGAGGAATGTCCCTGGGAGGAATGAAGGCAGTTGGATGGGTCAATCTGTTGATCGTTGGACTTGTACACACCGGAGTGACATACTGTATGTATTTTTCATCATTGAAAGAACTTCCCGGACAGAAAGCTGCTATTCTAAGTTATATTGATCCACTAGTTGCTGTTTTAATCTCTGTAACAATACTGGGAGAGAAAATGACAATTTGGCAGATTGCAGGTGGAGTTTTAATTCTTGGCTTTACACTTTGGAATGAGGTATCTCCAAACACGAAGATAATGGGAGGCAGGAATGTTTTCAGCGGATCAGATTGCTGATATTCAGGGATTTAATAAGGTATATCAAAATTTAATGAAGCAGATGGATTCTGCAATTTTAGAAGCAGGATATACTTTGACAGAAAAGGAAGTTTTATTTGAAATAAGCAAAACGGAACGTTGTACGGCGAATATTCTGATACAGCAGTTACATATTGATCGTAGTTATATGAGCCGTATGATTGCAAAATTTGAGAAACAGAAACTCATAGAAAAGACGCATTCCAAGACAGACAGTCGCATTCGATATATCAGACTGACCGAGTCGGGACATAGGGAAATTAATCAGCTGAATGATATTCAGAACCAACAGTTAGGGTCCATTTTCAATAAGCTTAGTGAAAAGGATCAAGTGGAAATATGGCATGCAATTATTATGATTCGTAACAAATTAAGCGATGCCAATGATGTGATCAGGATCCGGTCTTTTATGCAGAGTGACATTGAATATGTAATCTCACGACACAAGACATTGTATTATGCAGAACGGCATTTGAGCGGAACATTTTCTGCATATGTAGATAAGATTGTATATAGTTTTGTGCATCAGTTTAATCCCCAGACAGACTGCCTGAATATCCTGGAATGCAATGGTGCACCTGCAGGGAGTATTGCCATTGCAAAAGCAGATGACGAAACTGCACAGCTTCGTTTTTTTATGCTGGAACCGGAAATGCGGCAGCGTGGGTTTGGAAACCGGCTTATGGATATGGCATTACAATTTTGCCGTGACAAGGAATATAAAAAAGTGTTTCTCTTAACGATCACAGCACAGGTTATTGCAAGACATGTGTATGAAACTCATGGATTTTATAAAGTCTGTTCAGAGGATAAATCGGAATGGGGAGACGGAGTAATTGAAGAACGTTGGGAGCTGGAAATTTTGTCAAAGAGAACCACTTTGCAACGCACATAAAACTATTCGCAAAACACAAGTTTAACGAATAGTTCCAACAGTTTACGTAATATATTTATGTCAACCAACAATCCCCTTAGAACTGCAATTTCTTCCTTGGAACAGTCTGGCTATTATTCTTTTCAGAGTGTTCACGGACTTCAGACTGGATATCTGATACAAATTCATCCTTATCTATAAAATCAATTGACTGATATGTATTGGTATCGGCATTTGTATTTGTATTTGCGGATGACAGACGATCTGATACAGTTTCATTTATATTCGACTTTTTAATTTTATACTTCTCATGGAATACTTGTACATGATCCATGGATTGTCTGCGTTTTTTCTTATAATGAATATAGGTGTATCCATATACAATGATTATAAACACGACAATAACTGTTATCAGTAATTTCATAGAAACCTCTAAAATAATAAGCAAAATAAATAATAATAAATCACAAAATAATTCAATTAATCAGCACATTTGCTCGGAATCAAAAATAATCGTAAAAGGTCCATCATTTAATAAAGAAACCTTCATATATGCACCGAAAATACCATGCTGAACGTTTGGAAATTCTTTCTGACATTGTGCAATGATGTATTCATATAATTCATTCGCCAAATCGGGATTTCCTGCATTGGTGTAACTTGGGCGGTTACCTTTACGGCAATCTGCATATAATGTAAATTGTGAAATAATTAACAAATTACCATGAATATCCTGAACGCTTAAATTTGATTTGCCGTTTTCATCCTCAAAAATTCTTAAATGTATGAGCTTATTGATCAGTTTATCAGCTATTTCTTTCGTATCGCTGTTGCAGATCGAAACCAGAACCATAAGTCCCTGATCAATTTTACCTACACTCTGTTCCTCTACTACTACTTCTGCCTGGCTTACTCTTTGAATTACAAATTTCATTTTTCGGAATCCTCTTCTTTTATAACTTCTGTATTTTCAAGTGATTCAGATCCCATAACAGGAGTTTCCGACAGGACTTCCTGTCTGGTTTCCTCATTGGGTGCATCTGCTGATTTATAAGTATCTGAGTTTTTATTCATTTGCTTAATTTTCTTCTTTGATCTCTTTGATGTATCAGGATCCAGCATAATAAATTCTTTATCTTTGATTTTGTCTACATTTAAATATTCCTGAGTTTCAGCAGGAAGACCTTTATTCTTTAATTTGTGACCAATGGTGCGTTTTACAAGTGCATAAATTACAGCCCATAAAGGAACGCCCACGATCATACCTGCTACTCCCCACAATCCACCAAAGATGGTAATGGAGAAAATAACCCAGAAGCCTGATAAACCTGTTGACTGGCCTAAAATCTTAGGACCGATGACATTACCGTCAAGCTGCTGAAGAACAAGAATGAAAATAATGAAATACAGGCATTTCAGCGGATTTACCAGTAAAATCAGTAATGCACTGGGAATTGCTCCAAGGTAAGGGCCGAAGAAAGGTATAATATTTGTTACACCTACGATCACGCTTACCAGAATGGCATATGGCATCTTTAAAATGGATAATCCAACGAAACATAAAATCCCGATAATTATGGAATCGACTATTTTTCCACTTAAGAATCCGATAAAGGTCTGGCTGGTAAAGCGAATATCTTTAATGAAAGTATTGGCATGATCAGTATTTAATAAGGCATATGCAATCTTCTTTGCCTGTCCGGCAAACAATTCTTTATTAAACAGTACATAAACAGATATGATTGCACCAATAACCACATTCCACAGCGTCTTTAAAAAGCTTAGTAGACTCAGGGAAATATGTTTCAGGATTTCCTGTGTCTGGGGAATAATGGTTTTGTTCAAAAAATTGGAAAATTCTCCGGAGTAATCATCTACAAACTGAATAAATAAATCATTCAATGTCGGATTATCCTGTAACAGTTTATTGGAGAACTGAGTAAGATTCCGGATATAATATGGAAACTGGTAGGAAATGGCAATAATGCTGCGGCTTACTTCCGGGACAATGACACTGATAAATGCATAAAGCAGTAAACTGATCAGAAGCAGAGAAAGAATAACGGAAATTACACGCATACATTTCTTCTTTTTAATCGTCATTTCCGGATTTTTCTTTGTAAATAATGGTTTGAGCATTCTGCGCTCAATAAAATTTACAATTGGCGTTAACAGATATGCAATGATAATTCCATAAATGACCGGACTTAATATAGAAATAAAAGTGTTGATCTTCGCCGAAAATGCTTCACTGCGGAATATCAGATAATAAAAACAGATAGAAGCTGCAATCACAAGAAATGCAATAATTCCGGTCATAATCATCTTTCTGTTAAACTTAATCTTCATATGTATTCTCTCTCCTGCCTGATAATATGCTTATCAATAATTGTAATTATTCAGTACCTTTACGATTATGATGCAAAATCCATTTAAAAACGCCTCGGTCTGTACGGAATAGTTACCAATATTATTAGTATAGCATTTTTACAATAAATATACTATGGTTTGCAGCTATTTTATGGTAAAATATATGTTACAGTTCTTACGCAGCTGAACATTTGCTGTCTGGCTGTGCAAGAACATGATATATCACAAATCCCATTTACAGTATTCTTAACAAGAATATGACGAATGTTACAACAGATAAAATAAAGGAATCACTTATGACATTACAGCAAATTTTAAGTCCAATCCGTAAGGCTGTGGACGATTATCATATGATTGATGATGGGGATACGATTGCTGTTGGTATTTCCGGAGGGAAAGACAGTCTTACTTTATTAAACGGACTACATGCACTGATGCGGTTTTATCCGCATCCATTCCAAATTCACGCAGTTACGGTGGACCTGGGCTTTGATAATCTGGATCTGAGCAAAATTAAAGAACTGTGTGAACACATGGACATTCCTTATACAGTTGTTTCCACGGAGATCGCGTCCATTGTTTTTGAGAAACGGAAAGAGTCTAATCCCTGTTCTCTTTGTGCCAAAATGAGGAAAGGTGCATTAAATCAGGCGATTAAGGAGCTTGGCTGTAACAAGGTGGCGTACGCTCATCATAAGGATGATGTAGTGGAAACGATGCTGATGTCCTTAATTTATGAGGGAAGATTTCATACCTTTTCACCGGTAACCTATCTGGACCGGATGAATCTGACGGTCATTCGCCCTTTGATTTATATGAATGAAGCAGATGTTATTGGCTATGTCAATAAGAACCGGATTCCGGTTGTTAAAAGTCCCTGCCCTGCGGATGGTTATACCCGCCGGGAATATATCAAGAACCTTTTACGCAGCCTTAATCGTGAAAATCCGGGAGTGAAGGACCGGATGTTTACTGCTATTTTAAATGGATTTGATGACTATCTCATAGATGAATGATCAAAAATGGTGCCTTATGGAAAAAAACAAAAATTATCATGACGAACAAAATAATATGAACACTTTGAAAATGAGAGAGGTTCTTACAAATCTCCCATCTTTTTGCAAGCAGTTTTTCCGGGGAATCCAGGATTATACTTCCTCCCGGACGCGTCTTGCATATGCTTACGATTTAAGAGTATTCTTTGAGTTTATGCATGAGAATAATCCTTATTGTAATAAAGTAGGTATTACAGAACTTCCGTTATCTGTTCTTGATCATATTTCAAGGGAAGATATCGAAGAATATATGGATTATCTGACTCTGTATATTAAGGATGGTAAAGAAATTACCAATGATGAACGAGGCAAGAAACGTAAATTATCTGCCTTAAAGAGTTTTTATAACTATTACTATACATCAGAGCAGATCAAAACCAACCCGGCGGCTTTGGTTCCACTTCCCAAGCTTCATGAAAAGGAAATCATACGTCTGGATGCGGATGAAGTTGCAACTTTGCTGGATCAGGTGGAAGATGGCGATAAGCTGACCAAACGGGAACTGGTATATCATAAGAAAACACGGATTCGTGATGTGGCATTACTGACCCTTCTTTTGGGAACAGGGATTCGTGTATCGGAATGTGTTGGCCTTGATTTGAATGATGTGGATTTTAAAAATAATGGAATTAAAATCCGCCGAAAAGGTGGATACGAAACGGTTGTTTATTTTGGAGATGAAGTACAAGATGCTTTACTGGATTATTTAGAACAGCGTCACCATGTTATTCCATGTGAGGGACATGAAGAAGCACTATTCCTATCTTTACAGAATCGTCGGATTACAGTCCGGGCAGTTGAAAATCTGGTAAAAAAATATGCTTCACGGGTAACCACCCTGAAACATATTACCCCTCATAAGCTGCGCAGTACATATGGTACGGCCCTCTATCAGGAAACCGGCGATATTTATCTTGTTGCCGATGTCCTTGGGCATAAGGATGTTAATACTACCCGGAAGCATTATGCAGCGCAGGAGGATGCCAGAAAGCGTCGTGCGGCTAATGCAGTACAATTAAGGGAACATTATAATCCTGGATTACATGAATAGGTTGATAATTCACATAAGATCTGTTCATATATTGTTCCTGAATCTGAATATGATAAGTTCATAATGATTGTTCTACCCTACAAATTCTGCACTGTAATAAGGAACAACCAGGTGTTGGCCGGCGGTAATGCTTTCACTGGATAATCCATTCATCTGAAGAACTTCATCAATATAGTTCTGGTAGCTGTCATAATGATCTTCATCTGCATATTCAGCAGCGTATATCCAGAGAGAGTCTCCTCTGCTTACGGTAATACTCTTATAATATTTATAATAAACTGCTTCATCACGATTCTGAGCTTTCGTCTTCACAGTAAAGAACATCATCGAACAGGTAATGACAAGTACGAAGGTCAGAACAAGTGTCAGAATATGCTTGCGGAGTTCTCTTCTTCTTTTCATGCGATTGACACGGATTCTTCTCTCGCTTCTTCTTTCGTCTAATGTGTTCATACCGGATTCCTCTTCTCTTCTTTGTTTGTTCAGTCCGAACATCTGTTACGAACAACCGTTCTGCATCTATATTTGAATTATACCGAACATATTTTCGTATGTCAATATTTTAAGAGAAAATAATCGAACATTTTTTCGGAATATACGTTTGCCTTGGGCGTCTATCTGTGATATAGTATTAATTAAGGTAACTGAATAGTTACTAATTAAGTTAACTATAGGTTTGTTTTATTAAGGAGGTTTTTGATGGGATACGGTAAGATCAGTGCCAAGCAACAGGAAATTTTAGATTATATTAAGGAAGAAATATTAAAGCGCGGCTATCCGCCTGCAGTACGTGAAATCTGTGAGGCTGTGAATCTCCGTTCCACTTCTTCAGTACATTCTCATTTAGAGACGCTTGAGAAGAATGGCTATATCCGCCGTGACCCTACGAAACCGCGTGCTATTGAGATTTGTGATGATAATTTTCAGATGGTTCGTACCGAGATGGTCAGTCTTCCGGTTGTCGGTCAGGTTGCTGCCGGAACGCCAATTCTTGCAGAGGAGAATATTGACAGTTATTTTCCGGTTCCCGCAGAACTGGTTCCGCAGGGAGAATCTTTTGTTTTGAAGGTGAAGGGCGATTCCATGATTAACGTCGGAATTTTCAGTGGAGACCAGATCTTTGTGAATGCCTGCAATACCGCTCATAATGGAGATACTGTGGTTGCACTTATTGACGATTCAGCTACTGTGAAGACATTCTATAAGGAAGATGGACATATCCGTCTCCAGCCGGAGAATGATACAATGGATCCAATTATTGTGGATGACTGTCAGATCTTAGGTAAGGTATTTGGTGTTTTCCGTGTTATGAAATAGAATACATCGTATGGCAGGAAATAATATAAGGAACAGTAAGTACATAATCAAATAAACAGAATTATAATGAATGCTAAAATATATAATTCTATAAAATAAAATGCACATCTTTATCCGTAAATTTATTTTGGGATAAAGATGTGCTTTTATAGATATCATATATCTTCCTATTATTCATTATATGGCTCTGAATAGTTACCATTATGTTAAGTTGAAAACCTGATTCCTGTTGTGATCATTAGCTGTCTAGTTGAATCTCACATTAATATAAGACATAATCTCCTGTACGCAGCGTTCGAAGCCGAGCTTGGAGCTGTCGAGGCACAGATCATAGTTCCGGGCATCCGTCCAGTCCAGACCGGTATAGTACTTGTGATAATCGGCACGATGCTTGTCGATCTTCTGGATATAACGCTCCAGTTCCTTGGATCCCATGCTCTGCTTCTTTGCAGCCTGCTCCATACAATATTCATGTGGTGCATGGATGAAAACGCTTAAAACATTGTCATAATCTTTTAATACATATTCTGCACAGCGGCCAACGATAATACAGGATTCATCCTGTTCTGCAAGCTTCTTAATGATCTTTGCCTGATAATTAAACAGGTTTTCCATCGAAGTGAAATCATCACTCTCAGGAGGAATCAGTTCACCCTTATAGACACTATGTGCAATCTTAAAAAGCTGAGTTGTCTTAACATGTTCGTCCGCATTACGGAACAGATCCTCATTAATTCCACTGTCTTCAGAAGCCAGCTTCAACAACTCCTTGTCATAATAGTGAATTCCCAAACGCTCGGATAACATCTGGGCAATGGTACGTCCGCCACTTCCATACTGTCTTGCAATTGTAATTACGAAATTGTCCATTTCTCTCCTCCTTATTACACTGGCCAGCTTTCTAAAGCGTTGTTTTTTCCATTCTTTCCGGCAACAATAAAAATCACCTGACCAGATTATTTTCCTAAAACCCTTACTGTTCACGACCTATCCAGTAACCGCTTCGTGATGCACCAGATTCCCGAGATTTCTGTGCATTTTGTTCACAAAACGGACATGTCGCCTGTCAGCTGTCAGATCTGCAAATTTTATTCACCCAGATAAGCCTTCTGTACCGCTTCATCATTCAGCAGGTCGCTTGCTTTTCCACTCATTGTGATCTTGCCAGTCTCAAGAACGTATGCACGATCTGCGATAGAGAGGGCCTTCTTCGCATTCTGCTCTACAAGAAGTACCGTAGTACCACTTTCGCTTACCACACGGATAATATCGAAGATCTCATTTACAAAGATTGGGGAAAGTCCCATGGATGGCTCATCCATTACGATCAGTCTGGGTTTACTCATAAGGGCACGACCCATGGCAAGCATCTGCTGCTCACCACCAGAAAGTGTGCCGGCACGCTGTCCTTTACGCTCTTCCAGACGCGGAAACCTTTTATAGACTCCTGCAAGGCTTTCCTGGATCTCAGCTTTATCTTTTCTCGTATAAGCACCCATGATCAGGTTCTCATATACACGTAAATCTGAAAAAACACGACGTCCCTCCGGAACGTGTGCAATTCCCATTTCAACAATCTTATGGGCCGGAACCCTGGTAATATCTTTTCCTTCAAAAACAACGGAACCTTCTTTTGCTGAAAGAAGACCTGTAAGTGTCTGCAGTGTAGTGGTTTTTCCTGCACCATTGGGACCGACAAAACCATAGATTTCCCCCTCTTTTACCTCCATATTCAAACTATTCAGCGCCTGAAATTTCCCATAGCGTTTATAAAGGTTCTCTATTCTCAGCATCTTAATACACCTTTCCAATCACTTGAATATTGGGAAGAATACAGGTTTTTGTCTCATTCAGTCCCTCTTCTCCAATCCTATAACGCACGGTCAGTTCATTTCCCGAATTCAG
>ERZ1106939.789-NODE-789-length-27127-cov-11.502807_pt1 | contig 27127 bp, 28 predicted proteins | sample MGYA00403669_ERZ1106939 | MGnify/ENA primary metagenome ERZ1106939 (study PRJEB35170, sample SAMEA104062447) | human gut metagenome | biome: human gut; feature: human-associated habitat; material: faeces | place: Denmark | collected 2012-09-28 ...
AAGCTGCGCCGTTCGCAAATGCCTCTCTTCCATCATAAAAGCCCCATTTCCAAAGGCGGGCCCGCTATGGGCAGCCGCCCCCTGCACGGCCCTGCGCACGGCGGGCCGCTATGGGCTTTATTATAGCGTGCGGTGCCGCTTTGCGTCAACTGCACGGCGCCGCACAAACACCGCCACCAGCAGGGCAGCGGCCGTAAGGCCCAGCGCCCATTTCAGCGCGGCAGAGGCAGATGCAATGGCCGCGGCCACGCGCGGCCAACTTTGCCCCGCAGCCGCGCCAAGGCCCACCAGAAGGATATTCCACACCGTGCTGCCCGCCGCCGTATACAGAAAAAACGGCACAAGACGCATGCCCGCCATGCCCGCCGGAATCGAGATCAGGCTGCGCACAATGGGCACGCACCGGCAGTAAAACACGCTGGGCCAGCCGTGAGCGGAAAACCAGTCCGCGGCCTTCTGCACATCCTCCCCGCCGGAAACCACCTCCACAATCTCACAGCCAAACTTTTTGGCAAACTCCCAGTCGCGCTGGTCGTGGCCGGGCACGCCCATGACGATGCCGGTGCCGTAGCCCATGAGGACATAGTCGGAGACGAACATGGGCAGGGGTTTGTGGGTCACCGGGTTCATGACCTCGATACCCTCCAGCCGCACGCCGGTTTTTTCCTTGTTCAGCTCACCGCGCTCAAAGTCGGACTTATGGGCCGCTTCCTCCTGATAGGCCGCCACAGCATCCCAGTTCTTAATGAGGGGCTGCCACTTCTTTAGCAGCGGGTGCTCGGGAGAGATGACCATATACGTGGTGCCGAACAGGGTGTCGGCACGAGTGGTATAGACCGTCACCTGGTCGCCCACATTGGTGTCGAAGGTGATCTCTGCGCCGGTGGAACGGCCGATCCAGTTGCGCTGCTGGATCTTCACGCGCTCAATATAGTCCACATCATCCAGATCGTCGATCAGCCGCTGGGCATACTCGGTGATCTTCAGCATCCACTGGCTCTTCTCCTTGCGGATGACCTCGCTGCCGCAGCGCTCGCACACACCGTTGACCACTTCCTCGTTGGCCAGCACGCACTTGCAGCTGGTGCACCAGTTGACGGGCATGGTGGACTTGTAGGCCAAGCCGTGCTTGAACATCTGCAGGAATATCCACTGCGTCCACTTGTAGTACTTGGGGTCGGTGGTATCCACGCAGCGGTCCCAGTCAAAGCCGTATCCCAGCATCTTCAGCTGCTTGGTGAAATTCTCGATGTTGTTCTTCGTGACGATGGCAGGATGGATGTGGTTCTTGATGGCATAGTTCTCCGTGGGCAGACCGAAAGCATCGAAGCCGATGGGGAACAATACATTATAGCCCTGCATCCGCTTTTTGCGGGTGACGATATCCATAGCCGTAAAGGGGCGGGGATGCCCCACGTGCAGGCCCTGGCCGGAGGGATAAGGAAACTCGATCAGCCCATAGAACTTGGGTCGTTTGTCGCCGGTGATGGCGGCATAGGGCTTTGTCTTCTCCCAGTTGGCTTGCCATTTCTTCTCAATGGCCGCAAAATCGTAATTCATGCTCGCTTCTCCTTGTATGTGAATTTTGTTTTCGCAAATAAAAATCCCTGGCTGCTTTACGCAGCCAGGGACGTTATAGACGTGTTACCACCCTGCTTCCGCCGCAGATCGCTCCGCGGCGCTCCGTGTCTTTCTTACGAAAGACGACGCTGTAACGGCGCGCACCCGTCCCGCCCTGTTCAGGTGGAAAGCTCCGGGACCAGTACAACAGAGCGTCCCCGCCGGCTCGCACCATACGCCGGCTCTCTTCGGGTGGATGATCTCCGTCTTTTTCCCTTCATCGCTTCTGGCAATATCGAAGTCTATTTTAGCGCATTTTTGCCGAATGTCAACCCCGTTTTCCGGGAAAAACACCTGTACGCGCCACTCGGCGCGGAAACTCAGTCGTGCTCCTCCACAATGCCGCTGATGTCCACGCTCTTGCCGTCCTGCCACAGACGCTCCAGGCCGTAGAAGGCCCGGGCCTCTTGATTGAACACATGGATGGCGATGCAGCCGTAGTCCAGCAGGACCCACGTGCCGCCGCGATAGCCCTCCCGGTGCAGAGGCTGCTCACCGGCCTCCTCCGCCAGCACCTTTTCCACATTGTCCACCAGCGCGTTGATCTGGGTATTGCTGGCACCAGTGGCCAGAACGAAATAGTCCGCCAGCGTGGTCAGCTCGGCGATCTCCATCACACGGATCTCTTTGCCCTTCTTATCGGACAGGGCACGGGCGGCCAGCAGCGCCAGTTCTTTCGGTGTTTTCATGATATCCCTCTTTTCATCAGATAGTCCCGCGCATCGCGGGTCATGTAGTGGACGGGGTTACCCATCTCCTCCATCTCATCGATGGTCATGGTCAGGCCCATGAGCAGGCCCCGGTCCAGATCCTCATATACCGTCCTTCGCAGCGCCTCCACCCCGGGAAAGTCCCGGGTGGGCTCGATATAATCCGCCAGATAGATGATCTTCTCCAGCAGCGTCATATCCGGCTTACCGGTGGTGTGGTACATGATCGCGTTATACACATCGTCGTCCACGGCAAACACATCCCGTGCGATGGCCGCGCCGGTCTTACTGTGCAGCAGCTTCAGTGCCTTTCTCTCCAGCTCGTCCAGCGGAATGTGATACTTCTTGCACAGCGCCAGCTGCTCGTCCATATCCAGCTTTTTGGTGCAGTCGTGCAGCAGCGCGGCGATGCGCGCCTTTGTCACGTCCGCGCCGTAACGCTCTGCCAGGCGCACCGCCTCCTGCTCCGTGCCCAGCACATGGGGCATCCGCTTGGGCTTAAGATAACTCAGCGCGATGGGCCGCAGCTTCTCCGGCGTCAGGTGCGTCAAGTCCGTATGGGTACCGTACAGGTGCTCCCGCCGGATATAGCCCCACACCGGCGGCGGCAGCAGGTCCTCTCCCCCGCCCTGTGCCAGCGCGGCGCGGACCTCGGTGGAGGAAAGCTCCACCACCTGCGGATTGGGCACCACGGTCACCTGCGCGCCGAACTCCCGTTCCAGGCGCGCGCTCTGCGCGGCAAAGGCGGCGGACTCATCCTCCGCCTCCCGGCTGAAGGGTGCGATATGGGCCAGTGCCATGATCGCCTCCGGCCTGCGCCAGTTGTGCAGGCTCAGAAACATATCCGACCCCATCAGCAGATACAGCGTGTCATCCGGATACTGCTCCCGCAGCGCCGCCAGCGTGTCCGCGGTATAGCTGACGCCGCTGCGGCGCAGCTCCATGTCACTGACCTCCGCCCGCTTCCCCAGCGCCGCTGTGGCCAACACCGCCATGTCGTACCGCTGCCGCGGCGCGGCGCCGCCCTCCGGCAGCGCCTTGTGGGGCGGCTGCGCGTCCGGGACCAGCACCAGCTTGTCCAGCCCCAGGACCTCCATGGCGGCCCTGGCCGCCGTCACATGGCCGATATGGGGCGGATCAAAGGTGCCGCCGTAAATACCGATGTTCATACGCTTCTCTTCGCCTTGACCAGTTCGATCTTCCGCTTGCTCTTGTCGTGCTGCATCCGGTAGAGCACGAACTTGCTGCCGATGACCTGCACCACCTCGCAGCGGGCGGCCACCGCCAGTTCCTCCGCCGCCTCCCGGGCGGTCAGCAGCGAATTCTCCAGCACCCGGCCCTTGATGAGTTCCCGGGCCTCCAGCGCGTCGTTGACCTGCTTGATCAGATTGTCGCCGATGCCGTCCTTGCCCACGTGGACGATGGTGTCCAGATTGGTAGCCAGGGACCGCAGCTGCGCGCGTTGCTTGCTTGTCAGTTCCATATCATTGCTTCTCCAAATACGTTTTCAGTTCCGCGGCAAAGGCCCGCAGGGCACTGCCCCGGTGGGAAATGGCGTTCTTCTCCTCCGCCGTCAGCTGGGCGAAGGTCTTTCGCAGGGACGGCACGAAGAACACAGGGTCGTACCCAAACCCGCCGTCGCCCATAGGCGCAAAGGCAATGGTCCCGGCGCAGTCCCCCTCCGCCGTCAGCGTGTCCCCGTTGGGGAAGTCACAGACGATGGCCGTGTGGAAATGCGCCGCCCGATTCGTGGCGCCGCGCATATTGCTCAGCAGCAGCCGGCAGCGCTCCGGGTCGCTGTCCAGCCCGCCGTACCGGGCGGAATACACCCCCGGCGCGCCCTGAAGCCAGTCCACGCACAGTCCCGAGTCATCCGCGATAGCCGGCAGGCCGCTGGCCGCCATGATGGCGTTGGCCTTCAGCGCTGCGTTCTCCGCGAAGGTGGTCCCCGTCTCCTCCACGTCGACGTCCACGCCCACGTCGGAGGGTATGACCACCTCCACGCCCAGCTCGCCCAGAATGGCCTGCATCTCGGCCAGCTTTCCCTTGTTGTGGGATGCCAGTACAAATCTCATAGTATCTCTCCCAGTATCTCCTTCTGCTTCGCCAGCAGCTCGCCGCACCCCTTGGCGCACAGCGCCACCAGTGCCTGCTGCTCGGCCACGGTAAAGGGCCGGCCCTCGCCGGTGCCCTGTATCTCGATCAGCTGTCCCTGCTCCGTCATCATGCAGTTCAGGTCCACCTGCGCCCGGCTGTCCTCGCTGTACTGCAGATCCAGCAGGGGTGTGTCATCCACAATGCCCGCCGACACACCGGTGACATAGTGCAGCAGCGGCAGTCTCTCGATCACGCCGTCGGTCACCAGCTTTTTGCAGGCCAGCGCCAGCGCCGCGAACCCGCCGGTCACGGATGCCGTCCGCGTCCCGCCGTCGCCCTGCAGCACGTCGCAGTCCACGGTGATGGTCCGGGGCCCCAGGGCCGCCATATCCACCGCCGCACGCAGGCTGCGGCCGATGAGCCGCTGTATCTCCGCACTGCGGCCGGACAGCTTCAGCTTGTCCACGTCCCGGCGGCTGCGCTCCCGGTTGGCCCGGGGCAGCATGGAATACTCCGCCGTCACCCAGCCACAGCCCTCCGCCACATGGGGCGGTGTCTTCTCCTCCACCGAGGCGTTGCACAGCACCACCGTCTCGCCGCAGCGGATCAGCACGCTGCCCTCGGCGAATTTCGTAAAGCCGGGTGTCATCTCCACCGAGCGCAGCTGGTCAAATGCCCGTCCGTCTGCTCTCGTCATGCTGCGCCCTCCTTATATCATGTCCCGCACGAAGGCAGTCGGGTCAAAGGGCTTCAGGTCGTCGATGCCCTCGCCCACACCCACGAACTTCACCGGCACACCCAGCTCCTGGGCGATGGCGATGACGATGCCGCCCTTGGCGGTACCGTCCAGCTTCGTCAGGATAATACCCGTCAACCCTGCCGTCTCCTTGAAGGTCCGTGCCTGGATCAGTCCGTTCTGCCCGGTGGTGGCGTCCAGCACCAGCAGCGTCTCGCAGCTGGAATTGGGGCATTCCCGGTCGATGATCTTCCGCAGCTTGGCCAGCTCGTTCATCAGGTTCTGTTTGTTGTGCAGCCGTCCGGCGGTGTCGCACAGCACCACATCCACGCTCCGTGCCTTGGCCGCCTGCAAAGCATCAAACAGCACCGCGCCGGGATCCGCGCCCTCATGCTGCCGCACGATATCCACACCGGCGCGGCCCGCCCAGATCTCCAGCTGGTCGGCGGCCGCCGCACGGAACGTATCGCCGGCGCACAGCAGGACCTTTTTGCCCTGGTCCTTCAGCTGCTTGGCCAGCTTGCCGATGGATGTGGTCTTGCCCACGCCGTTGACGCCGATGACCAGCACCACAGCGGGCTTGCCCTCCAGTACCAACGCGCTGTCACCCACCTCCAGCTTGCTCTTCAGGATGTCCCGCAGGGCGTCCTTCACCTCGTCCATCCGGCCGATAAAGCGTTCCTTCACCCGCTTCCGCAGCTGGGCCACGGTATCAGCGGCGGTATCAGCGCCTACATCGGCCAGGATCAGCGCTTCCTCCAGTCCGTCGTAAAACTCGTCATTCAGGTCGTCGAAGGTGGGAACGGCGGTGAACGCCTCCTTCAGTATTTGAAATAAGCCCATTGCCATAACAAGCCCTCCTTATTTGATATGCAGCTCCTTGGCCATATCGTTGAGATTGATGGTCAGTATCCGGCTGACGCCCTTTTCCTGCATGGTCACGCCATACAGCACATCCGCCTCCTCCATGGTGCCCCGCCGGTGGGTAATGACGATAAACTGCGTCTTTCCGGCGATCCGCCGCATATACCGGGCGTAGCGCACCACGTTGGCCTCGTCCAGCGCCGCCTCGATCTCGTCCATCACGCAGAACGGCGTGGGATGTACCTTCAGAATGGCGAAGTACAGCGCAATGGCCACAAAGGCCTTCTCGCCGCCGGACAGCAGCGTGATGGTCTTCAGCTGCTTGCCCGGGGGCTGCACCTTGATCTCGATGCCGCAGTTGAGGATGTCGCTCTCGTCCTCCAGCTCCAGCCGGGCCTTGCCGCCGCCGAACAGCTCCAGAAACGTCTCCTGGAAGCTCTCGTTCAGCAGCTGGAACTGCTCGGCAAAAATGCTGGTCATCTGCTGGGTGATCTGGTCGATAATGCCCAGCAGCTCCTCCTTGGCCTGCTCCACATCACTGCGCTGTTCGGACAGGTAGGTATATCGGGTGTTCACCCGGTCGAACTCCTCGATGGCGCCGATGTTGGGCGTGCCCAGCGCCTTGATCTCCCGGTTCAGCTCGGCAATGCGCCGCGTGGCCTTGGGTACGCTCTCCAGCTCGATGCGCTGCTCCATGGCGTCGCTGTGGCTCAGCTCGTAGCGCTCCCACAGCTTCTCCAGGATCTGCCCCTCCTCCATGCCGCTGTTTTCCAGCTTCTGCTGTAGTTTGTTGTACGCCTGCATGGTCTGCAAAAGCGTATCGTTGCAGGCGCGGCTGTCACGGCTATGCTGGTCACGCTGCTGCTCCAGCGCCAGTTTGGCCTGGGCCAGATCCTCCAGCCGCTGCCGCAGCTGCGCCGCGCGGTCGTTCTTCTCTGCAAGCGCCGCCTGATGGCCCGCCATATCGGCCAGCGCCTTCTCGTTGGCCTGCCGGTATTCCTGCACCCGCCGGTCGCGCTCAGCGCGGTCGGATACCATATCCGCCTGCAAGCCCCGCAGGTCCTCCACGCTCCGCAGAACGCTGTCCTTCTCCGCGCTCAGTGCCGCCTGATCGGCCTTCTTGTCGCTGACGGCCTGGGCCAGTTGGTTGGTCTGCTCCGTCAGATCGGTCTGGCCGGCCAGCTTGTCCCGCATCTCCTGCCGCAGCGCCACCGCGTGGTTCTCTGCCGCAGTGATGTCCGCCTGTATCCCGGCCATGCGCCCGCGGCCGTCCGTCTCCCGGCGGTCCAGGCCGGACAACTCCTGCTCCATAGTCTCGCAGCTCAGGCGCAGGCTTTCCAACAGGAGGTCATAGTGGTCCTGCCGTCCCTGTAAGGTCAGCACTTCGTCCGCCGCCTTGCGCTGCTGGTCCTTGGCCACCTGCAATTCATACTCAGCCTTCTGCAGCTCCCTCTGGGCCGCCTCGGCCTGCTGCGTGGCCTCGTTCAGCTTACCGTGCAGGGCGCCCTGTGCCGCCTTCAGCCGTTCCAGCTCATTGGCCCGGGACAGCACGCCGGAGGATCGGCTGGCGGAGCCGCCGGTCATGGAGCCGCCCCGGTTGATGATCTGTCCGTCCAGCGTCACGATGCGGAAGGCATTGCGGAACTTACGCGCCATGGCGATACCGCTGTCCAGGTCCTCCACTACCACCGTCCGGCCCAGCAGATTTTTAAAAATATGGTCGTATCGCGCGTCGTACCGCACCAGACGGCTGGCGATGCCTACAAAACCATACTCTCCCGCAGCGTTCTCCCGCAGCTCGTCGCCCCGGATGGCCGTCAGCGGCAGGAAGGTAGCGCGGCCGCCGTCCCGCTGCTTCAGGAACTGGATGGCCGCCTTTGCGTCCTCCTCCCGTTCCACCACAATGTTCTGCAGTGCCGCGCCCAGCGCCGTCTCCAGCGCCACGGCATAGGCCTGCTCTGTGGTCATCAGTCCGGCCACCGGCCCGTGAATGCCCCGCAGCGTGTTTTTCTCCGCCGCCTGCATCACGGTCTTTACCGCCTTGTTGAAGCCCTCATACTCCTTCTCCATCTCCGTCAGCAGACGGATGCGGTCCTCCTGGGCGTTCACCTGCCGGGTCAGCTCCTGCTTGATGTTCTGGGCACTCTCCGCCTTCTGGCGGCGGCTGTCCATTCGCAGGCTGTGACCCTGAATGATATTCTCCGCCGCCTGGGCCTCCTCCCTGGCATCGTTCAGCGCCCGGCGATTGGTCTTTGCGTCCTTTTCGCTCTCCTCCAGCTTACGCTGTGCCTCGGACAGCTCCTGCCGCACCGTAATCCGCCGCTGTCCGGCCTCGTCCAGGCCCGCCTGCAGGGCGGACAGCGCGGCGCGCCCGTCTGCGGCCTCGGCCACAGCAATGGCCTCCTGCGCCCGCAGGGCCTCGGCCTCGTCCGCCGCGCCCTTTGCGCTGTCAGCCAGCGCCTGCGCCCGAGAGAGCAGCTCACTCAGCGCCGTCTCCAATACCGCCGCGTCGCGGTCGATGTCCGCGATACGCGCCAGCTGTCCGTCGATCTGTCCCTGTAAATTCTCCCGCCGCTGGTCTGTGCTGGTCAGTTCCTGTTCCAGCCGGCGCAGAGACTCGTTGTTGTGCTCCACAGAGGTCTGCAGCACCGCGATGGCCGCAGACTCCTCGCCGGCGGCGGACTCCGCCTCGGTCACCTGACCGCGCAGCGCGTCAGCCGCCACGTCGTTCTGCCGCATCTCCTCGGTAAAACGCTCTCCCTGGGCGTAGGCCTCGTCCAGCGCCGCCTGGGCCTGGTCACAGGCCTCCTTGGCCTGAGCCGTATCGCTCTCCAGCTTCAGCTTGGCGGTCCGCAGGTTTTGCAGCTGCTCCAGCCACACGGAGATCTCCAGCACCCGCAGCTCATCCCGCAGCACCAGATACTTCTTCGCCGTCTCCGCCTGCGCCCGCAGCGGCTCCACCTGCAATTCCAGCTCGGCGATCTTGTCGTTGATACGCACCAGGTTTTCCTCGGTGCGCTCCAGCTTGCGCTCGGACTCCTCCTTGCGGTGCCGGTATTTGCTGATACCGGCGGCCTCCTCGAAGATCTCCCGGCGCTCGCCGCTTTTCACAGACAGTATCTCGTCGATCTTGCCCTGTCCGATAATGGAATAGCCCTCCCGGCCCATACCGGTGTCCATGAACAGCTCGTTCACGTCCTTCAGCCGCACGGACTGCTTATTGATATAGTACTCCGACTCACCGCTGCGGTAATACCGCCGTGTCACGGCCACCTCTGCCTCCTCCCGGGTGGGGAAGATATGCTCGGTGTTGTCGATGACCAGCGTCACCTGGGCAAAGCCCATCTGGTTCCGCTTCTCCGTACCGCCGAAGATCACGTCCTCCATCTTGGCGCCGCGGAGCTGGCGGCTGTTCTGCTCGCCCATGACCCAGCGTATGGCGTCGGAGATGTTTGACTTGCCGGACCCGTTTGGTCCCACGATAGCGGTGATGTCCTCGCCGAAATTCAATACCGTCTTGTCGGGGAAACTCTTGAACCCCTGTATCTCAAGTGCTTTTAAGTACAACTGCGTCACCTCTTATACTTTGGCATACCTTAACTAAGATAGTATACTATGGAAGTCCCCGTTTTTCAAGAAAAACCGCGCGCCGGCATGAAAAAAGCGGAGAGCCCCCGCCCTCCGCCAATGTCTATCCATGCCGCCGTTCGATCTGTCCGTACAGTGCCTCCAGCGCATCGCCCAGTGTACCGATCCGATCGATGATTCCCTCTGCCACCGCCTGCTCGCCGTACAGCACCGTCCCCACGTCGTTGGCCATGTCGCCGCTGGAGAGCATCAGCTCCCGGAACCGTTCCGCGGTCACGCGGCTGTTGGCCGCCACGAACTGAATAATGCGCTCCTGGAGGCGTTCAAAATACCTGTACGTCTCCGGCGCGGCAATGACCGTCCCGGACATCCGCACCGGATGCACTGTCATGGATGCCGTGGGCGCGATGAATGTCTCCTTTCCGCACACCGCCAGCGGTACGCCGATGGAGTGCCCGCCGCCCAGCACCAGCGTCACCACCGGCTTCGTCATGCCCGCCGCCAGCTCCGCGATGGCCAGTCCCGCCTCGATGTCGCCGCCCACGGTGTTCAGAAGCAGCAGTACGCCGTCCACCTGTTCGCTCTGCTCCAGCGCCGCCAGCAGCGGCAGTACGTGCTCGTACTTCGTGCTCTTCAGATTGTCCGGCAGCAGCGTGTGTCCCTCCACCTGCCCCACGATGGTCAGGCAGTGCACCGTCCCCCGGCTGTTTTTCACCACAGTGCTGCCCATATCGATGATCGGCTGTACCGGCACCGCCGCTTTTTCCTCGTTCTTTTCCCGGTTTTCGTCGTTGCTCATATCCGCGCCTCCTTTTTGCCGTAGCTTGCGCGGATACCGCCTCTTTCATGCAAAAAGAGCGCCTCCCGGCGCTCTTTTTCGTTATTCGTTATCTTCTGTTGTGGGGATACCAGATCTTCTGCTTCTCCGCCTCGCGGATCAGTTCCTCCCGGAAGTCCGGGTGCGCGATGGAGATCAGCTTCTCCGCGCGCTCCCACACCGTCAGTCCCTTCAGGCACACGCAGCCGTACTCCGTCACCACGTACATGGTGTTCACGCGGGTATCCGTCACCACGGAACCGTTCTGCAGGGTAGGCCGTATGCGGGAATGCAGCGTGCCGTCCTTGTCTGCGTGAGTGGAGCTGAGACAGATAAAGCTCTTACCGCCCTTGGACAGATACGCACCCAGCACAAAGTCCTGCTGTCCGCCGGCGCCGCTGATCTGCTTGGTGCCCGCCGTCTCACCGTTCACCTGCCCGTACAGGTCCACATCCACCGCGTTGTTGATGGAGACAAAGTTGTCGATGGCCGCGATGGTGCGGATGTCGTTGGTGTAGCTGATGGGCGCGGCCATGCACGCCGGGTTGTCGTCCAGATAGTCGTACAGCTTCTGGGTACCGGCGGCAAAGGCGAACACCTGCCGGCCGCGGTCGATGTTCTTCTTCATGCACGTGACCTTCCCCGCCATCGCCAGATCCACATAGGCGTCCACATACATCTCCGTGTGTACGCCCAAATCCTTCAGGTCGGACTCGCACAGCATAGCGCCCACGGTGTTGGGCATACCGCCGATGCCCAGCTGCAAACAGGCCCCGTCGGGTATCTGCTCCACGATCAGCTTCGCCACCGCCCGGTCCACCTCCGTAGCCGTGCCGCTGGGCTGGATGCCCATGGGGTCGTTGCGCCCCTCCACGATCATGTCCACCTCGCTGACATGGATGCAGTTGTCAAAGCCGCCCAGGCACCGGGGCATATTTTCGTTGACCTCCACGATGACCACCTTGGCCATCTCGCACACCGCCTTCACATGCGAAGCCGACAGTCCGAAGTTGAAGTACCCGTGCTTGTCCATCGGGGCCACCTGGAACATGGCCACGTCCGGCGGCGTGATGTGGTCGTAGTAGTACCGGGGCAGCTCGGAGTACCGCATGGGCTCGTGGAACCCGGCGCCGCTGGCGATATGATGGCGCTCCACGCTGCTCATGTGGTGAGAGTTGAAGATGATGTGATGCACCGGGTCCTCGATGTCGAAGATCGCCGGCTTCCACAGGCTAATACCTCCCCGGACCTTCACATCCTCCAGCTCCGGTGCACGGCGGGCCAGCGCCTCGTCCAGCACCCGGGGATGAATGGCGCAGAAGCCGTAGTCCACCCAATCACCGGACTTGATGACCTTCACCGCCTCGTCCGCGGTGGTCAGTTTCTGCTTGTACAGCGCCTGAAAATCAGCAAAAGCCATGTCCTGTTCCTCCCTGTTCTTTCCTATCCCTTCCGACGAAGGCTGAATTTTCTAATTGTTAATTTTACCACAATGCAGCCCGCGGGGAAATTGACGAAACCCACAAGAATTCCCGGGAATGCTTGTGCAAAAATGAACAGGTCCGGCATGGATATCATCCGCTCAACGCCTCTACCTCCTCCGACATGATCACCCGTATCTCGTTGACCGCCGTGTCGTTGTTCTTTTCGCTCTGACACATCTTTGCCGCTGTCCCCACCAGCGCCTGTAGGATACCTCCCAGCTCCTTGACCTCCTTCAGGCTGCCCTCTCCGCTTTCCAGCCGTTCCGTGGCTCCGGCAGCCGCCGTCTCCAGCAGCTTTGCCGTAGCCATCAGGCATCGCCGGAGTATCTGCTTTTCCGCCTCCTCCCGGCCGATCTGCCACTGCCCCTTGATCGCATGTCGCCACACCGTCTGCGTACACACATGGTACTCCCTTGCCAATCGCTGATAGGTATACATTCCCGACTCATACTTACGCCTTACCTCTCCCCAGTTCACGTCTGCTCTTTTCATATGCGCTCCCCCCTTCCTGCGATCCGGTTCTGCCCCTATGCCAAAAAACCGGGAGAGTTGCCCATAAACAGGCAACTCTCCCAAAATTATTTTTCTTTTCCCCCGCTTCATCCCCCGTCCCTTTCGTACGGCACGCTTCTCCCATCGTCCCGCTCTTTCGCGACCCGAGATCGCTCTTACTTTGCCTTGAACTCTATCCACTCATTGTCCATAAGGACAACTACCAAGTCTTCCTCAATAACAGCATACGGAGTCCCCAGGTCTCTGTTGAAGTTTGCCTCACCATCTTTTCGGGGAACGCCATCCTCCGCATACGACGTGGTGTACTGAATAACACTCTCGTCTACTTCAACGGGAACAGCATTATCGGTCGAATAGTAATTTATCCCATTTACCATTATCGTCGCAGGATAGTCCCCAACATTCGACTTTCCGCAGCCCGCCATAGCAACAACGCAAACCAACGCTAACACTGATGCCATCAACTTTTTCATACGATCACGCTCCCCCTGTCAAATTCCAATTGATCCGTTCTATCTTCAGCACAATGCTCTTAAATTCTCTTGCCCACCTCGATTGTACCATGCCTCTCCGCAAGGTCGCAAGATATTTTCCCCTGCACGCCATTGTGAAAACAACCAAAAACACCTCCGCTGCCTGTGGGGCAGCGGAGGTGTTTTACAATCTAATTACTCCTCGTCGGCGTCCTCGTCAGCGGCGGGAGCCAGCAGCGCGCGGATGGACAGGGAGATCTTCTGCTTCTCCTCGTCGATGGCGGTGATCTTGGCATCCACCATCTCGCCCTCGGTCAGCACGTCGCCGGGCTTCTCGATGCGGCGGTCAGCGATCTGGGAGATGTGGATCAGGCCGTCCACACCGGGCACGACCTCGGCGAACGCGCCGAAGGTCATCAGCTTCACGATGCGCACGTTGGCCACATCGCCCACGTGGTAGGTAGCCATGAACTTATCCCAGGGATTCATGCTGCGATCCTTCACGCCCAGGGAGATCTTGTGCTTCTCGGGATCGAAGGAGATAACGTACACGTCCAGGGTATCGCCCACGGAGACGACCTCGGCGGGGTTCTTGATACGGCTCCAGGACAGCTCGGAGATATGTACCATACCATCCACGCCGCCGATGTCCACGAACACACCGTAGGAAGTCATGGACTTCACGGTGCCGGTGTAGTGCTTGCCGACCTCGATGTTGTTCCAGATCTCCGCCTGGGCGGCCTGACGGGCCTCATAGGTCACGGCCTTGATGGAGCCGACGACGCGGCGGCGGGCACGGTTGACCTCGGTGATCCGCAGGGAAACGGTCTGGCCGATCATGGTGCTCAGCTCAGCGCCGCGGGGCAGACCGGACTGGGAAGCGGGCACGAACACGCGCACGCCCTTGACATTAACGACGATACCGCCCTTGTTCTCCTCGGTGACTTTACCTTCGAGAGTGGTCTTGTCCTCGCGGGCCTTCTCGATATCCTCCCAGACCTTGACAGCGTCCAGACGCTTCTTGGACAGCATGGCATAACCCTCCACGTCGTTGACGCGGATGATATAGGTCTCGATCTCGTCGCCGACCTTGACGACGTCCTCAGGCTTCACATTGGGATCTGCGGACAGCTCGTCCACAGAGATATAGCCCGCCTGCTTGCAGCCCAGATCGACTTGCACCTCGGTGGGGCCGATCGCCGTTACAATACCGGTTACCTTCTCTCCTGTATTCAAAGTCTTAAAAGATTTTTCCAGCATTTCCTCGAAGCTCTCTTCCGTAGCTTCCATGTTCTTGATCTCTTCGCTCATCGTTGCATATACCTCCTTAATGATGCCCGCAGGCGTGGACGCGCCGGCTGTAAGCCCCGCCACAGAACATCCGTTAAGGGACCCGACCCGCAGCTCCTCCGGCCCTTCGATCTGATAGACCCGGGCGCAGCGTGTGCTGCAGATCTCCGCTAAATGTCTGGTGTTGGCACTTTTACGATCTCCGACCACGACCATAACGTCCGCCCGTCCGGCGATATTCGCCGCCTCGGATTGACGTTTTTGCGTAGCATCACATATTGTATCAAAGATTTCGGCGTTTGTACACTGTTTTTTTAAAAATTTTACACACTCTTCCCATATCGAACGAATACAGGTCGTCTGTGCGGTAACCAGCAAATCCATGTCCTTCCGCGCCGGGTCTGCCGCCACCCAATCAGCCAGCTCTGCCGTGTTTTCCAGCACCACGCTGCGCTCACAGCGGCTTGCGGCGGCCATCACCTCCGGATGGTGCGCTTCTCCGATAATGATGGGTGTCCGGCCCGCACGGGCTGCCCGTTCCACCAGCCGGTGTATCCGCAGCACATGGGGACAGGTGGCATCCATGATCTGTGCGCCCCGCTCCTCCAGCACCCGCAAAGCCTCCCGTGTCTCGCCGTGGGCACGGATGATCACCGTCTCTCCCGGCCGCACCTGCTGAGGGCTGTCCGCCTGCCGCGCACCCAACGCCTCCAGCGCTGTGATGACCCGGTCATTGTGTATGATACTGCCCAGCATAACGCAGCCGCCCTCCCGGGCAGCCACCTCCGCCATGTGCACGGCCCGTTCCACGCCGTAGCAGAACCCCGCCGTCTTCGCCAGTATCACCTGCATTCGATCCCTCCCAGGGCATAGGCCCGCCGCATGACCTCATGGGCGTTGGCAGTATATTCCTCCGCCGTACCCTTGCGGCCGGTGTACTCCGGCTCGAAGGGCTCGCCGATTATGATGGGCGTCTTGCGGAATATGCGCTTCTTCGTGCCGATATATACCGGCGCCAGCTTCACGCCGGCACGGATGGCCATCATGCCCGCGCCGGACTTGACATCCGCCTGTCCCGGTGTCTTCACCCGTGTTCCCTCCGGAAACAGGAACAGGTTCCACCCGTCCCGCAGGCTCTGTATGGCGGTCTTCACCGCCCCAATGTCACTGTTGCCCCGATCCACCGGAAACACACCGATCGCCCGCAGGAACCCGCCCACGATGGGGATGGAGAACAACTGCTTCTTGGCCATGATCCGCACGTTGAACCGCTGGGGCATGGACAGCACGAATAGGATGGGGTCCCAGGCACTGGAGTGATTGGCGCACAGCAGCACCGGTTCTCCGCCCTCCAGATGCTCCGTTCCCCGCAGGTCCACCGGCAGAAAAAACAGCACCAGCGGGCGCAGCACCCGCCACGCCGCCGCGTAAAACTTATTTCTCACGATGCCACACGCCCCCGTATCACATCCAGCAGCAGCTCCAGGCTGGCCGCGAAGTCCATGTCCGTGTTGTCGATCATAATGGCATCATCCGCCGGCCGCAGCGGCGCCGCCGCCCGGTGGGTATCGTTATAATCCCGCTGCTCCATATCCCGCAGCACCTCGTCAAAGGGCTTCGGCGTGCCCCGCTGCTCCAGCTCCAAAAACCGCCGCCGCGCCCGCGTCTCCACATCCGCGCACAGAAACACCTTCACCTCCGCGTCCGGCAGCACCACGGTCCCGATGTCACGTCCGTCCATGATGACGCTGTGCTCCCGCGCCAGAGACCGCTGCAGCTCCATCAGGAACGCCCGCACCTCCGGTATGGCCGACACGTCTGAGGCGTACTTCGATATCATCGGCAGGCGTATCTCCTTCGTCACGTCCTCGCCGTTGAGATACATCCGCTGCAGACCCTCCTCGTCATACCGCAGGGCCACAGTGATCTCCGGCAGCGCCGCGATCACCGCCGGCGCGTCCGTTGGCGCGATGTCGTGCCGATACATATACACGCCGATGGTCCGATAGATGGCCCCGGTGTCCACATATAAGATATGCAGCGCCTCCGCCGCCGCCCGGGCCAGCGTGCTCTTCCCCGCGCCGGACGGCCCATCGATGGCCACTGCGTACTGTCTCTCCGTCATGTCATTTCCTCGCTTTCTGCGGCGCTCAGCCCCGCCAGATACCCCGTCGCCCATGCGATCTGTAAATTAAAGCCCCCCGTATAGGCGTCCACGTCCAGCACCTCGCCGGCAAAAAACAATCCCCTCACCCGCTTCGACGCCATGGTGTTTGGCGTTACCTCTCCCACCTTCACGCCGCCGGCGGTGACGATCGCCTCACTGACGGGCCGCGGCCCGGTAAGTTCCAGCGTAAAGTGCTTCAGCACCTGCACCAGTGCCCGGCGCTGTTCCTTTGTCAGGCTGTTGGCCTTTTCGCTTCCGGTCAGCCCCGCCCGGCGCAGCACCACCGGCGCCATGCTGTGGGGCACCAGCCCCGCGGCGATGGTCCCCATCTCCCGGTTGGGATTTTCTCCGATGTCCCGCAGCACCCGCGCGTCCAGCTTCTGCTCGTCCAGCGCCGGCTTCAGGTCGATCTCTATCGTATAGTGCTCCCCCTCCCAGCGCCGCAGATGGGCGCTGGCGGACAGCACCAGCGGTCCGGACACCCCGAAGTGGGTAAACAGCAGCTCGCCGAAATCCCGGAACACTGCCTTTTTCTTCCCGTTGTATACCGTCACTGCCACGTTCCGTAGGCTCAGGCCCTGCATAGCCGGACAGTCCTCGCCCGCGCACACCAGCGGCACCAGAGAGCCCCGCGGCGGCACAATGGTGTGTCCCAGTGCCTCCGCTATGCGGTAGCCATCCCCCGTGGACCCGGTGCCGGGATAGGACACCCCGCCTGTGGCCAGAATGACCGCCTGCGCGGGGTACGTTTCCTTCTCCCCTTTTACGGCGCATACCGCGCCATCCGCCGTCTCCACTGATACGGCCCGGTCACGGACCCACCGCACCTTCCGGCGCTTCAGCTCCCGTTCCAGCGCGTTGGTGATGTCGAAGGCACTGTCAGACACCGGAAACACCCGGTTCCCCCGTTCCACCTTCAGCGACACGCCCAGCGCCTCGAAAAACGCCATGGTGTCCCGCGGCGTGAACCGTGTCAGCGCACCGTACAAAAATCGCCCATTACCGGGAATGCTGGCAAGCAGCGTCTCCCGGTCACAGTCATTGGTCACATTGCACCGGCCCTTGCCGGTGATATTCACCTTCTTGCCCAGCCGTTCGTTGGGCTCCAGCAGCGTCACCGCCGCGCCCTGCCGGGCCGCGGTGATGGCCGCCATCAGACCGGCGGCGCCGCCGCCGATCACCACGATTTCCTTCGCCATGTCACTCGTCATCTTTCCCGAAAATACTGTACCTGGACCACACCTGCTCCATATCCGCCAGCGTGGCGGACAGGTCATCCCGCCGCTGCTGCCCCACCGCCAGGATCAGCGCGTTCAGCAGGCTCAGCGGCGCAGCCATGGAGTCCACGAAGGAGATCATGTCGCAGGGCGCCAGCAGCGATACCGCCGCCATGCCGTACAGCGGAGACAGTGCCGAATCGGTGATCGCCACCACCTCCGCGCCCCGCCGACAGGCAAACTCCACCGCGTGGATAGCCATCTTGGAGTACCGCGGGAAGGATATTCCCACCAGCACGTCGCCCCTGCCGATGTGGGCCAGCTGCTCATAGATCTCACCGGCGGCGCTGGACTGCACCAGCGTCACGTTCTTGAAGATCAGGTGCAGGTAGAAGTTCAGATACCCCGCCAGAAATGAGGAGGACCGCACACCCAGGATATAGATGTGCTCCGCCCCCAGCAGCTTGTCCACCGCCCGGCTGAAGGCATCCCGATCCAACTGCTCGATGACATTGTGTATGCTGTTCATATCCCGCTGCATCACACTGCCCAGAATGTCCGCGCCGGACATCTGATCCCGCGATACCTGTATCCGCTGGATGGAGGTCAGCTTACCCCGTATCAGCTCCTGCAGGGCCTTCTGCATCTCCGGATAGCCGTCGTAGCCCAGCTGCGCGGCAAAGCGCACCACCGTGGACTCACTGACGGAGGCCGTCTCGCCCAGCCGCGCGGCGGTCATAAACGCCGCGCGGTCATAATTGTCCAGTATAAACGCTGCGATGCGCTTCTGTCCCTTCGAAAAGGTATCCATCCCGGCCCGGATGGTCTGTAGCACGTTTTCATTCATGTTGATGGCTTCCTTTGATAGATTGCAGCTCCTCCGCTGTCAGATACCGCCACTTTCCCGGCGGCAGGTCACCCAGGGTGATACTGCCCTCCGCCACCCGGCACAGTCGGGTCACAGTCAGTCCTGCGGCGGCACACATCCGCCGGATCTGCCGCTTCTTACCCTGGTGGATCACCACCCGGTATTTCGCCGTACCATCCTTCCGATACAGCTCCGTCACCGCCGCCGGCACGATGGGCTGTCCGTCCAGTCTGTCCACCGCCGACAGCTGCCGTGCGCTGTCCTCTGCCGCGCCAGTGACCGTAACGATATACGTCTTGTCCACCTGGTGGCTGGGGTGCAGCAGCGCATGGGTCAGCGCCCCGTCGTTGGTAAACAGCAGTAATCCCTCCGAGTCCAGGTCCAGCCGTCCCACGGGATACACCCGTGCGCCGCAGCCCCTGACCAGCGATGCCGCCGTAGGGCGGCCCCGTTCGTCAGAGAGGGTGGTCACATAGCCCCGCGGCTTGTGCAGCATCAGATACACATGCTGTGCCGCGCCCCGCAAGGGCCGTCCATCCACCCGGATATCGTCCGTCTCCGGATCCGCCTTGTCGCCTACACGGACCCGCCGTCCGTTGACGGTCACGCGTCCGGCGGCGATCCACTCCTCCGCCGTCCGGCGGGAGCACAGCCCCGCGGCGGCCAGCAGCTTCTGTATGCGCTCGGTCATGGCGTTACCTCTCTCCCGTTTCCCAGCGCGCCGAGCAGGCGCGTCTCCAGCGTCTCCTGTATGCCTGTCAGCAGGAACCCCCAGCGGTACAGTGCCTCGTGGTCGTTCCAATCGTCCCCGTCCCGCAGTGTCACCGCCACCAGCCGATGTCCCGCCTGCTCCGCGCAGGACACCAGCGTCCGCCCCGCCGCCTTCGTGTACCCGGTCTTCAGCCCCACGCACCCGTCCAGGCGGCTCAGCAGCTTGTTGTGGTTGGTCAGCGTCCGCCCGCCGATGACCGCCGTCCGTGTGGAGACCATCCGCCGCAGCGTCGGCTCGTTCACCGCCGCGCACCCCAGCAGCGCCATGTCATAGGCGGTGGAATAGTGCGCCTCGTCGTCCAGTCCGTTGGGGTTGGCAAAATGGCTGTTCCTCATGCCCAGCGCGGCGGCCTTTTCGTTCATCCGTTCCACAAAAGGCGCCGTACCCCCGGCACATTCCGTCAGCGCCAGTGCCGCGTCGTTGCCCGAGCACAGCAGCAGCCCGTACAGCAGCTCCTCCAGCGTCAGCCTCTCCCCCGGCCGCAGGTACATGGACGACCCCTCCGCCATGTGTGCGGCAGTTACGGTGATGACCTGCGACGGCGTCCCCTGCTCCAGGGCCACCAGCGCCGTCATCAGCTTGGTGGTGCTGGCGATGAGCATCCGTTTGTCCCCGTTCTTTTCATACAGCACCTGCCCCGTGTCCGCGTCCATCAGGACGCAAGCCGTGGCGGAGACCTCCACAGCCTCCGCCACAGCGGGTATGCACGTCAGCACGGCCAGTGCGGCGCACAGCGCCGCCAAGATCCCTCGGGTCACAGAAAGCCCCCCTCATCACAGGATGCTCTCAGTCTATTCCCGCGCTGCTTGTCTTCTTGTCTGGTATCAGAAATCCTTGTTCCGCTTCTTATCCACGAAGCCCTCGACCCGATCCAGCAGCTCCGGCACCATCTCGATGACCCGGTCCACGGTGGTGATGGCCGGCGTACCCACCGGCAGCATACGGGTCACGCCGCCCTTGACCACCAGGAAGGCCATGGGCTCCACCCGCACGCCCGCACCGCAGCCGGCGCCGGAATGCTCCTTGTTTTTGCCGTAGTCCCCGCCCCCGCAGCCGAAGCCGTAGCTCAGCCGGGAGATGGGGATCAGCGTCACGCCGTCCGGCGTGGTGATGGGCTCGCCCACGATGGTGTTGGCGTCCACCATCTCCTTCACCTTCTCCATGGACTCCGCCATCAGGTTTTTCAGATCATTCTTCTTTTCGGTCATATCCATGCTCCGTTCTCCTTTGCATTACGTCGTCGTATATCCCGCGCCCTGTCCGGACGCCTGCTGTGCTTCCTTTTCCTCTGCCGCCTTCGCCGCAGCCTCAGCGTTTTCCGCTGCCTTCCTCCGCTTCCGCATCGCCATGAACCACTTCACCATCGGCCCGGCAAACGCCCAGCCTATTGTGAACATATCCCGTATCTGCAGGCTGAGTCCCACCTGTCCGCTGACCTTCGTCCGCTCCGCGTCGAAGTCGATCTCCGTGTGTATCCGCGGGTCAGGCATCCGCGTCAGCCGCTCCAGCTGGGGCATCACCGTCCACATCCCGGCATTGACATAGCCGTACAGCTCCGCCGCGCCCGCCGGGTCCATCGCACCGCCCAGCACCGCGGACACCTGCATGGGGTCGATCCGCAGCCGCTGCCGCGTCTTTCCCAGGCCCTTTTTCAGCGCCTCCCATACCGCCGGCAGCGCCGTACGAACATCCTCTTTCGTCAGATCCAGCCTTCGCTCTTTTTTCTTTTCGCCCTCCGGCTTCTTTTCCCCGGATGGCTCTTCCTTTTTCGGTTTTTCCTTCTCGGGCTTATCCGGCCTGGGCAGCAGCTGCACCCGCACCGGCCCGGCCATGGCCGTCACCCGCAGCTCGTCTCCGAACGCGATATGCACGCCCACGCGCAGCAGGGACAGCAGGAACAGCGCCGCCGCGATGCCCAGTATGATATAGACCGCCGTCATGCGCTCGCCCCTTTCCCGTCCGCCTTATTCCTCCGGCAGCTCCTGCAAAAGCCCATCCTCGTCCAGCCGCAGCTGTCCGTCCGCCTCCATGCCCGGCAGCTGGGGCAGCTCCTCCAGTGACCGCAGATGGAACGCCCGCAGAAACGCCTGTGTCGTCCGGTACAGTCTCGGCCGTCCCGGCACCTGCAGCCGCCCGCACTCCTCGATGAGATGCCGGTCCAGCAGCAGCCCCACGGTATAGGAGCTGTCCACGCCCCTGATCTGATCCACATAGGCCCTGGTGGTGGGCTGATAATAGGCGATGATGGTCAGCACCTCCAGTGCCGGCTGGCTCAGCTTGGCAGGCTTGCGTATCTCAAAGGCCCGGCGGATCTGTTCGCCGTACTCCGGTGCGGAGCACAGCTGCCAGCTGTCCTCCATGTGCAGCAGCCGGATGCCCCGCCGCTCGTAGCTGTAATAGTCCTGTAATCGCTGCAAAACCATCTCCGCCGTCTGCCGGTCCATGTCCAGCGCCACGCAGATACGGTCCACGCCCACCGGCTCGCCGGAGGCGAACAGGATTCCCTCCACGGCGGCCTCTATTTCTTTCATTTCCAGTGTATCCATATATCGTGCTTCCCCTTACGTCAGGTCGTATGTGGTGTCCTCCGTCACACCGTCCTCACAGACGACGGTGCAATCCCGGTCAGCGCCTGCCAGCCGGATCAGATTGTTCCGGCATAGCTCCAGCACCGCCATGAACGTGGCCACCAGCTCGCTGCGGGTCTTGCTCCCCCGGAACAGCAGCAAAAACCGGGTGATGCCGCCCAGCCGCAGCCGCCGGATGATCTCCCGCGCCTTGTTCTCCACCGGATACGGCTCGCGCTTCACGATCTCGTCGAAGGCCTTCAGCGGCGGCGCCTCCGGTGCGCCTCTCCGGTCTGTGACCTCCTCCATCGCCAGTATCAGATCCGCCGGCTCCTGGTCGTACTCGAATATCTTGCCCCGTTCCATAGGCTCAGGCGGCCGGGTCAGAATGCTCCGCCCGAACTCGCCCAACGGCGCTAACCGCTCCGACAGCATCCGTACCCGGGCGTAGGCCTCTCCCCGCTTCCGCTCCTCCAAAGACTTGATGAGGGCGTCCATCTCGCTCTGTGCCTCTTCATCCTCCAGGTTCAGCAGCATCCGGGTCTTGATGAACATCAGCTGGGCGGCCATGGTGATGAACTCGCTGGCCACCTCCAGATCCATCTGCTTCCGCTTCTCCAGATACGCCTGGTACTGCTCCAGGATCAGCGCGATGGGGATGTCCTGTATCTCTATTTTGTTCTTGCTCAGCAGGTACAGTATCAGGTCCAGCGGCCCTTCAAAGTCCTCCAGCGGCTCGTCGCCCTTGGTCTGTACCACCTTTTCCAGCTTATAGATCGGATCGTCCAATTCCACACCTCAAACCAGTCCCACTGCCTTGCACAGCAGCATAAATACCCATCGTATGGCGCTGTCCAGCGCGTTGCTCCCGATCCCCACGGAGATCACCGCCAGCAGCACCAGCATCCCGAACCGCTCATACCGCATCAGCCAGTTGTACGCCCGGTCCGGCAGCAGCACCGCCAGCACCTTTGAACCGTCCAGCGGCGGGATCGGCACAAGGTTGAAAAGGCCCAGTCCCACGGACAGCGACGCGGTGTTCAGCAGGAACATGAACCACGTCTCGTTCAGCGCACCCGCAGCTACCGCGTGCTCCGCCGTCAGCCGTGCCGCCAACAGCAGCAGAAACGCCAGCAGAAAATTAGACGCCGGCCCGGCCAGCGCCGTCAGCGCCATGCCCTGCTTCGGCTTCTTGAAATAGTTGGGGTTCACCGGCACAGGCTTGGCCCAGCCGAACCCCGCCGCCACCATCATGATCAGGCCCAGCCAGTCGATGTGCCGCAGCGGATTCAGGCTCAGCCGGTGCGCCCGCTTGGCGGTGGGGTCGCCCAGCGCGTAGGCCGCCAGTCCGTGGCACGTCTCATGTATGGTCAGGCACAGGAACACCGCCGCCACCCGCAGCAGGATGCTCTCCAGCGAGCCGAAGTCCAGCGCGTCCCACAAATTCGTCAAATACTGCAAGAATAGTCCTCCCAAGGACACAGTCCACCAGTTTTATGTATCGTACCGTATTATAGCAAATAGCCCCCGAAAAGTCTACACCCATTGTCACCGTTTTGACCTGTTTGTAACCGTTTTGTATCCAACTTTCCACCACTCTGTAGCTTTCCTGTAATGATGGCTACCAAAACCTGTGGTAGTATATAGACACAGGGAAAATACGAAAGGAGAACAACAAAATGGATAGAATGAAGTTGATTGCCGGACTGGTCGTCCTGTGCCTGGTTTCCTCTGTGGCCGCATTCCTGCTGCCCACTGCCCATGGTATGCTGCTCTCCTATGTGAGCATCGCATCGGCCGTCGCCATCGGCATTCTGGCCCTCACCGCGTTGGTACGGATGCTGATGCAGCGCCGTGCGTTTTGATACAGCCGGCGGAAGTCAACTGTATTACAAGGAAAGGAGCGCGTCAGCGCTCCTTTTCCTCGTTCTTATCACATTTCACGCACCCGGCGCAGCCCCCGCCGCACCCAATGCATTTACCGCTTTTCTTTGCTTTCCGTGCGCTGCGTACCGCCAGCACGCCGCACAGCGCCACCAGCGCCAGCAGCACCCAGTCCAGCGCCGTCATGCCAGCAGCCCTCCGATGAGAAATGCCGCGTAGGACGCCAGCCACGCCACGGCGCACTGCAGCAGCACCACGCCCACGGTCTTCAGTCCCGAGCCCAGCTCCCGCCGGATGGTGGCCACCGCCGCCACACAGGGCGTATACAGCAGCGTGAACACCAGAAAGCTGACGGCGCTGCGTACCGTGAACAGCGACGTGATGGCCGCGCCGCCCAGCAGCACCTCCAGCGTGCTGACCACCGACTCCTTGGCGATGAACCCGGAGATCAGCGCCGTGGCGCACCGCCAGTCGCCGAAGCCCAGGGGCTTGAACAGCACCGCCAGCCACTGGCCGATCAGCGCCAGCAGGCTGTCCGCGCTGTCCGTCACCACGTTCAGCCGTGTATCAAAGCTCTGCAGGAACCAAATGACCACCGTGGCCAGAAAAATGACCGTAAACGCCCGCTGCAAAAAGTCCTTGGCCTTCTCCCACAGCAGCAGCCCCACGCTCTTGGCCGAGGGCAGCCGATAGTTGGGCAGCTCCATGACGAAGGGCACAGGCTTGCCCCGGAACGCCGTGTTCTTCATCACCAGCGCCGCCAGCACGCCCACCGCCATGCCCAGCACATACAGGGAGATCATCACCAGCGCCTTGTACTTCGTAAAGAACACCGCGGTAAAAAAGCCGTAGATAGGTATCTTGGCCGAGCAGCTCATATACGGCGTCAGCAGAATGGTCATCTTCCGATCCCGGTCGGAGGACACCGTCCGGGTGGCCATAATGGCTGGCACAGAGCAGCCGAAGCCGATGAGCATGGGCACGATGCTCCGCCCGGACAGACCGATCTTTCGCAGCAGCTTGTCCATCACGAAGGCCACCCGGGCCATGTAGCCGGTGTCCTCCAGAATGGACAGGAAGAAAAACAGCGTCACGATGATGGGCAAAAATGACAGCACGCTGCCCACACCGGCAAAAATACCGTCGATGATCAGGCTGTGCACCACCGGGTTGATGCCGTAGGCCGTCAGCGCCCCGTCCACCCCGGCGGTCACATAGTCGATGCCTGCCGCCAGCAGGTCGCTGAGTCCCTGCCCGATGACGTTGAAGGTCAGGTAGAAAATGAGCAACATCACGCAGAGAAAGACGGGGATCGCCGTATACTTCCCGGTCAGCACCCGGTCGATCGCCACCGAGCGGCGATGCTCACGGCTCTCACCCTGCCGCACGACGGCGGCCGCCGTCACCGACTCAATAAAGGTGTAGCGCATATCGGCCAGGGCCGCATTGCGGTCCAGTCCCGATTCCGTTTCCAGCTGCACAAGGCAGTGCTCGATCAGTTCGCGCTCGTTTTCGTCCAGCCCCAGACGGTCGGCAATGTCGTTGTCGCTTTCGATCAGTTTGGAGGCCGCATAGCGCAGGGGCAACCCCACTTCCTCCGCATGGTCCTGGATCAGGTGCATCACCGCGTGGATACAGCGGTGGCACGGGGAATCCGGCGCGCAGAAATCCGCGCGCACCGGCAGGATGTGCTTTTTCGCCACTTCCACCGCGCGGTCGGTCAGTTCGGAGACACCCTCGCCCCGCAGGGCGCTGATGGGCACCACGGGGATGCCCAGCAGCTGCTCCATCTCGTTCACGCGGACGGTGCCGCCGTTGCCCTCCAGCGGGAAGCCGCCCACAGCCCGTGTGGCTGGCCCGATATAGCTGGCGGTCACTATGCCCTGTGTGTCATCAGCCCCAATGCGGAACAGCTCATCGGTGGGCAGCTTCTTCTTGATGGCCGCGAGCTTGGCCAGATAACCGCTGATATCCTCTCCGCTGTTCCAGTCCACCGGCTCCTTTTCAAAGAGGGAGGGCGTGTGCTTTTCACATACCTCCTGCCCAGCGTACAGTAGTATGGTACCCTTCATAAAGTAATTCAGCGCTGTCCAGGCCAGCAGCTTCTTCCGCTCCGGGAAGCGATCCGCCGCGCGGCTGGTATCATGGTTTTCCAGGCAGCGCAGCTTATTGTATCCGCTCTCAAAGCTCACCTCCTGGTAATCCACGGCATCAAACCACCGGGAAAGCGGCAGCCGTCCCTCAGTTACATCCTCATACAGCGGCCACAGGTCGTAGGGGTACAGGATATCGAAAGCCGTGAACAATTCCGTATCGGTCGCGGCATAGAAGCCCATCTCCCGGAAGGCCTGAATGTGCGCCAGGTGTACGCTTTCTCCCAGCCAGATGGCCCCGGGCCGGATCTGCTCCACGGCCCGGCGGGCTTCCTGCCAAAAGGCCACCGGCACGGTGCTGGCTACATCGCAACGGAAGCCATCCACATATTGTGCCCAGTAGCACAGCGAATCAATCTGATACTGCCACAGCGCGCGGTTTTCATAGTTCAGGTCCACCACATCGGTCCAGTCGCCCACCTTGTTGCCGCGGCAGCCATCCGGCTTATAGTAGAAGTAGTCCGGATGCTCCGCCACCAGTGTGGAATCGGGCGAGGTGTGGTTATACACCACATCAATGATGCACTTCATACCCCGCTTATGGATCTCCTCCACCAGGTGCAGAAAATCCTCCAGTGTGCCGTATTCCGGGTTCACGGTGCGGTAGTCCCGGTTGGCATAGGGGCAGCCCAGGCTTCCTTTTTTGTTCAGCTCCCCAATAGGGTGGATGGGCATAAACCATACAATATCCACCCCCAGTGCCGCTATCCGGTCCAGGTCAGGCTCTATCGCCTTAAAGGTCCCCTCCGGTGTGTGGCTGCGTACATATACTTCATAGATCACGCTGCGCCGCAGCGCATTGTCGGTATTTATGGCCATGGTGTTTCCTCCTTTATATGGGCGTTCTTTCTTGGCCGCCCCGCACACCGCGGGACCATTTTTCGCGTAGATTATACCCGATTTCCCCGGGCCTTTCAAGATGCTTTTGCAGGAATTACTGCATAAAATCCCGTTAACATCAAAATGCAGGATGTTAATGCAAAATTTATATACTCCAATAAAATTTGCAGTTTATTTGCGCATTTTGACGGATTCGTCAAAGATTTGGCCCTATTTTCGGCATGTTTCTGGTTCAAAAGGGATGACAAGGCGTTAATATTATGTTAATATATCTTCACGGGGTTCCAAACCCGCAAGCTGTAAGAGATATTGAGGAGGATTTTATCATGGTTACTTACATCATCGCTATCGTAGCTGCTGTTGTTCTGCTGGCTCTCAATCTGATCCGCGACTACGGCAAGAAGGGCTGATTTACAGCTTTTTTCTCTTTTGTCACACATAAGGGCAAAAAGAGCAGGGCGTATGCC
>ERZ1106939.794-NODE-794-length-27049-cov-6.886197_pt1 | contig 27049 bp, 31 predicted proteins | sample MGYA00403669_ERZ1106939 | MGnify/ENA primary metagenome ERZ1106939 (study PRJEB35170, sample SAMEA104062447) | human gut metagenome | biome: human gut; feature: human-associated habitat; material: faeces | place: Denmark | collected 2012-09-28 ...
GCTGTCGTGGTCTTTTACGCGTTCTTTAAAGTTTTCCGTTTCACCTATATATGCCTGTGGCTTGGTTGATTCATCTTCGCCTAGTAATATATAAAACGCAGGTTTTTGCAACTTCTTTTGTGTATTCAAATAAGAGAGGTTAGAACGTGGCACGACAAACATTTGGCAAATCTTGTTGCTAATGAATGCGTATTGAGTTCCTTTCGGATCTCCATCAATGAGATATGTTGTTACTGTTTTGCCCATAATTATACACCGTAATGCTTTTCTAATCGTTCTACAAGTCCATCAACTAACTGGGAATAATCCTTAAAACGAAGTTGTGACAAATTCCTTAAATTGAATCCAATAAATTTATCCACATCTTTTCTCTCTTTATTGTGGTCAGTGTCTTCTTTATATAATAATATCATGTTAGGAATCATATTGTGAGATTGTGCCACCCCCATTGCATATCCTATTTCATGATAAACATTAATGTTAGCACTACTTAAATCTGCAATAATCAAACTACATGATTGTATAGCTTCCAGTATTTTATCTTGAATGGAGAATGTGCTTGATTCAATGGTTCTATCAATTCTAATAGGTCTTGGATTCAATGTTATATTGCGATGTTTAGCATTAAATGTCTCTACTGCTCGAACAATTTTTTCGTATATCAATTCACTTTGAGAATCCCCAAATTGCATTGATATGAAAATCTCATTTCTTTTTGTCTGATGTATTCGCTCAAACATATTAACCAAGTTCTCTGAGCCATCGTTGGACAAATCGTCTGCATCAACAATTTTGTTTATTCCATTTTGCTTCGCCCAATACACAAAGGATTTAAGTCGATTCTTATCTAATAATGCATAAAACACCATTGCACACAAGAAAGCAATATTCCCATATTCGTTTCCCTCAAATTGTTCATATTCTCGTCCAACTATATTTAAAGCTTGTTCTATGGCATTTGCATCTTGTACCTTATCGAGAAATGATTGATAAGTTTTCAATTGACTCTTTCTGACTTCTAATGAGTATTTTGCTCCATTGTATTGATTTTGCAAATCGCGTACTTGCAAACTGTATCCATAAACATCTTTCTCCAGTGTCCTATACTCTGGTGAAGTTACATCATAATTGCTCCTAAATTTGAAATCATCTAATTTCTCTACAAGTTGATCATGCAATGTTTGAAGTTTAACTAATTGCGAATCCAATTCTTCATATTTTGCTTGAGTACCTGGCAACCTTTTTTGCTCTTCTTCGTATGCCTCTTTAATCTCTGGAATAAACTTGTTAATTAATTGTACGATTCTCAAACAAGCAGTACGATAATAGTCTTGGTCAATAGAATCATTAACCCTTAACCAAGGAATCGCATTGTATCGTCCTGACTTTACTTGTTCTATTAGACGAAGTGCAATTGGGTATTCTTTCCCTAAATTTTCTTTATCGTCAAACACATTCAAATCATGAATAATTTTCAAACTTGCCTCTTGTCTTAATGGTTCTTGCTTAAAATTTATGTTATGGAATATACCAGCTTCAAACTTGTCCGCTTGTTCTTCTGCTGAGAATATCACAGTAAAAGGCACAATAAGTTTTTTCAACTCATTTATGTCCGCATTTGTTTCAGTCCAAACGCTATCAGCAGGACTGTCAAAAGGTTCCAATCTATGATTCCCGTCAACCCTAACTAATTCAGTATTTGTTCTTTTGATTAAATAAGCATGTCTTGCCCGATACCCCTCATAAGGGAGTCTTTCACTTAAAACTTTTAATCCAGGAACAAATTGGGCATCATCTCTATCTACCGCATTATCAATACCGATATTTCTTGCAAAGTTCTCATAATCATGTACTCTGCAAGCAAGAGTAATTTCAGGGAAATACTTGTATTCTCCATTTGCAAGAAACTCAACGATTTCTTTTTTATGATTGTCCAAAGCATTTCTTTGATATGAATCTGGTTTATGAGATATTGCGGCCAAATCCTTTATGGGGGCGAAACCTCTAAGCACAACATAATGATTAAATGTCTTATATATTATTCCTTCTAACTTTGCCATAATTTCTACTTGATGTTATTTATATATTTTAGAAATGCTTCTCTTTGGCGACTCCAGATTTCCTTATCCGGTAATCCAAAATATTCTATCATTTCTTTATGTAACGCATCTAAGGCTATAGATGAATTTATCATTTCTGCCTTTCGAGTGTCGCACAACCAACCTATTTTATTAAAATTCACATCAGGTAAAAGATATAATCGTACTTTGTTGTCGTAAGCCCATACTGCCCCCATTTCATTAATACAGATTTCGCTGGCCTTATATTTTTTAGAAATTATCAAGAACGCATAATCTACATTTTGAATATTCGTTTGTATGTGTTTACGAATATCCTCACCATTTTTTACTCCCATTTCTTCAATAGAAGTACAAAAGATGTCTTCGGCTTTTATTCCTATACCGAGTTGCAAGATGTAATCAACAAATTTTTCAATAATATCTTTATTCTTGGACGAATGGCTTATGAAAATTCGTTTACTATTTACATCTTTCTTTTCTAAAGAAACGATACAGTCAACAATGGCTTCAATAGCACTTAAATGTATAATTTTATCATTATCATATTGATCTATATGTTTCTGTAGTAACTGGGATATTGTCGGATATTTGACTTTGATATTTTCCACTAAAGCCAACAGATTTGTCTCTAATAGTTTTATATCACCATTAATATCATAATCTGTAAATATAAGATTCAAATGAGAATATGGTATTTTATTCCGTGTAATTCTTACTTGCGTCTTTATGATTGTTTGGCATTGACATGCAATGCTATAAATATCTTCTTTCATGGATTAGCCTAATATTATTTTTTCTATTTCTTGTTTTGTACTTTCAAGTAATTTAACTCCTTCTTTTTGAAGTTGTTTTGCTTGTTGTCGTATTGAAACAACACTTTTTACCATCTCATTTTGAATCTCGATTTCAGGCACAGGAATGAGCATAGAGGATATTTCTTCAAGATTTATATTAGCCCTGGCTACTGGTCGTTTAAGGCGATCAAGATTAAGTTGGCCTATTGAAGATTTTATTACCTCCTTAATATATTCCGGATTATATCCATCTTTCAATCGTACTAAAGCTATTGCCTGATTGATATTTGCTTCACGAGACGAATGGTAAATTCCAACTTGTCCTATTGTTGCGCCAACAATAGCAATCATTATATCACCGTTTTGTACTTTAGATGACTTCATTCGAGTATTATGGACATTGCGTCTTATGTATAATAAATTATCAAAATCTACTTCGCCCATAATGTCAATATTGCCGCTTCTGATGAATGCTACACCATGTTCAGAATCAGTATAATCATCACCGCCTGATTTTGGAGTAATACCACTTGTTATCAATACGGTAATATCACTTAATCTTACCAATTTGTAATTGGAGGTCTCTTTTAGATGTTTAAATGCTTCTTCAAAGTATTCATTATGGTAATAAGGGTCATACCTATTGCCAATTAATTGAGATAAGGAAACTACATTTACTTTTGCATAAATATCTTTTGAGGGTAAAGCTACTCCCATATTCTTTAACACGAAAGAGTCTATACTATCTAACAAAGATTTCGCTTCTTCGTCTTTTTTCTGTTTTGCTTCTTGCGCTTGAATATATTGCTTGATAATTTGTTTTTGAATATCAATAGGAAGGAGTGGTATTTTTACAGACTTTAAATAAGAACTTGATACACGTTGTTGACCTGCAGAGCCACCAAATGAATTTTGAGCAGATTTTAATACTCGCTTATCCCGTAATATATAATGAATATATTCAATTAAAATATTATCAGATTTTGGTCTTAGCACAAAAAACTCCGTTGAACCACAGCCAAATCCATTTTTTAGTTTACAGGCAATTGCAGATTTCCCATTTTGCATACATGGAGTAATTTTTGCCCATAACAGATCGCCTTCTTGAAATTTTGTAAAACCTTTAATCTCCCGAAATCGGATAGTTTTCAATGTCTTAATAGTTCCATTATGTTCATCAATAGATTCCATAGGAATAAATGACATTTCTTCATTATCAGAAATGCCATCAAATGAAACAGGAGGATTTATGTAAACTAATTGTCCTAAATCAAAAGAAGGATACGAATTAGATACAAAGTCAAAACGTGCATTGTAAAAAGACACATCAAAACGATTACCTAAAGCTTGTGAGACATTTATTTTATTTTCAATCATAAGCAATACTAAATTATTGACTTAATACGTTTTGCAACTTCAGGCAGTTCACTACCCTCTATCTTCTTTCCTGTAGCGTCATAACCAATATTTTCAACTTCTATCATTAAAACTTTATAGTCATTAACAAACTGAAAGATTCGCTCCTTATAAAGATCTAACATCCGTTCTGTGCGCTGTTCTTTGTCAAGGTCTTTTTCTTTCTGCACAAGAGCCTTAACATCTTTAAGCGTTTGTTCAAATTTCTGAGTCACAACTTTTGGATGTTTTTTGAGAAATAAAATAGAAGATTTTACACCGGCTTTAACGTGTGAGAATGTATGCTGTGGTAGAGAAACAACAGCCAGTATTTTGAATTTTTCAACCAACCAATCACGTACATATTGACTTGTTGAATTTGTCAGAATGCCATCAGGTACGACTATTGCCAAATATCCATTTTCCTCATTCAGGTATTTATAGCATCGCTCCAAAAACAGAATTTCTGTACTTTGAGATGCACGCCATTTCTTTTTATTGTTGTCATCTGCAATCCGGTCTTTTATCTCAGTTATGCCAAGATTCTTTTCAAACAGCTCATATTCTTTATAATAGTTTACTTCGTCTGCCTTAATAGTAGAACCAAATGGAGGATTGGTCATAATCAAATCAAACGTTCCATCCTGAAATTTAAGATTACGATTTTCTATCTCTAATGTTTTATTATTCTTAAGACCATCATTAGTGATAATGTTAGTATGGCCATCATCGTGAATTATCATGTTCATTTTGGCAACGCGCGATATTTGCTCGTTGATTTCAATGCCGAATAAATGTTTTTCGGCAAACTCATGCCAATAATCTTTCCATGATGAACTTTCAGCATTTTCGCCATATATTTCATTAGCTTCGTCACGAATTGTTTTTAAAGCATAAAGCAAGAAACCACCACTTCCACAGGATGTGTCAAGTACTTTCCAGTCCTTATCAATATTTATAGAATTAACGATAAACTCAACAATCGGATTAGGCGTAAAAAATTGTCCGAAGTCTCCACGGAAGAATTCTCCCATGAAACTTTGAAAGGCAACCCCCTTTGCATCAAGATCTGTTCTGGAAAGATTTATGTCTTGTAGATACTGAACGACGGTATATATCTTGTGTTTGTCAAGCTTAATGTCATCTTTGAATACTTCTGGATCTTTCTTGCGCCCATGCTCATACAACTCTCGAACACGTTTTTCAAGTTCCGTTTTAGCTTTCAGATTCTGTTTATCATCTTTGTCTTCTGGATAAGATATGATTTGAAAAGCAAACGGTTCCCCTTTTGTTTTTGGAGTATTGTCTCTCCATTTCTCGTCCCATATCTTACAAAAAATAAGCTTGTCCAATTCATCGAAAGCCGTAGTAGGAGCTAAAGCTCCGCCACCCCACAATGCATCGTGAGCAGACTTAAACTTTTGCCTCAATTCTGCCTGTGTCCCGGCTTGAGGTTCTTTTTCTCCTTTTACATATTTATACCTTTCAACTTTCCCCGCTCGTTTGGGAATGTCTGAGATGCTAATTCGTTCTATTGGATATAGTTCAACTATCTCAAAGTACTCATCTTTAATCCCAGACGTAACCCAGATATACTGACTTGCCAAAGAATGGGCATAGCTATATGCTTGATCAACTGCAACCTGAAATTGCCTTTCATTTATTTGTTCTTCTTTACATTCAACTACAATCAAGATTTTAGAATTTGTCTCATTATAAACAAGAATATCCGCTTCTTTTGTTGAAGAACCTACTTGAACATTTTCATTGACAGATATATTCAGAGGCGAATAATTATAGTCAATAACAAGTTTTAGATATGCTGTTGCTTGTACAAATTCCTCTGGATTACTGAGTTTACGTTTTGTATTATTCTTACAATGGTATGTTATATAACTATTATCGTTGTTGATAGTAATATAATTATTCGCAATTCCCTTTTTAAATAAATTCGTGGAAAGCAATTCTTTTATTTCGTCTTGAGTCTTAGCCATAATACATTAATTTTTGCTATCAATTAAATCTTTAGGGTTTACTTGAAGAATGGATGCTATTTCAAACAGAACTTCTAAACTTGGTTGTCGTCTGTTGCAAACATATGCATTGACTATGCAGAAACTTCTGCCAAGTTTCTCTGCCAGCCAAGTCTGCTTGATTCCTCTTTCTTCAAGCACCTCTTTTATTCGATTCATGGGTTTATCCATTGTTTTATTTTTATATCATCAATTTGAATACAAAGGTATAAAATGTTATGCTATATAAAAAGAAAAGAGGAGGGAAGTTCCCTCCTTAATCTTAATTCATGTATTAGACATTCAATTCTTTCAGTGCTAGTGCATAATTGGAACAAAAACCGTCCATTATACACTTCAAACCAAGTGTCTGATAATACTTATAGTCGTCGCCTTTAGTGCATAGGTATTTGTAACCGTAGCGTGGCATGTACTCCTTGAAAAACCGAGCCAAATCTTTCAGGTTTTCTTCTTGGTCCTTCTCGAAGTTATTGCGCACAATGATGATAGACTAGTCGGGGAAGTTGCCTCTTCCACAGCTATACTCCCAAAAGCGGATGTAGCAGTCCAAATCACGCTCACTGATGTTCACACAAAAGCCGTTGGCATTTTGCATCACGCTACAACTGTTTCTGTAGCCGAACTTCTCACACAAGTAGAGATTGAAATCAAGAATTAAATCTTTTTATTTTACAAAGCAAGAAGAATATAGAATTTTGCTTGTTTCCAAATTGCTTTTGAAAGATGGATGAAGCGAGCAGGCAGCAAACTGCGCTCTTTCCAGAAAAATCAATCCGTTTTTTCGACCACTTGCCAATATCCGCCTTTGTCCGGCCCGATTCGTCGGAGCACTCCGTCCGCTTTCAGCCTGGCAATCTGTTTTTTCCACGGCTTTGGGGGGTATTCTTATCCGCTGGGCAAGTGCTGCTGCGCTCAGTGTATTGCCCTGTGAAAGCAAAGCGATGATTTTCTCCCTACTTTTTACTTTCTTCTCCCTGCTTTTAGCCGGTTTCTCCCCACTTTTCATTTTGAATCATGTTATGATAAAAGTTCGATGTTTATGTATTTTTCAACCTGTACGCTTCCCTGTACCCGTCCATCAAGGTGCGTTCTATATCGGAAGCCCTGTACAGGATTCTGCCGCCGATCTGGGTATATGGCAGTATGCCGTTGTTGCGGTAATCCTGGAGGCTCCTGCGGCTGACTTTAAGTATCACAGCCAGCTCCTTGTCGGTATAATAGCGTTCCCCGTCCAGCGAGGGTTTATTGTCTTTACGTATTTTCTCCACCCTGTTTGAAAGGTTTTCAAGCGACGAGAAAAAAGATCGCACGCGCATGTCGTTTTCCGGTGTCAGCAGCCGGATGTTGTCATTGTCAGTCATAAGCACGATGTTTATTGGTTGCCTGTATCGGTATTCCATTCCTTTCCTTTATTGGCAACGATACGCCGTTTCATTCCTGCTGCGGGAAAGACGGCCTTCACGTCTTCCGGCCTGTAGTACACCTTGTGGCTTATCTTCGTGTAAGCCAGCGTCCCGTTCTCCCGCATTGTCTGCAAGGTTCTTGGGCTGACGCAGAGCAGCCTGCACACGTCATCGCTGTCAAGCCACTCCCTTTCTCCCAAATCCTCATGTTCCCGGCAGAGACGCTCCACCTTTTCCGCAAAAAAATCGAACCCCGAAAGCATCCTCTCGAAAGTCGCCTTCTCTATGACCACTACTTCCATAATTCCTGCAAATTTAAGTTTGACATTGATTTTTATTACAAAACGGAACGAGGAAATAATGCCATCCCGACCGTTTCCGGAAGCGAAGAAAATAAAAAAATCAAGACGGGCTGCAAACCGGACGAGAGGTGTCACCGGCAGACATCCCTTTTCACCGCCAGGGGATAATTACGGATGGTAAGAAGCGGAAAAGGACACACTTATTTCTTTGAAGCAAAGGTAGCCGTTCCCCACCGGAGCGCAAGGCCGGGCCCTACGGGTCGGCGGGGAAAAAATCATCCTCGCGCTCTGCGCTCCGGTATTTTTTCCTGCCGAGCCTTGACGCTTTTCCGGAGGGAGAACGGCTGTAAGGCATACAAAGAAACAAGAGTGCCCGTACCACGGGCCGGATGTCTAACAGATAAAAGCAAAAGGATATGGCAACAAAAGACGTGAAAGAATTCAACGGATGGTTTAACCGTTCATACGCGAGATTGAAGGAGAGACTCTCCATCTATGGAAAAATCGACGAGGACGCGTTCCATGACGCATATCTGGCTGTCAGGAAGCAGATAATGTTCTCAAGTGTCGGGATAGAAGATCCGGAGTCCTATTTCTTCGGATGCTACCGGAGAATCCTGCAGTCGGGCGCAAGGGATGAAAGCCGTTACGACAGCCCCGGAGACGAGTATTTCGCAAGACTGGGTGAGACGGACTGCGCGGAAGAGACAGAGGAACGGGAAGAGATGCTTACCGGATGCGACAGGCTGGTAAGGGACATACAGAAGTTCCTCAGGCGGCATTTCTCCTATGAGGATTACAGGATATTCATGCTGCGGTTCTACGAGACCGGAAGCTCATTCCGCACCATAGCCAGGCACATGGGCGAGAAGACCTCGGTGGTGACACGCAGGGCACAGGCGATGATGGAATCCGTCCGGGCAAACCGGAAGTTCATCGCCCAAAGAAGATTGATCATGGCCGGCGAGGCGGCATAAAAGACAATAAATGTATCACTCAAAACATAATCGATTATGAAACTGACTGTTTATGACAAGAGCAATTCCCATCCGGCACTGACCTACAAAGGCAAACGGATCATCACGGTATGCCGTGACGGCAGCATGTACCTGAGCAGGATATTGAGCAGGGAACTGAGCCTGCACGCAGGAAACAGGCTGTGTATCGCCAGGGATGAGGACAGGCCAAAGGACTGGTACATGTTCGTCTCGGATGACGGAAACGGATTCACGATATGGAACGATCCGCGTTGCGCCCGCTTCTCGAACAGCTTCATCGCCGGCATGATACTCGATGCCGCGAAGGTCGAGAAATGCGCCGGTTTCATGGTGGCGAAAGAGCCGGTGAATGTGGACGGCAGGCTATGCTACCGGATAATGCTCGACAACCCGATACCGAAGGGAGTAAGAGCCACCGGTACGAGATAAATCCGACCCCTGAAAGAAAAAGCAAGGGGCATCCGGAGGAAGGAAGAAGAAGAACCGACCTCCGGGTGTCCCTTTTTTCATGCGGCCACAGGCAGAATCATAACGGTTTCAGGTTGATACGGCTGCTGTAGATGGCGTTCAGCTCGTCACGGTACTGTTCCAGATGGGCCGAAAGGATATTGTCGATGTAGCAGGAAATGCTGACAGTCGGTGCTATCACGGAAAGCAGGGTGCGCACCCGTTCATAGTTCTCGCTGCTGACATAGGTCTGCCGGCGCTCTTTCACAACGTTGTTGCCGAACAGATGTTCGGGATACTCCTGAAGACTGTTCTTTTTCCGGTGTGTTTTCCCCCGAAGAACCGGAGACGGTGCTTCTTCCTCACCGCCGGACACACCGGAACCGGGAACTTCCACCTTGTCGGATTTGGCAGGAATCCCCGACCGGTTTTCCGTTTCCGGTTTCTTATCATCTTCTTTTTGGGAGTCAGCAGCGTTGCTCCCATAACGATTTTCCAGGACAGAGGCGGGAATATCCCCGGCCATTACGCGGCGTATCTGCTCCTCGTCGATTTTAACTTCCTTTCTCTTTACCATGAATTATCTAATTTTGATAGTTGAACAATTCTTTTCCGGCAGTCCTGCATTTTCATCACGTTGTGAATGTTAGAATACCACCCTTATTACATGCTTGCATTATCTGACGGGTATGTACATCCGACCGGCAAGCCGGTCATGTATCCAATCCCCCACGTGTTCAGTCTGACATTAAGCCGGTCACGCATTCACACATGGGGAAACGGTTGCCTTATTATGTTCTTACATATCCCCGTTCACCCGTTACCGGACGGTTTAAGGCAACCATACACCATGTACCTGACGCACACTTGGATGATTGAACTGCCGAACACATGCTGACATGCGGCAAAATAACGATAATTTTTCCGGATTGGCACTATCATGGCGGTCTGCTGACGGTCTGTGACACTGTATGTCATCCTGTTACACCGCCCAAGTACCCCGGTGGCTCCGGTTTTGGATATTCAAAAAATGATAAAGATGGCTGCGGAAGGATTTTATAGACGGGAAGTGGATAAGATGCCATATTTTGATTTTTCGACAGAAAAATTCATGTTCAAACGAACATGGCAAGTTGTGTTTTGGGGCACCCGAAATGATTTCGGGCACCCAAAACAACTTGCCGCTCGCCTGAAGGCTCGGGACGGGCTTCACTCCAAAGTCGTTGCGCCTGAAAGCCGAAAAAGAGGAACAAAGAAACGGGAAAATGAACGCTGTAATGTACAGATTTGCTTTCAAGAAACGACCACTGCTGAAAAAAAGAATGAACTTTATTCGTGTTATCAATCTATTGCAAGCTGTATTTTTTCATCTTACGGTGCTGTATAGCGGATTTATTTTCAGCAACAATATTGCCTGTTTAGGGTATCCGTTGCATATTTGAAGAACTTTGATAGTGGATGCTTTCTCCGTATTCTCATCTTTCAATGGCAATGTAAAAGGCGGAATCTCTTCATTCGTGTATTCTGTTTTACCTGTATTTAGATCCGAAAGTTCCAACAACAAAGGATTTTCCGTAGCGAGTACAGCTCTTTTTGCCAATAAGGATATGCAAGTTACATCTTACAAGGATTGCGGTAAATCAGACGGCAGATACCATTGGAAAAAGCAACGGCCTTATGCAATTGCCATTGCTTGGGAGGAAGGATCTTCTGCACAGAATTTCCCTTTCCAGTGGAATAAGGAAACAGATAAACAATGAATTCGTCCACAAGGTTGTAGTGGAAGAGTCCCCGCAAAAGTTCAAGGGATTCTGCATCATGGACTTCTGCCAGATAAGTAAAAGAAGAGTTTTTACTGTCTTTCTCACAAAGCAAATCCAGTATGGAATGAGGTAAAATCCAGGCATTGCAGTATTCCCGCCAATGAACAAACCCTTTTCTGTGGTTCATTACCCATTGTGTCAGCACATCATCAGGTTCCGGCAGGAAACCGTCTAATGTCATTGCCGTTACTGCTTGGATTTTTGACATATAAATTCTGTTTTAAATCCGGATCGGAAGCCGTCCAAAAAAGAAGCGTGCACACACACTACTTCAAGCGACGGTTCTGGAATAGCCTTAACGGGGAGTACGTGAATGCACGCTATGCGAAAGCACAGCATAAGCATCACGCAATAGTTCCCGTTGTTCAAATTTTCCAGATTTTCGCTTGAGACGTCTTGCGGTCTTATGTTATAATCATCGGCAACAGTCTCACAGACGATATGCCGCTTTTTCTCTATTTACTTGCAAATGTACACATATTCAGCGAGATTTGCATTAGCTACAGACATCAATTTTAGTTCAGCCCGTATTTTTTCATTTTCCGGTACAGTGTTGCCGGATTTATCTTGAGCATCGCAGCTGCCTGTTCCCGGTGTCCGTTGCAGGCTTTAAGGGCGTTTATAATATAGATTTTCTCCTGCGATTCGTCTTTTAGCGGACGGATAGCAGTTATAGAAATTGGCTCATTATCATGCTGATGGATTTCTATATTTAATCCTTCTATCTCCAATACCGGTGATTCCGAAACAAGTACGGAACGCTTGATCTTGTTTTGCAGTTCACGTACATTGCCCGGCCACGGGTAGGCAAGCATCCTGCGCTTGGCATCGTCCGTAAAGCCGTATGTCTCCCGTTTCAGTTCTTTCGAGTAGCGTTCTCGGAAGAATTCAGCCAAAGGGATGATGTCTTCCGCACATTCGGCCAACGACGGCTGGTGGATCTCGAACTCGCAAAGGCGGTGATAGAGGTCTTCCCTGAACCTGCCGTCCTTGATAGCCTGTTGCAAATCCTCGTTCGTGGCAGCGATAATACGCACATCTGCAATCCGTTCCTTGCCGCTGCCTATCGGAGTATAGGTGTTTTCCTGCAACACCCGGAGCAGCATGGACTGTGTCTCATAGGACATGGTTCCTATCTCGTCCAAAAACAACGTGCCGCCTTTTGCCATATCGAAATAGCCTGTCTTGGCTGTATCCGCACCGGTAAACGCCCCTTTCTCGTGTCCGAAGAAAAGCGAGGCGGCCAATTCACGTGGCAATGTTCCACAATTCACCGCCACGAAAGGCATGTTCCAACGCCCACTGCCCTGATGGATGCTCTGCGCCACCGATTCCTTGCCCGTACCGTTGGCTCCGAGAATCATCACGGACATTTCTGACGGAGCGACCAGTCTGGCATATTTCTCCACTTGCAGGATCTTGGGGCTTGTCCGGTGGAAAAGTTTCTTTTCCTGCTTCCGTACGATAACCATCGGCCGGAATACATCCTCTGCCAGTTCCAACAGGTGTTCCTTGCGTACCGGCTTGGGCAGGTAGTCTATCGCACCCAATTTGATGGTGCGTACCACATCCGGAACCGACACATATTCGGTCGTGATGATAAAGGGGATATCCTTCTTCTCCTTGCGGAGCCATTCCAGGAGCGAGATGCCGTCACCTTCCGGCAGGCGCACATCCGAGAGTATCAGGTCGAACTGCGTTTTGCGTATCAGCGAACGGGCAATCGGCTCGTTCATGGCCGTCACCGCCTCATAACCAACCTGTGCAAACCAGTCTTTCTGCATCTGCGACAAGCCGACATTGTCTTCAACTATCAGTATTTTCCTTTTCATTTGTCTGTCTTTTTATTTCATTCTCCGCTCCCGCTATGAGCTTGGCGGTACATTCCATTATCTGCCGTGTGTGCTCCCGTACAGCGTCATCAGTTGCGGTGTCGTCTTTCAGCAGGGTACGATAGGCGGACAAGGCATCTTCCATCTGCAACAGTTCCCACATCGGAAGCATACGGTGGACGGTCTCGCGCAACTTATGCCGGTCATTGTCATTCATCCCTGATGATAGTTCCTCCATATCCTTTTCAGACTGGATGACGAAGGAACGTAACAGTCCGGCCTTATCGCTGACTTCTGAGAGCATCGCACTGAAATCAAATCCATGACCATCATCCTTCCGACATCTCTTTACAGTAGAAAGCAGACCGAGCAACTCCGAAGACGAGAACGGCTTGTAGATGCAGGCTGTAAATCCGGCATCAAGGAAAGCGTCTTTTTCCTTGTCGCCACGTGCGGTCATGGCGACAACGGGTATCGTGCGTGAGTTGCCGATATTCGAACTGCGCAACAGGGTCAGCAGTTCGAAGCCGTTGGTGCCGGGCATCCGGATATCAGATAACAGCAGGTCGTAATTTTGAGAGCGCATAGCCCTGACCACCTCTTTGGCAGTGGAACATACCGTGCAGGACATGCCGTTGCGTTCCAGCATCTCCTTGATTACATCCCTCAACATGCCGTCATCATCAATGACAAGCACATTATGGGGCAGATCTCCGGGACACGGCAGTATCCGGTTCTCGCCCACTAAAGGCTCGTCCGTTTCCGGCAATGGAAGGGTTACACGGAACGTGCTTCCCCGGTCGATGGAACTTGTCACTTCGATTGTCCCATCGAGCAGGTTCACAAGCCCCTGCGTGATGGGCAACCCCAGTCCGTAACCGTCGGCATTGGCTGCGGAAGTCCGACACTCGAACGGGCGGAAGATGCGTGAGAGCGTTTCTTCTGTCATGCCGATGCCGGTATCTTTTATCTCCAGTACCAATTCCCCTTTGTGATAGCGGGCATTGAAACCGATGGTACCGGATTCCGTGAACTTGACAGCATTCGTAAGCAGGTTGTCAATAATCTGTTCTATGCGGTCCGCATCGCCATAGAGCCTGACTTCCGTTTCCTTGAAATCGCAGTCGAAAAGAATGCCCTTGTTGTTGACCACGTGGGAAAATCCCGAAGCGGTACGATCCAGAAGTTCGTGCAGGTTGAATGGAACATCGTTTCGTATCTCTTTCGCCTCGTTCAGTCGGTACACGTCCAGCAAATTGTTGAGCAAATGCACCACATGGCGGCATACGGTTCCAATATTGTCCAGATAAATGTTCCGCCGCTTCCTTTCCCGTGTGTCCATCGCCAGTTCGGCGTTGCCGCTGATGATGTTCAAAGGGGCGCGGATGTCGTGTGACATGGTCAGGATGATGTTCTTGCGCATTTCCAGCAGTGCGGTATTCTCCTCTATTGTATCTTCCAGCCGTTTCCGACCTTTGTCTTTTGCCTTTATATCCCGCTGTATAATCAGATACGAGATGACGAGCAGCACGATGGCGGAGACGACCAGCTAAGTGATGATGTGCATTGAACGGTCATAGGAGGCTTCAAGACGCAGTTCCTTTTCGGTCAGTATGCGTTCGGTCTGCCCATCCATTGTGGCTATCAGGTTGCGCAGTTTGCGATTGAGTGCCTTGTTGTGACGGCGCAGACTATCAGCATAGGTGTCGATGGTTTCCTGTCTTTCTTCCTGCATGGATTGTAGTTTCTTGTTCAATGCGTAAAGTGTGGCGGAGGCGGAAGGCGTTACTTGCACCGTTTCTTTCGCACCGAAAAATCCGGCGACACCCTTTTTCTTGCGAGTCACGGTTTTAGTTTTGGCTTCTTCCGGCAACCGGGTAAGCAGCAGACTATCCGGGTTGTCCTGCTCACGGAACAGCAGCATGATTTGGCGTAGGTGTTCTTCCTTGTTTGCCAGCAGATGGCGGAGCGTGTCTATTTGCGCCCGGCTGACAAACTCTTCATTTCCATTGTGTATGGTTTGTAGCATGGTATCTACACAGATACGGAGCGAATGGTAGTTCTCAAAATCTTCATCCTCCCAAGCAAGGGCGGTTTCGCCGTAAGTGGCGAGGATGGTAATATGGCGGTGGATGGTATTGCCGTTGTGTTGTACCTTGTGGATGGCTTGCATATCGCCTTCTATCGCCATTACACGATTGCGCTCATGTAGCAAGACGGCGACCATACTGCCAATGATCGCCATCAGAAGGAAAAAACTGAATATTATCTTATGCTGCAATAATAGTTTCATTAACCTTTGAATATTTCACGATGAGAATACTCACCTCATACAACAACCACATCGGTAAAGCCACAAGCGACAGAGTAAACACGTCCGAAGTCGGAGTAATAATAGCCGCTATGACAAGAATAACCACTACGGCGTGTTTCCTGTATTTGCGCATGAAGTCGGCAGAGAGCAATCCCAGTTTGGCAAAAAGCCATGAGAGAATCGGTATTTCAAATACAATTCCCATAGCCAGACACATCAGCATCATTGTGGATATGTAGGATTGCAATGTTATCATGTTCATCACATCGCCACTTACCTGATAAGTGCCCAAGAAGCGGAATGTCAGTGGGAAGATCAGAAAGTAGCTGACCGAAACTCCCAGCATGAACATCAGATAACCGCCTCCCACCATACGCACAACATATTTCCGTTCATCTGCATACAGAGCCGGCGATACGAAACGGAACAGTTGGTAAAGAATATAAGGAGAAGCGCACAGCACTCCGACGCATAACGCCGCTTTCATGTGGATGATGAACTGTTCGGCAAGCCCAGTGTTTATCAGTTGCACGAAGAAATCTGGGGAGCCAGTTTGAGTAATCAGTCCGCTTAGCCGGTACAGCATACGATAGGTAATGAAGCCAGCCTCTTTGGGAGCAAGAATGATAGTAAAGAGTTCTTCTTTGAAGATGAACGCGAAAATACCGAAGATAATGGTGACGGCGACGATTTTCACAATCGCCGCCCGAAGTACATCCAAGTGTTCCCAAAAACTCAGACCGCTCGCTTTGCCCTCTTTCGCTCTCATGCTCATTCCTTTTTCGTAGGCTCTTCCTCAATCTCTTTTTCGATATTGTTCATTCCATCCTTAAAAGAGCGTACACCTTTTCCAATGCCTTTCATCAACTCAGGAATTTTCTTGCCGCCAAAGAAAAGCAGAACAACCAATGCGATCAGTAAAACTTCCTGCATACCAATACCGCCAATAAATAAGGGTGTCATCATTTTATTTCAAAAACTCCAGTTTATCAATCCATTCGTGAATAGCATTTTCGCTCATGCGATTCAGTAATTTTCCTGTCTGCCAATTCAAATCGGGATAGGTATGTTTCAAAGTAGTCACGCTGTTGGTGATAGAACTGCCTCCAGATGTGGAGAACGGGATTACGGTCTTACCTTTCAGATTGTGACTTTCGATAAATGTATTGATGATTCTCGGTGCTAAGTCCCACCAGATAGGATAACCTATGAAAATCACATCATAATCAGAGATGTTCTCTTTCTTGCTTTTGATTGCCGGACGTGCCTTCGGGTCATTCATCTCCACAGAACTGCGTGATTGTTTGTCATTCCAATCAAGATCTTCGCTCGTATAGGGCTTTACGGGAGTTATCACATAAAGTTCTCCACCTGTAGCCTTTGTCAGTTTTTTAGCGGCATCGGCAGTAGTACCTGTCGCAGAAAAATAAGCGACGAGGATTTTATTATTCGATTGTCTGTTGTTCATATCCTGTTTTTGTTGAGCAAAAGTTGCGGTCGCCATACCAACGACCGACAACAATACCAATAAGAATTTATACATGGGATATTATTTCAAAAGGTTATCGTATTCCTCGTCAGTTACGGGTTCAAGCCATTCATTGGAAGCGTTTTCTCCGGGTATCTCAAAGGCGAGATGTGCAAACCAGCTGTCTGCCGCCGCACCGTGCCAGTGTTTCATATTTGCCGGGATATGGATGACCGTGCCGGGCAAGATCTCTACCGCAGGCTTGCCTTCCTCCTGATACCAACCGCGTCCGGCTACGCCGATCAACATCTGTCCGCCACCGTTCTTTGCCTTGTGGATGTGCCAGTTGTTGCGGCAACGAGGCTCGAAAGTGACATTGGAGAAAGGAATCTGCGAATCTGATATCCGGGCAAGGTAGCTGTTACCGATGAAGTATTTTGCGTATGCGGTATTCGGTTCGCCGATGGGAAAAATCATTTCGCGTTGGAAAGCCGCTTTCGCATCTTCACCAGTTACATCTTCCGCCCATACATTCTTGGCAAGATTGAAGGCAGCCCAAGCCTTCGGCCATCCGGCATAGAAGCCGATATGGGTGATGATTTCAGCGATTTCGGTGCGGGTGATGCCGTTTTTCTTCGCCGATTGCAGGTGGAAGGTCAGCGAGTTGTCCGTGATGCCCTGACTGATGAGTGATGTTATTGTTACTAAACTGCGGTCACGCAAGTTGAGCAGGTCATTTCTACTCCACACTTCTCCGAAAAGGACATCATCGTTGAGTTCTGCGAATTTGGGTGCGAACTCGCCAAGCTGGTCGCGCCCTGCGGTCTGTACTATCTTTTCCTGTGCCATAACATTGATTGTTAGAATGGTAAATACTGAAATTAAAATAATTCTGTTCATAGCTTTTTATTGAATGAAGTTATTGATTCGGTTTGCCGGATTGACCGGGCTTTGGTCGGACAGCTCCAATGATTTGACCATGTGCAATGTTCCTTGCTTGTACTTTTGAAAATGCTCTGATGCGATATGTTGTTCGTAAGCCGTTTTGCTTGAATAGGTTTCCAAAATCGTAATCATGCAAGGATTTTCTTTTTCCTGCACGGCATACATGGTCAGTACGCCCGGCTCGGTGCGTAAGGAAATTTCACCCACCTCCGCAGCATATTTCATATACTCCTCCAAATGTCCGGGATAGACCTCAATCTTGGAAAGTCGGACAATGCCGTCAGACTGCATCGGTTCTTTGGCACAGATGGACGGTGCTTTGTCAAGATTGAGACACTTGCCTATAACTTCTCCCGTAGCGATGTAGGAATAGGTCGGAAAGTCGAACAATACGGGCTTCAGCTTGTTGTAGTCGGGCTTGCCGTTGGCATCAAGCACATTCGGGGCAGCGTATGTATTGACTACGGAGCAGATGAAGTTGTCAAATCCTTCTGTTTCGTAAATATCTACCACATCACACTCCATTGTAAGTGGTGAAGCGTCAATTACCGGTGTGCCGTTCTCACCCCAATGATAATCGAACACTTGCGATTTATCCACCTGCGCACCACTTACACTGCCCACATAATCGGCTTTCTGAAGCATGGCGCGGTCTACCAAATTAACAGACAGTTTCTTTGATTCCTTGATACCTTGATTGGTATAATGGCTTTTGCTCATGCTCACGAGTATGCGGTCATGTCCGATAATGCCCGTATGACCGACAACGAGCCAATTCACTTTCCCATAGACTTCCGCACCGACAACGGTCATCGGTTTCGGGTAAAGAGCCAACAGGTTTCCGATATTCTTCTTTTCCATTTTCGTGCTGTTCTGTTTGTTCGTTTCCTTTACCGGTTGCGTATTGCACGCCGATAAAAGGGAAATAAACAAGAGGGTCAATATTGATTTTCTCATCCTTACCGTATTAAAGACTTTGACGCAATACATCAATCACATCCTCACGAGTAAGGACAACATAACCGCTTTCGTTGATAGGGCACGCATCGGCAATTCCTTCTAATTGTGACAAATTGGCTCCGCAATCCGTGATATTCATTGCCAGCCCCAATTCTCGCATCCAATCCTCCATTCGTTCAAGTCCTTCCAATGCGATTTCCTTATCCGTTTTCCCGGCAGGGACGATATTCCACACGACAGTTGCCAATCGACGGAATTTCATTACCGCATCTTCAGAACGGTCGATGAGCAGACGGTAATAAGCTCCACTGACGGCTGATAGCGTATGCCCGTGGGTAGCATCGGTATAGGCAGCGACAGCCTGTCCCAGCATGTGTACCATCCAGTCGGTAGGTTTTCCGCAGGAAAGAAGTCCGTTCAATGCCCATGTCGCAGTCCACATGATGTTGCTGCGTGCCTCATAATCTTCCTGATTACCGAGTACTTTCCGGGAACTGACGATGAGGGAGCGCATCAATCCTTCGGCTATGTAGTCGGTGGTGTTGTCGTCCGTTCCCGAAAGGTATTGCTCCAAGATGTGCGACATGATATCATAAACGCCCGCTACCGTATGGTACATTGGAACGGTATAGGTGTAAACAGGATTTAGGATGGAGAAGTCCGGATTTCGGAAATAATAGAATTTCTTCCGGTTCTCGCTGTGCTTGGAAATGACGGAACAACTATCCATTTCCGAACCCGTCCCTGCCATCGTAAGGACGCAGCCGACAGGAATCCAACGGCAGGTCATTTCGCCCCAGTTATTGAAATAATATTCCCATGGGTCATGCTCGCAGTAGACAGAACCTGCTACCGCCTTGCAATAGTCGCAGACGGAACCGCCACCGACGGCAAGAATGAAATCAATATTCTCTTTCCTTGTAAGTGTCACACCCTCCATTACCTTTTCGATGGTAGGATTAGGCATGACACCGGAAAGTTCGACTACTTGCTTGTCAGCTTTGTTCAATTCAGCGATTACTGAATCGTAAATACCGTTCTTGCGGATTGAACCGCCACCATATACCAGCATGACATTCTTGCCATACTTGTCCAGTTCTTTACTCAAATTTTCCAATGAGTTTTCCCCGAAATATAGTTTCGTGGGATTGTGAAAAGTGAAATTACCTAACATATTTATTCGCTTTTAAGTAATTATTTGTCATTAATATTTTTGATAACTTTTGCCGGAATACCGCCTACAATCGTATTTGGCTCTACATCTTTCGTCACTACCGCACCTGCTGCCACTACCGCATTGTCGCCAATGGTTACACCTTGCAGGATGGTAGCATTGGAGCCTACCCATACATTCTTTCCCAATAGGATAGGAGCAGGGTAAGTGGTTTTGCGGTCTTCGAGCGCAAGTCCGTGGTTGAGTGTGGCGAACACCACATTATGCCCGATTTGGCATCCGTCACCGATGGTTACGCCACCGTGGTCTTGGAAGTGGCAGCAGGCATTGATAAACACATTTTCTCCCACCGTGATATTCTTGCCGAAATCGGCATAGAAGGGAGGAAATACACGGAGTGACTGTGGCACTCGGTAGCCAAACAGTTCGGAAAGCAGGTCACGCACCTCTTCGGGAGTATGGTAGGCTGTATTTAACCTGAATGTGGTGCGCCGTGCCTCATTGCTCATGTCGTCCATGAAACGGTGTATATCACCAGTGTTCAGGGCTTGTCCCGTCTTTACAAATTCCTTGAAATCGTTTATATCCATATCATTGCTTTTCTATTTTTACCTTTATATCACCACCTACATTCAACGCATCGATACCATCACCATCAATATGACCAATTTTTATAAGGTCATTACTGTGCGACCAGTTCTTGCAGAAGATTGCCACGTTGCCCCACGGAACATAAATCGTGATGTCTCCGGGCGTAGGGGCACACCCCCGTGTTACGCCCTCAGTTCTTAATTCTGGGTCGGGGTAGAAAATTTTCTCGGTTGTGTTGTTGTAATCGTTCAGTGTAACCTCCAACGGCAGACGGGAGAGAAAATCCCGTGCGGCGTCATTGTCTTCCATCGTGGCGGAAATCGTGTGGTCGCCGACTGTGAGGTTTATCTTCAAAGAAGTCACTTCAGGCGTATCAGGTTCTTCTCGGTTTGCTCCTATTTCGTCCAACCATGCAGGGACACGGGTTGCCATTTGTGAAATACTTGAAGATGTCAAAAGCAATGACTGTTCTATAATCGTTGCATCCGGGCAAAGATTACGAGCCTCACTTACTGAAGAAGATATGCCGCTGCTTCCGCTGGTGGAGAATAATGCAATCCGCTTTCCGGCAAGTTTTTCGGCGTGTTCGTGTAGAAATGTCTGCATCGGTGTCGCTATGCTGCCATACCAAATCGGATAACCGACAAATACGATGTCGTAGTTGTCAAAATTCTCCATTGATGTCTTGATTGGAGGGAAATTGCCTTGACGGATGGCAGCCAGTTCTTCTTGCGAGCGTTCCAACATGGCATTATAATCATTGTCGTATGGCGTTTGAGGCTCGACTTCCAATATATCGCAATCAAGCGTGGACTGAATCAGCTCTGCCACTTGTTTCGTATTGTTCGTGCGTGAAGCATAAAGCACCAAATAGCGACCGTTACCTCCCGAAGTCGGTGTATCAGGATTGTTGTCATTTTCGCCCGGATTCTCCGGTTGCTCGGGAACAAATGGCTCATTGTTGGGTTCTCCGCAGGATGCCATAGACACAAGAGTTAGCAACATCAACGGAATAAATAATAATAATCGTCTCATATTTTCATTTATTTGGATTGATAATCATAGTATTTTCCGGTATTCTCTGCATCGCACTTTCCCATTTCTCCATTTCTATGTCCTCGATGGAAACGGATACAAATTTCGATTCGACACCAAGCGTCTCTATCAATGTGCTACATAGTTTTTCAGCTAAAATCTGTTTTGTTTTCCGGTCTCTGCCGGCTATCATAGTTACTGCTATATGTGGCATAATTCTCTGTATTTTAGTGATTGTTTATATATTATAAAGTCGTTCCACCTCTTTCGGATCGTGCAGGTCGAGAATCACACTATGACCTGTATCCATTGAAGCTATAACTGCCATATCTTCGTCTGACAGCAAAAAATCACCAATAGCGAAATTTTCCGCCATACGCTCCTTATGTACCGATTTAGGAATAGCGACAATTCCACGCTGTAAATGCCAACGCAACACGACTTGAGCGACAGACTTGTTATATTTACGTCCAATCGCAGACAAGACTGGATTTGTAAATAATCCGTTACTACCTTCTGCCAACGGCCCCCATGATTCGGTTTGTACGCCAAGCGACTGCATGATTTGCATCGCTTCAGTCTGTTGGGTGTAAGGGTGCGTTTCCACTTGATTGACTGCCGGAATAATTTTCACATTCTGACACAAATCCATCAAACGATTCGAATTGAAATTACAAACCCCAATAGCGCGGATTCGTCCGGTCGCATAAAGTTCTTCCATTGCCTTCCATGCTCCATAATAATCGCCGAAAGGCATGTGAATCAGATAAAGGTCAATATAATCCAATTCCAATCGTGCAAGGGATGCTTCAAAAGCCCGTAATGTTTGGATATATCCCATTTCGGAAATCCATGCCTTCGTTGTAACAAACAATTCTTCTCGTGGGATACTGCTTTTATGGATAGCCGCACCGACAGCATGCTCATTTCCGTGCACCGATGCCGTGTCTATAAGCCGATAACCGACACTGATAGCATCGGCAACGGTATGTTCGCATATGGCTGCATCAGGGATTTGAAAAACCCCGAATCCCTGTATCGGCATTTCCACTCCGTTATTCAACACAATGTAGTCCATACCTGCCATTATTTATCAATCTGACTTTCGGTGAACGGATCGGCACGGTGTCCCATGAGGTCTATCTTCGCATATTCACGGTCGAATTCCTCCATTTCCCAAGCCGACAGGCGGACTGTTCCAGCACCGAGAAAATCATCCAAATGGGTGGGATTGGTCGTGCCGGGTATCGGTGCAATCCACGGCTTGCGCGAGAGCATCCACACAAGAGCGAATTGCGCAGGAGTCAGCCCCTTGCGTTGAGCCCACTGACGGACAAGTGCCACAAGCGGCATATTATGTTTCAATGCTTCTGGAGTAAATTGCGGCAGATTCCATCGGCGATCTCCTTGCTTGAAACGGCTGTTTTCATTGATTACGCCCGTGAGAAAAGCACGCCCTAACGGACAATAAGGAACGAAACCGATGCCGAGTTCTTCAAGTGTAGGGAAAATTTTTATTTCCGGTTCGCGCCACCAGATGGCATATTCACTTTGAACGGCTGTAACAGGGCAGACGTTATGGGCGGCACGGATAGAGCGTGCGCTCGCTTCGGATAAGCCCCAGTGTAACACTTTACCTTCTTGCACCAAATCCTTGACCGTTCCAGCAACATCTTCCATCGGCACATTCGGATCAACACGATGCTGATACAACAGATCGATATGGTCTGTCCGTAACCTACGGAGCGACCCTTCCACAGCACGGCGGATATGGTCGGGACGGCTGTTCAATGCCGTGGGTTGTTTTTCTTCCACTCCGAAACCGAACTTCGTGCCGATTTTCACTTTGTCACGAAACGGGGCAAGGGCTTCGCCTACCCATTCCTCACTGACATAAGGTCCGTACACTTCCGCTGTGTCGAAAAAGGTCACACCTTTGTCATACGCCCGACGGATAAGGGCAATCATTTCCCGTTTGTCATACTTACCACCGTAATAACCGACCATCGGCAGACAACCGAGTCCGATTGCAGATACATCCAATCTTCCGAGTTTCCGGTATTCCATATTGTCCGAAATTCCGTTTCGAGAAATTTGTTCATTTTTCGTCTGTGACGGGGTTTGAGCAAAGACCTTCGATAATCCCGTCCATTCACTGGCAGCCACCAGAGCTGTCAGTGATGACATTTTCAAAAAATCTCTTCTATCCATGACTTATAATTTTTCAGTTCTAACTATCATTAAAAACGCCCACAAGTCAATCCCCGCATAATCTCCATCTCATTGTCTTCCAAACGAAATGTTGTGGAATCATTTTCAGGTGCAGGAATAAAGTCATCCTGTACAAGAAAACATTGCACTATTTTCTTTGGGGTAGTATGATAGCGGTATGCGAGGTAGCATACGACCTCATCTTCATATAGTTCATCGGAAATGTTAATTCTTCTGTTCATCATTCTTGTTTTTGATAATGCAAAATTAGGTGAGCACGGAAAAACGGACGTAACAATAAAATGGTAGTTTGTACCGATTTTACTGATTTTCGAGTATTTGTATTATATTGATGGTCTAAAATGAGTACCTTTGTCATTGAATAGCAAAAAGATATATTTTATGAGCAAGATACTGAAAGTCAAAACTCCGAATGATTACAGCCGTTATCTCGGACAAGCAGAACAGCATCCATTGGTCTGTATCGTCAATTATGAAGAAGTATCGCCTGTGCGCCATAGCCTAAATAATTACAGCGTATATGGTATTTTCTTTCATGATGAAGCTGATATAGGCTTGTCATACGGATGTGGAAAGTATGACTACAAGAAAGGAACGGTAATTTGTGTAGCTCCCGGTCAGATAGGCGGTAAAGAAGACAACGGAGAATGGGTAAATCTGACAGGGTGGGCATTGTTGTTCCACTCAGATCTATTACATGGCACACAGTTGGAAAGGAATATCAAGGATTACTCTTTCTTCGATTACCGTGTGAACGAGGCTTTGCACATGACTGATGAGGAACGTGATATTTTCGTTTCGCTGATGAAACAAATACGGGATGAACTAGGAAAACCGCAAGATGACATCCAAAACCGTATTATCGTAGGCTATATCGAACTGATGTTGAATTTCTGCCTGCGCTTCCATAACAGGCAGTTTATCACCCGAAAGTTGGAAAATTCGGATATGCTAATGAAATTCAATATATTGCTTTCCTCTTATTTTGAACAGGAGCTGCAATTATCTTTCGGGTTGCCTACTGTACAATACTGTGCCGATAAACTCTGTATGTCACCTAACTATTTTGGGGATTTGATTCGAAAGATGACTGGTGATACGGCAAGCAACTATATCCGTCAGTACATCATCCAACAGGCAAAAAACGAATTGGCAAGTGGAGAAACTATCGCACAAGTCGCCTACAAACTTGGCTTTGAATATCCGCAACATCTGAGCCGTATGTTCAAGAGACATGTGGGAATTACTCCAACTGAGTATTGCGAAAATCTTCGTAGAAAATAATTTGAAATAGAAACTTTAGATTATATTGCTCCTAAATCAATAAATTTATTACCTTTGTATCCAAGTGCAGCGTTCTTTTGATTTAATGCAAAATGTAACAAGAGTGAGAACTTCGCTCGTTTCTAAATCGTTACCTATCAGGAAACAAGTCTTTGCAAATTGCACGTTTTCAGCAAGAAAGAAGATTTAGAGTGTCTTGCTGAATGGAAGGTGATGTGCTTCTTGATACCGGATGCTTCTATCCAGACTTTCAGAGGACGAGAAATCCAAGAGGCATCGGTCAGTCCTTCAAAAACAAGTGCTTCATCATCGTTTGGACGTATGCCACATAATTGAAGTGCTTGTTGGATGACAGGCTTGTAATCCGGTCTTTTTGTCTTTTGCTGTACAACGACCGCTTGCCATGTTCCCTTACTTGTTTGTTGAATCTGTTTCCATTTCAAAGATTGAATATCACTATGGCGCAATCCTGTGAGAATAGAGAACAAGAACGCACGTTTCAAAACATCATCCTTGCAAGGGGTATCAACCAACATTTGCACCTCATTCATGGTAAGTGCAACACGGGGTTTCTCAATGTTTGTTATTCCCTTTACTTTTGCACTTATATCAACAGTGAGATATTCATCAATGAATGCCTGTTTCAGTCCGGCTTTGAGTATAGAGAAATAAGTCGATGCCGTGTTTTGTGAGATAGTACCTTTCTTATTCCCTCCCATTGGAGCACGCAGAAGGAACATCTTTATATCTTCAAGCAGTTTAACTGAAATCGTCTTGAATGGAATTGGCTGCCCTTGTGAATACATTTTCAATAATTCGCCTACACGCCTCCAGTTGACTATAATCGAATCGGAACTATTGGGATGACGTGTGCTTATAATACCATTGAAATACTTGATAAAGTCCTGTTCGCTCCGCTCATTCTGTGCAGCGATTTCGTTTTCCTTATCAGTGTATAGGATGGCACTATCGTATTCATGCTGCCGTAACTTCCGCACATTGTCGGCATAGATACAAGCCTCTTGGTCTATCGTTGAACGGCATTGAATAATCCCATTCAAATCACGCTTAGGCTTATAGTTGAATGTTCCATCTGGCAAAATACGTGCAATGGACGATTTGTCCCAAACAGGCGTGGATATAGTCCGGTTAATGGATTCCACCACACGGCTTGCTCGTTTAGAACCTCGCTTATAAACTGGGTATGATTCTATAATCAGATACCACTCTTCTTTGTAATTCGACCTTCTGAGCTTGACGGTCACTTTGGTATTAGGTAATGCTTTCTTCATAACGACTTATATAATTTATCAATTTCAGATTTGGGAACATAAACATAATTACCAATTTGGCGTGTAGGAATAGAATGACGGCGTATGTGCTTAAAGACACTGCTGTCATTGATATGGAACTTTTTGGCAATCTCTCCGATAGTGTAACAGTCTTTGGGTTCAAAGGACAATGCTTCCTTTTTTCTCTTTCTACTGCCAGCCTTTGTTTTGAAGTGTTCATCCATATACTGCCGACTAAGGCGTGTCAGACGCTGACCAAAATTGTATGATGGTATCAAGCCCTGCCGTATCATACGATAAAGTACATCTTTACTAATGCCGTAAATCAGCACAGACTCTTTAACTGTCAGATACCCCTTGTTGGATGGTATTCGCCTGACTAATGCTTGACGTATCGCCTCTTTCTCCTTTGCGATTTGCCTTTTCTTGTACGCCCTTTTGGAACAAGTTGGACAACAATACTTTGACATCAATGTGGGAGGAGTAAAGATTTTACCGCACTCCTCGCAACTTCTTTGAATAGTATAATTTCCTCTTGGCATATTCTTCTCGTTTTAAATGGTTTATATCAATTTAAGTTGTACCTTATCACCAAATAAGACGTGTCGCAAACATGTCGCAAATAAGAGATAAAAAAGCCCATAGA
>ERZ1106939.810-NODE-810-length-26804-cov-19.152342_pt1 | contig 26804 bp, 28 predicted proteins | sample MGYA00403669_ERZ1106939 | MGnify/ENA primary metagenome ERZ1106939 (study PRJEB35170, sample SAMEA104062447) | human gut metagenome | biome: human gut; feature: human-associated habitat; material: faeces | place: Denmark | collected 2012-09-28 ...
CGCGGACGCCTTTTTCAGCAGCGCCTGCACCTGCGCGCCGTACTTGCCGACAATGTTGTAGTAGTAGCGCCGTGCCTGCGGCGCCCACGGTGCGGCGGCGATGCGGGAGAGGGCACCAAAGCGCCCGAAGGCGTCGGCGGAGAAGAGGAGCTTCTCCGTTTCCTCGTAGGCGACCATCACCTCGGGCCAGTGGACCATCGGGGCGAGCATAAAATGAAGCGTATGCGCGCCGAGGGGGAGCGTTTCACCCTCGCCGACCTCCAGCAAGCGGTCGTCTGTCGGTGCTTTCGCGCCGAAGAACTGGCGGAGCATTGTGAAGGTCTTGGTGTTGCCGACGAGCTTCATTTCCTGATATTTCTCCGCAAGGCGCAGGATGCTGCCGGAGTGGTCCGGCTCCATGTGCGAGATAACGAGGTAGTCCGGACTGCGCCCATCCAGTTCGTGTGCGAGCTTGGCGAGCCATTCGTCCGCCGTGCGGGCGTCTACGCTGTCCATGACGGCGACCTTCTCATCCAGAATGAGGTAGGAGTTGTAGCTCACGCCCATCGGCTGGACAGGGTACTGGTTTTCAAAAAGGGGCAAGGTGAGGTCATCCGCCCCAACGTAGCGGACGTCCTTCGGTAATACCTGTGTTTCCTTTCGGGTTTCGTTGTTCATTGCACTCTCCTTTGCGGAATTTTTTAGCTGAGGTGTTATTTTTTCTCTGCACACAAGCGCTCCGTTTCTTGGGGAACAGCCTCCGAGGAGGAGCGCTCCTGCGCGAGCCGATCTTGATAGTCGCTCAGGTAGCGGTCGAGGTAGATCTTGTTGACGATGGCTGAGACGGTGTTGCGAAGAAGGTCCTTCGCGGCCGAGCGCGTCTCGCCAAGCCCCTGCGCCGCGGGAGCGACGCCGAAGGCTGCAAAGAGCATATTCTCAAATTCGTCGCAGAAGTAGTCATACGCCGTGCAGAGGGCATAGCTGCTCTCCTGTATGCCAAACATCAGGCGAAGTCCCTCGAGGGGGACGACAGGCTTGACCGTGGCAATGAACATCAGCCGTGCGAGCTGCTCGGCCGTGTAGACCTTTTTTTGGGGCGCGGGGATCAAGCGCTGCTTGACGTAGTTGCTCACCATCGAGGGTGACAGCTCCGGCTCGCCGAGCGGCGCGAGATAGGCGTTGACATAACGCACCACCTGCTCCAGATACAGCCCAATGTCGGGGATCTGCGCGTAGCGCGGCAGGCGGAAGGGGGCGATATCCGCCGCCATTTTGCTTTGTAAATTATTATCCATGACGCCATTATAGCGGCTTTCTGCACAAAGTTCAACGGCTTTGCAAAATAATTCAATCAGTTTTTGAAAAACGGTTGACGCAATAGTGGAAAACTGTTAGACTGTCGTTGTCGGCAGACGGTGCCGGCAACAGCAGTTTTCTTTTTTGGAGGATAACTATGAGTCAGATTCGCCTTGTCGCAGACTCGAGCTGCGACCTTCTTTCATTGGATGGGGTTGATTTTGTCAGCGTTCCGCTCACCCTTCGCACTGAGACGGAGGAATTTCGCGATGACGCCCGGCTCGACGTCGACGCGATGGTCGCGACGCTCCGCGCGACCAAGGGGCGCTCCTACAGCGCTTGCCCGAATGTTGCCGACTGGGAAAAAGCCTTCGGCGAGAGTGGGGATGTTCTCGCCTTTACGATCACAAGCAGCCTCTCCGGCAGCTACAGCGCCGCGTGCGTGGCAAAGCAGAGCTGCGAGGAGCGCGACCCCTCCCGCCGCATCCGCGTCGTGGATACGCTCTCGGCGGGGCCGGAGACGATGCTGCTGCTGGAAAAGGCTGCCTCCGCGCAGCGCGGCGGCGCATCGTTTGACGAAGTGTACCGCGTTGTGGAGGAGCTGCAACGGCGCACACACCTGCTCTTTTCCTTGGAGTCGATGCACAATCTCGCGCAAAACGGGCGCGTCAGCAAGCTCGCGGCGACGGCGGCGGGCGTGCTTGGCATCCGCGCTGTTGGACAGGCGAGTGCGGAGGGAACGCTCGAGATGCTCGGCAAGTGCCGCGGCGAGAGGAAAACGCAGGAATTTTTATTGCAGGAGATGGAGCGGCTCGGCTACAAGGGCGGCAGCGTGCGCATCGGGCATTGCGGGAACGCCGCGTTTTCGCTGGAGCTGTATACGGAGCTCCGCCGCCGCTTTCCCAATGCCGATGTGCGGCGGTATCCGCTTAGGGGCCTGTGCAGCTACTATGCCGAGCGCGGCGGCATCATGATGGGCTTCGAGACATGAAAAAAGAAGGGAAGGGGCGCGCAGCGGAGCTGCTGCACCTTACGGTGCGCATTTTGACCCTGCCGCCCATCGTCATCGGCGTGACGCTGGCGATGCTGTACGCGCGGAGCGCAGAGAGGGGCAGCGCAGCACGGCGCTGGTCTACGGAGTCTGGTGAGCGGGGCTGCCGCCTTTGCACAGAGGGTGCGCCCGCGCCATTTGAACCAAATTGATTGCTCCCTTTAGGCTGCCGGAGGCTCTTGCCTTCGGCAGCCTAAAGTTCTGTTTCCCTGCTTGTGCGGCGCGGTATAGGCGGCGCGGCCCGATGCGGAAAGAGTCTGCTTTACAGACGGCGTCTTTTGTGGTATCCTGTCACTGTGAAACCAAGCGGAAGCAAGCTGCCGCGGAGACCTATCATCCTTTCGCGGCGGCGCAATGATAAAGGAGGTAAGTATTTTATGTCCGTACTGAAGGCCGCGCGGCTTTCCAAAAAGCCGCCGCTGAACCGGCAGGAGCTCTGGCAGCTCGACGCCTACTGGCGCGCCGCGAACTACCTGACCGCCTGCCAGCTCTACCTGCTCGATAACCCCCTGCTTGAGCGCCCGCTCAAAAAGAGCGACCTCAAGCAGACCATCGTCGGCCACTGGGGCACCTGCCCGGGCCAGAACTTCATCTACACGCACTTGAACCGCGTCATCAAGCGCGACGACCTCGATATGATCTACCTCTCCGGTCCCGGCCACGGCGGCAACGCCATGGTCGCGCAGGACTGGCTCGACGGCAGCTACACCGAGGTCTACCCCAACATCACCCGCGATAAGGAGGGCATGCAGAAGCTCTTCAAGCGCTTTTCTTTCCCCGGCGGCATCCCGAGCCATGTTGCGCCCGAGACCCCCGGCTCCATTCACGAGGGCGGCGAGCTGGGCTACTCCCTCGCCCACGCCTTTGGCGCGGTGGCGGACAATCCCGATCTGATCGCCGCCTGCGTGGTCGGCGACGGCGAGGCGGAGACAGGACCGCTTGCGACCTCGTGGCACGGAAACAAGTTCATGAACCCCATCACCGACGGCGCGGTGTTGCCGATTTTGCACCTCAACGGCTTCAAGATCGCCAACCCCACCATCTTCTCCCGCATGAGCCACGGGGAGGTCGAGAGCTTCTTCCGCGGCTGCGGCTGGGAGCCGCGCTTCGTCGAGGGCGATGAGCCCATGGCAATGCACCAGCAGATGGCTGCGGCGCTCGACTGGGCGATCCGCGAGATTAGGCGCATCCAGCGCACCGCGCGCAAGAGCGGCGAGGCGAAGCGCCCGCGCTGGCCGATGCTCGTGCTGCGTACCCCCAAGGGCTGGACGGGGCCGAAGGAGGTCGACGGCCTGCCCGTCGAGGGCTGCTGGCGCGCCCATCAGGTGCCCATCTCTCTGGGCGCGGACACTGACCGCCACCTTGCCGAGCTGGAGGAGTGGCTGCGTAGCTACAAGCCCGAGGAGCTCTTCAATGCCGACGGCACACCCGTCGAGCCGGTCGCCGCCTTCCCGCCGGCGGGCAAGCGCCGCATGGGCGCGAACCCCCACACGAACGGCGGACTGCTGCTGCGCGACCTGCGCACGCCCGATTTTCGCGACTATGCCGTGGAGGTCAAAGCCCCCGGCGCGGTCGAGGCGCAGGATATGTATGTCCTCGGCACCTATGTGCGCGACGTGATGAAGCTCAACATGGACGCGCGCAACTTCCGCATTTTCGCGCCGGACGAAACCGCGTCAAACCGCTTACAGGCGGTCTTTGAGGTCACAGGCCGCCGCTTCCTCGACGAGCAGCTTCCCGGCATCGATGACCATCTCGACCCCGACGGCCGCGTGATGGACTCCATGCTCTCCGAGCACTTCTGCGAGGGCTTTTTGGAGGGCTACCTGCTCACGGGACGCCACGGCTTTTTTGACAGCTATGAGGCGTTCATCCGCATCGTGGACTCCATGTTCGCCCAGCACGCCAAGTGGCTCAAGATGTGCAGCGAGCTGCCGTGGCGGCAGGACATCGCTTCGCTCAACTACATCCTCGCCTCAAATGTCTGGCAGCAGGACCACAACGGCTTTACGCATCAGGACCCCGGCTTCCTCGACCATGCGGCCAACAAGAAGGCCGATGTCGTGCGCATGTATCTGCCGCCGGATGCCAACTGCCTGCTCTCCTGCTTTGACCACTGCATCAAGAGCCGCAACTATGTGAACATCATTGTGGCGAGCAAGCACCCGCGCCCCCAGTGGCTGACGATGGAGCAGGCGGTCAAGCACTGCACGCAGGGCATCGGCATCTGGAGCTGGGCCTCGAACGACCAGGGGCAGGAGCCGGATGTCGTCATGGCCTGCTGCGGCGATACGCCCACGCTCGAAACGCTCGCCGCCGTCAGCATCCTGCGCCGTGAGCTGCCGGAGCTGAAGCTCCGCGTGGTGAACGTGGTGGACCTGATGAAGCTCCAGCCGCACACCGAGCATCCCCACGGCCTGACCGACGAGGAGTACGACGGCCTGTTCACCAAGGATAAGCCCATCATCTTCGCCTACCACGGCTACCCCACGCTCGTCCACGAGCTGACCTACCGCCGCCACAACCGCAACCTCCATGTGCGCGGCTACAAGGAGGAGGGCACCATCACCACGCCCTTCGATATGCGCGTTTTGAACGACATCGACCGCTTTGACCTCGTCATCGACACGGTTCGCCGCCTGCCGCAGCTCGGCAACCGCGGCGCCTACCTCGTGCAGAAGATGCAGGATAAGCTCGTCGAGCACCGCCAGTACATCCGCGACAACGGCATCGACCTGCCCGAGGTGCGCAACTGGAGGTGGGAGGATAGCGAAGCGCCGGCGGCCGAATAAGCATACGGTCGGTCGGAAAGCGGCGCCGCCGGCACACAACAAAAGGAGTAGTGGATATCTCCACTACTCCTTTTCTCTTTTTTATTTCCGTACTCTGCGGTCGTGCTCGGCGTAGTAGGCGCGCTTGCTCTCAAGCATCTTCTCGTCCGCCTCGCGGACAAGCTCTCTCAGTCCGACCACCGACTCATGCGCGGCAATGCCGTAAGAGATGCTGTAGCCCTGCGCGGTGATGCTCGCGGAGGCCGAGCGCATACGGTCCTCGCAGGTCTGCCCCTCCACCGGGGCGGGGAATACGACAAATTCGTCTCCGCCGACGCGGTAAAGGGAGCCCTTCGGAAACTGCTCCATCAGGCTCTCCGCGACGAAGCGCAGCATCAGGTCTCCCGCCTCGTGCCCGCGCTCGTTGTTGAGCTCATGCAGACCGTTTGCGTCGATGTAAACGCAGATAGCGGGCGAGATCGTGCGCTGCTCGCTCTTATGCAAAAGCTCTCCGTATCCCATCGTCAGTCTCGCTGAGGGAACATCGTCCCACGATTTCTATTCCGACCTCTTTCTGCGGCACGACCTGCCGCTCAGTCCTGACGTGGAGGTAGAGACCATCGATCAAGTCCTTCCTGCTGTGCGCTGCAACCTCGGCATTGGGTTTGTCCCGCGCGAAATGCTCGTGGCGGTGCCGGAGCTCACCGGCGTCTATCCGCTCACGCTGGACGAGCCGATCGCACCGCGCAGCATCTATCTGTTCCAGCGAAAAAATCAGCCGTTGAGCATCGCTGCCAAGCACCTGCGGCAAATGCTGCTGGGAGATCGTTCCCGCGAGGTAAAAAAACTCCCGACGCAGTAAGCGTCGGGAGTTTTTTGTAAGTCGTTTTCTTTGATCACGGGCTATGATGCGTTGTCCGCGTCGCCGATGGACGGGAAGATACGGCTCATTTTGCTTCCTCCTCGTGGATGAACATGATGAGAAAGCTGACCGCCAGCAGTGCGCAGGACACCCAGATGCCGCGCTCGGCAAAGGCCCTCGTCAGCAGCGCGCCGAGACCCGCGCCCACGGCAAAAAGTCCGATCACGCCGAAGTAGGTCAGCGCTTTGTGCAGCACCTCGCGGTCGTGCGTGTGGAAGTAAACGCACAGCGCCTCCGTGCCGCTGCGCATATTGCCGATGCACATCGTGCTCGCGTAGGCGTGGCCGCGCACCTTGCGGAAGGTCTGCACCTGCATGGCGCAGACGAACGAAACGAGCGCGTTGGCAGCCGTGCTGCCATCCTGCGGCAGAAAGCCGACGAGGAACAGCAGCACGATCTCCGCCAAAAGAATGAGCTGCCGCCAGTGTACCCTCTCCATGTGCTTGAAATGCCGATGAATACACTCAGCCACGAAAATACCCAGCATGAACGAGAGCACCGGCACAAGATAGCGCCGGCTGTGCGTCCAGTCACCATCGAAAAGATAGGCGCTGAAGAGCACGATGTTGCCTGTCTGCGCGTTGGCAAACACCTTGCCGCGGCAGAGATAGGTATAGGCGTCCTGCAGGCCGCCGGAGAGAATGATGAACGCCGCCGTCAGCATGGATTCCGACATCTGCCCGCGCGGCCTGCCCAACGGTATTTTGCTCAACCCCAGACCTCCTCGGCGATCTCCTTGACCAGCGCGAGCTTGGCCCACTGCTGCGCTTCCGTCAGCTTGTTGCCGATCTCACAGCTGGCGAAGCCGCATTGCGGACTCAGACACAGGCGGTCGAGCGGCAGGTACTTTGCCGCCTCGTGGATGCGCGCGATGACCGCGTCCTTGCTTTCCAGCTCGGGGCGTTTGGTCGTCACAAGACCGAGCACGACCTTCTTCTCTCCACTCACAGAGGCCAACGGCTCGAAGCCGCCGCTGCGCGCGTCGTCAAACTCGAGGTAATAAGCATTGACATTCTCACGCGCAAGCAGCGTTTTCGCCACGCTGTCATACGCGCCGGAGCTGGCATAGGTCGAGTGGAAGTTGCCGCGGCAGACATGCGTATTGATAACAAGGTCGTCCGGCTTACCGCTGATCGCCATGTTGTTGACGGTCAGCATCTGCTCCTTGATTTCCTCGAGGCCCTTGGCATCGGTGTCGAAGATCATGCAGGCGCGCGGATCGACCAGCATCCCCCAGCTGCAATCGTCGAATTGAAGGTTGCGGCAGCCTGCGGCGTACACGTCTGCAATGATCCTGCGGTAGCCTGCGGCGAGGTCATCCATCAGCTCCTGCGCGGAGGGGTAGAATCTCTTTGTATTCTCCATCGCAAAGGGCATGACCATCTGCTCCAGAAACTGCGCGGGCGCGGGGATGGTCAGCTTGGCGACGGTGTTCTCATCTTCGAGCGCCTTGACAAATCGGAAGTGTTCGACAAAGGGATGCTCGTCCACGCTCACCTTTCCCGTAAGATAGGTGTCGTCAAGCATCGCGGCCTCGCCCTGGAACGGAAGTCCAGTCTTGGTCGGTGTGTGGCCGACGCCGTGGAAGCCCCACATGAAATCGAGGTGCCAAGTTGCGCGGCGGAACTCACCATCGGTGATGACGTGGTAACCCGCCGCTTTCTGCTTGGCGACGAGATCGCGGATGGCGTCGTCCTCCACGGCTTTGAGCGCTGCGGCGTCGATCCTGCCGCTCTGAAAGTCGGCGCGCGCCTGCTTGAGTGCCGCGGGGCGCAGAAAGCTGCCGACGTAGTCGTAACGGAACGGAGTGTTGGTCTTATTCATGCTCTTGCTCCTTTGCAGTTGAAATTTGTCCTGATTATACGGCGGCGGATTGGGCAAGTCAAGTGGATGCTGACCGATAATACGCACGGAGTACATACATAATATCCATAGTGTGACCAAGGTATAAAGGGTAAAAATAAGGGTAGAGACAGATAAAAAAAGAAAAAATCCTTGAAAGCTCAATGCTTTCAAGGATCGATCATGGTGCGCGAGGCGGGACTTGAACCCGCACGTCCGTGAAGGACACTAGAACCTGAATCTAGCGAGTCTGCCAATTCCACCACTCGCGCGTAAGCAGCCTCAGAAGAAAAGATGGTGCGGATGGCGGGACTTGAACCCGCACGTCCATACGAACACTAGCACCTCAAGCTAGCCTGTCTGCCAATTCCAGCACACCCGCATTTTCATCAGTCTTTCAAACGACCGCTCCGCTATTATAAGCCTGTTGTACGCCAAATGTCAACCTTTTTTTGCGGGAAAAGAAAAAGTTTTTGCACCGCCTTTCCCAGCCGCCAAAAGATGGGCTTATACCTGCGCGAGCGTCTCGCCGACCGCGCCCGTGATGACCAGATCCGCGCGGGTCTTATCGCCCAGCGGCGTCTTGTTGATGACGACGAGCTTGTGGCCGCGGTAGTAGTTCACCAGACCCGCCGCGGGGTAGACCGCGAGCGAGGTGCCGGCGATGATGAGCACGTCGGCCTCGGCGATATAGCGCACGGCCTTGTAGAGCGTATCCTCGTTGAGCCCCTCCTCGTAGAGCACGACATCGGGCTTGATGCGCCCGCCGCAGGAGCACGTCGGCACGCCGGTGGAGCGCGCGATCGCCTCCACGCCGTAGAATTTGCCGCACCTCTCGCAGTAATTGCGCAGGGTGCTGCCGTGGAGCTCAAGGACCTCCTTGCTGCCGGCGGCCTGATGGAGTCCGTCGATGTTCTGCGTGATGACGGCCTTCAGCTTGCCCGCGCGCTCCCACTCGGCGAGCTTACGATGCGCGGCGTTGGGCTTCGCGTCGGGGCAGAGGAGCTTCGCGCGGTAGAAGGCGAAGAATTTCTCGGGATAGCGCTCGTAGTAGGTGTGGCTCAGGATCGTTTCGGGCGGGTCGCTCCACTGCTGGTGGTAGAGTCCGTCCACGCTGCGGAAGTCGGGGATGCCGCTCTCGGTCGAGACGCCTGCTCCACCGAAGAAGACGATGTTGTCGCTGCCGTCGATGATCTCCTTGAGCTTTCGGATCTCCTCTGTCATGGCGTCTGCTCCTTTACTTGGTGTAGTCTCTGTCGATCTGCACGACGGCAAAATAGCTGCTGTCGAGCCGCTTCACGACGGCCTGGATCTCCTGCTCGACCTCGTGGTCGCTCAGGCGAAATTTGAACGGCACCACCGCGTCGAAAATGACGTTGGTGTGCGTGGGGCCGGTGACCATGCGGAAATCGTGGATGGTGATGTGCTCGTCGATGCCGCGCACGAGCTGCGCTACGCGCTCGCGCGTTTCGGCGGTGAGCTTATCGTCGGTCACGATGGGGTCCATGTGGATGGTGGCGGCGCAGCCGAGCTCGCGGCGGAGCCGCTGCTCGATGTTGTCAATCTCATCGTGCAGCGCCATGATGTCGCCGTGCGCGGGGACCTCGGCGTGGAGCGAGATCATCACGCGGCCGGGGCCGTAGTCGTGCACGATGAGGTCGTGGATGCCCTGCACGACGGGAGAGGAGAGAACGATCTCCTCGATCCTCTGGACAAATTCCGGCGCGGGCGGCTGACCGAGCAGGGGAGAGATGGTGTCCCGCGCGGCCTGAATGCCCGCCCAGAGCACGAGCGCCGCGACGACGATACCACACCAGCCGTCGATCTGAAGCGAGGTGAAGTGCCCGATGAGCGTCGCGGCGAGGACGGCGGCGGTCGCCGCGCAGTCGGAGAGACTGTCCATCGCGGTCGCCTCCATCGCGGCGGAGCCGATCTTCTTGCCGACCGCGCGGTTATAGAGATACATATAGAGCTTGACGAGGATGGAGGCGAGCAGGATGCCGCCGGTGAGGAGCGTGAACTCCACCGCCTCGGGGTGCAGGATCTTCTCCACCGCGCTCTTGGCAAGCTCGATACCCATGAGGAGAATGACCATGGAGACGATCAAGCCCGAGATGTACTCCAGCCGCCCGTGGCCGAAGGGATGCTCGGGGTCGGGCTTCTGTCCCGCGAGCTTGAAGCCAAGCAGCGTCACGATGCTCGCGCCCGCATCGGAGAGGTTGTTGAAGGCGTCCGCCGTGATGGCGATGGAGCCGGAGAGCGTGCCGGCGAGCAGCTTGAGTGCGAAGAGCAGCACATTGAAGCCGATGCCCACGATGCCGCAGAGCATCCCGTAGGCCTGCCGTACGGCAGGCGAGGTGACGTCCTCGCGGTTTTTGATGAATTTTTTGGCCAACAGAGAGATCATACCGGTGTCTCGCTTCCTTTGGATTTTGCGGGGAAGAAAAAGCGCTTGGTGAAGAGGTAGCAGAGCGGAATAAGATAGAGCAGGCAGGCGTAGGGCAGGGCCTCAACGCCGACGCCGAGCATACTCAGCGGCACGGCGCAGGCGATGCACCACGGGATAAGACCCGCGATGGTCACGCCGGAGTTGGCGATGTCCATCGCCAGCTCCTCGTGCTCCGCGCCGTCCTTGGCGTAGACCGCGCCGATGAGCTGATGCTCCATCATCACAACGATGGTCTGGTTGCACAGCACCATCGCGGCGAGGAGGCTCAGCAGGATCATCGTCGGGAAGCGCCCGATGCGCTCGGCGGACCGCTCCAGAACGCTCTGCGCCTGCGTGAGCGCGCCCGTGCCCTCTAAAATGCCGGTGTAGAGCGCGGCGAGCGGGATCATCAGAAACGGCGTGAGCATACTCACCAGCCCGCCGCCGGAGACGACGGAGGCCAGCAGCCCCTCGGTCGGGTGATAGCCGACGACCATGATCCGGAGCGCATCAGCCACGCTGCCGCCTTGCACCGTGACGGTGATGACGAAGGCCGCGGCGGCGGAGATCGCCATGGCGCGGCGGATGGGCACATGGAGGAGCGGCAGGATGAGCATGATGAGCGCGGGCACGAGCGCCCACGGGGAGATGACAAAGCTCTCGGCGAGGGCGTCCAGCATGGTCTCATCGACCGTGACGATGGGGTTGCGGAAGGAGAGCACGGTGTAGGCAACCAGGCAGAGCGCGTAGGGCAGCGCGGCGGTCTGGAACATCCGCCTGACGTTGCCATAGAGGTCGGTCTCCGTCAGCGCGGCGACGAGGCTCGCACAGGACGAGGTCGGCGCGCCGCGGTCGCCGAAGTAGATGCCGGAGAGGATAACGCCGGCGGTGACGGCCTCGCTCACGCCGCCGGAGCGCGCGAGCGCCATGAGCACCACGCCCGCCGTGCTCGCCACGCCGAACGACGTGCCGAGCGCGTAGCTGAGCAGCACCGTCAGCAGGAAGGCGACGAGGATAAAGAGCGAGGGCGTGATGACGCGGATGCCGTGGTAGATGAAAAAGGCGATGGTGCCGCACGAGCGCCAGAGTCCCGTGAGCAGACCGATGAAAAACAGGATGCGCAGCACGATCATGCTCTTGGGCATCTTGCTCCACGCCATTTTGACAAGCGCCTTTGCGCCGTAGCCGCGCCTGAGACCGAGGGCGAAGAACAGCACGAGCGCGAACAGCAGCGCCCACGCGAGGGAGAAGCCCTTGACGAGGCAAAAGAGCATCGCCGCGAGAAAGAGCGCAAAGCAGACGACGATATCCATGCTCCCTTACCCCTTCTTCCCGGGAATTTGCAGCGTCATGCGGCAGCACAGGCGGTCAAGGTCCTCGTCCGTCGCCGCGCCGATGCGCAGCTTCGCGCCGCAGTCCTCGCAGATGAGGTCGACGGCGGCGGGACGCACCTGCATACGGTAGCGCTCGCTGCCGCAGGCGCAGGTGATGCCGCGCGGGCGCGCGGCGATCTCCTTCAATTCGCTGAGCACCTCATACATGATGACCGTGTCGGTGAAGGCCTCGGGCGCGTCGCCCTGCGCGGACTGCTTTTCCGCCGTGATCTGCAGCTGTGCGAGCGCACGCTCGACGGCGTACTCCTCCCCAATGAAGCAGCACAGCTCGGAGGTCTCGGGGCAGGCAAGGCCGATGCCCTCGCCGTCGAGCAGCCGGTCCGCGCCGCACTCCGCCAGATGCTCGCCGCTGCACACGCCGCAGGGCACGCTGATGCGGAATTTTTCGCCGTCGAAGTCGATCTGCAGCTCGCTCTTGCCGCATTCGCACTGCACGATCGCGCCCGAGGCGGCAAGGGCGAAGCGGGAGCGCTGCTGCATAACGGGCTTTCTGCACCTCGGGCACAGGTAGCCGATGGTGCGCATTTCTTCTTTCATATCGTATCCTCCCGGAAGAAGCTCATATTTGCTTCCATTATACATCGGCACAGGGAAAAAGCCAATCCTTTTTCTTTGCGCGGGGTACAGGACGGAACAGTGTCTTAAATGCTTTTGTGCGCTACCGCAACATCGTGATAGTGCATAAACATAAAAGGGGAACTCCGCGGGCGCTTCGGTCAGTACGACAAAGATTTCCGAACGGGCAAAAATAGGGCTTGCATTTACAAAATGCTGTGCTATCATAGCATCATAATAAATCGAAACGCGGAGGAATCCAAACCATGAAAAAGCTTATCTCTCTTGCGCTCGCCCTCGTGCTGAGCCTGTCCATCATCGCCTGCGGCGCCAAGCAGGACGATACCCCCCAGACCGGCGCCGACACGCCGGACACCACCCAGACCGCCGAAAAGCAGAAGCTCATCGTCGGCTTCGACGCCGAGTTCCCGCCGTTCGGCTCCATCGCCGCCGACGGCAGCTACGACGGCTTTGACCTTGCGATGGCCGAGGAGCTGTGCTCCCGCCTCGGCTGGGACTTCGAGGCCGTTCCCATCGTATGGGACAGCAAGGACGCCGAGCTCGCCGCCGGCACCATCAACTGCATCTGGAACGGCTTCACCTACACCGGCCGCGAGAATGACTACACCTGGTCCGACCCCTACGTCGATAACTCCATCGTCATGGTCGTCAAGGCCGACAGCGGCATTTCCTCCCTCGCCGACCTTGCCGGCAAGAGCGTGATGGCGCAGGCCGCCTCCTCTGCCGTGGACGCTATCAACGCCAACGAGTCGCTCAAGTCCTCCCTCAAGGAGGTCGTGGAGCTGGCGGACTATAACACCGGCTTCATGGAGCTCAAGCAGGGCAGCGTGGACGCCATCGCCGCCGACCTCGGCGTTGCCAAGTTCCAGATCGCCAGCAACGAGGGCGACTATGTGATCCTGGATGAGCCCATCTCCACCGAGCAGTACGCCATCGGCTTCCTCAAGGGCAACACCGAGCTGCGCGACGCCGTGAACGCCGAGCTCCTCAAAATGGCCGAGGACGGCACGATGCTCTCCATCGCGGAGAAGTACGTCGATCAGGGCCTTGTGATCGACAGCCTCTGCCTCGTCAAGTAACATGACCGTTTCCGCCATGCTGACCCTGCTGGTGCAGGGCTTCGGGAAATCGCTGGAAATTTTCGCCTTAACGCTGCTCGGCTCGCTGCCGCTCGGACTTCTTGTGATGTTCGGACGGCGCAGCCGCGTGGCCCCGCTGCGCTGGCTCGTGAAGCTGTTCATCTCCGTCATGCGCGGCACGCCCCTGATGCTCCAGCTCATGGTCGTCTACTACGGACCGTTCCTGCTCTTTGACTTTACGCCGCCGGGCAACTGGCGCTTCGGCGCGGTCATCGTCGGCTTCGTCATTAACTACGCGGCCTACTTCGCGGAGATCTACCGCGCGGGCTACGAGTCCATCCCAGTCGGGCAGTTCGAGGCGGCGCAGGTGCTCGGCTACACAGGCGGGCAGACCTTCGGGCGCATCCTTCTTCCCCAGATGATCCGGCGCGTGCTGCCGCCCGTGACGAACGAGGTCATCACGCTCGTGAAGGACACCTCGCTCGCCTCCGTCATCGGCACGGTCGAGATGTTCACCCGCGCCAAGCAGATCGTCGCCTCGCCCAACACGCCCGGTATGCTGGCGCTCGCGGCGGCAGGACTCTTTTACTACGTCTTCAACTACATCGTTGCCTTTGCGATGGAGCGCGCGGAGCGCTCGCTCGCCTACTACCAGTGAGGGAGGGACCGGACATGAACGTATTGACCATGCAGGACGTCCGCAAGTCCTTCGGCTCGCTGGAGGTGCTCAAGGGCATTTCCCTTACCGTGGGCGAGGGCGAGGCCGTCTCGGTCATCGGCCCCAGCGGCAGCGGCAAATCCACGCTGCTGCGCTGCGCGACGCTGCTTGAAACGATGGACGGCGGCTCGCTCGCCTACGGGAACGACTTTGCAGCGTCGATGGACGCGGACGGAAAGAGCGTCTACGCGGACAAGGCTGCGCTGCGGCGGATCAAAAGCCGCTTCGGGCTGGTGTTCCAGCAGTTCAACCTTTTCCCGCATTACACGGTGCTCAAAAACGTGACGGACGCGCCGCTCACTGTGCAGAGGCGCGAGCGCGGCGAGGTGCGTGAGCTTGCGCTCTCCCTGCTCGAAAAGATGGGCCTTGCGGACAAGGCGGACGCCTATCCCTGCCAGCTCTCCGGCGGACAGCAGCAGCGCGTCGCCATCGCCCGCGCGCTGGCGCTGCGGCCCGACATCCTCTTTTTCGACGAGCCGACCAGCGCGCTCGACCCCGAGCTGACCGGCGAGGTGCTCAAGGTCATCCGTGATCTCGCGGAGGAAAAAATGACCATGGTCATCGTCACGCACGAGATGGCCTTTGCCCGCGCCGTGAGCGACCGCGTGATCTTCATGGACGGCGGCGTCATCGTCGAGCAGGGCGATCCCGAGCAGGTGCTCGGCGACCCGGCGCAGGAGCGCACGCGGCGCTTCCTGCGCAGCTATCAGACCTGAATATTGCCTCCTCTGCAAAGAGGGATGTGCCGGCACACACGGCGCATCCCTCTTTGTTTTACCTGAAATTCATAAAATTTCCCGGCCTTGGCATACTAAGACAAACTACAAGCACAAGGGGAAATGGTATGGAGACCAAACGGATCGGCGCACAGACGCTGCGCTTTTCACGTCCGCCGCGCGTGGAGAGCTTTGCCAACATCGGCGCGAAGCTGGAGGGACAGGGCCCGCTGGCGGACTATTTCGACGAGCTGAGCGAGGATTCCTTCTTCGGCGAAAAGACCTGGGAGAAGGGCGAGGCCCGTATGCAGAAACGCGTGCTTTCCCGCGCGCTGGAGAAGGCGACGCGCAGGCCGGAGGAGCTGGACCTTATCTTTGCCGGCGACCTTCTGAACCAGTGCATCGGCACCTCCTTCGCCCTGCGGGAGTTCGGCGTGCCGCTGTGCGGCGTGTACGGCGCGTGCTCGACGATGGGGGAGAGCCTGGCGCTTGCCGCCATGAGCATCGACGGCGGCTTTGCCCGCCGCGCTGCGGCGATGACCTCCTCGCACTTCTGCACCGCCGAGCGGCAGTACCGGATGCCTGTGCCCTACGGCTCGCAGCGCACGCCGACCGCCCAGTGGACGGCCACGGCGGCGGGCTGCTGCATCCTGTCGAATGAGGGGAAGGGTCCCGCCGTTACGCACGCGGCCATCGGGAGGATCGTGGATCGCGGCATCACGGACGCGAACAACATGGGCGCAGCGATGGCGCCCGCGGCGTATGACACGCTCCGCGCGCTCTTTTCCGACACGCGGACCTCACCCGCGGACTACGATCTCATCGTCACCGGCGATCTCGGCCGGCTCGGGCACGAGGTCGTCACGGACCTCTTTGCGCGCGACGGCGTGGACATGACCAAGAACTACAAGGACTGCGGGCTGCTGCTCTACGATCTGGAGCGGCAGGATATGCACATGGGCGGCAGCGGCTGCGGCTGCTCCGCCGCCGTGCTCAACGGCTATCTTCTGCGCGGGATGCGCGAGGGCAAGTGGAACAGGATCGTCTTCGCGCCGACGGGCGCGCTGCTCTCGCCGACCTCCACCATGCAGGGCGAGAGCATCCCGGGCGTGTGCCACGCCGTCATTCTGGAAAACATCGGGGAGGAAAGCTGATGGACTATCTCAACGCCTTTCTCTGCGGCGGCATTCTCTGCGCCGTGGGACAGATCCTCATTGACAAAACGCCGCTCACGCCGGCCCGTATCCTGACAGGCTACGTCGTCGCGGGCGTGCTGCTCACGGCCGTCGGCATCTACGAGCCCATCGTCGAATGGGGCGGCGCGGGCGCGACCGTGCCGCTCACGGGCTTTGGCTACTCGCTTGCGAGCGGCGTGAAGAAGGCCGTCGCGGAGCAGGGTTGGCTCGGCGTGATGACCGGCGGGCTCTCCGCCACCGCGGGCGGCATTGCCGCGGCGGTTTGCTTCGCGGTCGTGATGGCGCTGCTCTTCCGGCCCGGCGACAAGCGGTGACAAAAAATGTGCCCGTTCCAAAAGGAACGGGCACACCGATGAATATCATCGGAAAATCAGATGAGGTTTTTCTCCGTCTCGGGGTCGAAGAGATGGATGAGCCGCGGCTCGAAGCTGAACCGCACCGCCGTGTGGCGGGCGTAGGCGTTGGGGTCGAGGTTCGCGGTCTGCACCACGGCCACCACGTCCTTGCCGCCAGCGGTCATGTGCAGATGCAGCTCGCTGCCCATCAGCTCGCTCACGTCGATCTGCGCGTCGATGCCCTTGTCGCCGACGGTGACGTGGACCGGACGCACGCCGACGGTCACGGTACGGCTCTCCGCGCCCGCCGCGGCGAGCTTCGCGTTCTGCTCCGCCGTCAGCGGCAGCGTGTGGCCCATGACGGTGACGGAGTAAGCGTCGCCACTCTTGGTGAGCTGGCAGTTCTCGAAGAAGTTCATCTGCGGCGTGCCGATGAAGCCTGCGACGAACAGGTTCGCGGGATGGTTGAACACCTCCTGCGGGGTGCCGATCTGCTGAATGAAGCCGTCGCGCATGATGACGATGCGGTCGCCGAGCGTCATAGCCTCGACCTGATCGTGCGTGACGTAGATAAAGGTCGTGTCGATCTTCTCGCGCAGCTTGATGATCTCCGCGCGCATCTGGTTGCGCAGCTTCGCGTCAAGGTTTGACAGCGGCTCGTCCATCAGGAACACCTTCGGGTCACGCACGATGGCGCGGCCGATGGCGACGCGCTGGCGCTGACCGCCGGAGAGCGCCTTGGGCTTGCGGTCGAGGTACTGGGTGATGTCCAGGATCTCCGCGGCCTCGCGCACCTTGCGGTCGATCTCGTCCTTGGATACCTTCTTGAGCTTGAGCGAGAACGCCATGTTCTCATACACCGTCATGTGCGGGTAGAGCGCGTAGTTCTGGAAGACCATCGCAATGTCGCGGTCCTTGGGGGCCACGTCGTTCATCAGCTTGCCGTCGATGTACAGCTCGCCCGCGCTGATCTCCTCCAGACCCGCCACCATGCGCAGCGTGGTGGATTTGCCGCAGCCCGACGGGCCGACGAGGACGATGAACTCGCGGTCGGCAATGTCAAGGTTGAATTCCTGCACGGCGACCACGCCCTCGTCGGTGATCTGCAGGTTGTGCTTCTTCTCGCCGCTGTTCTTACTCCTCTTTTTCGGCTCGCTGTTGGGGTAGACCTTCTTGATGTTTTTCAGAATGACCTCTGCCATATTCTCTGACCGCGGCTCTGCCGCCTCCGCGCGCAGGGCCTCGCGCCGCTCGGGCGCTTTACGGCAGGTCTCCACACTGCCGCACCGCCGGTCAGGGCGGGAACGATCCTTTCATGTTCCTCACGGCGGCTATTGGGTGGAGTAGCCGACGCGGGTGGTTTTGGATGGCTTTATCCTATCACAGCGCGAAAGCCGGTACAAGGCTTGCCGGTGTCCGCTGCGCCGATTTCGTGAAAAGAGACAGTTTCATGCCGTAATCTTTGTGCCGCATGACAGGGATGAAAGGAACAAAAACGGGAAAGAGCGTCGGCTCTTTCCCATTTTGCTGCCGTTATTTTTCCTGCGGGAAGCGGACGGTGATCTCCGTGCCCTTGCCGACCTCGCTTTTGAGCGCGATCGTGCCATGGTGGTACGCCACGGCGTGCTTGACGATGGACAGTCCCAGACCCGTGCCGCCGCTCGCCTTGGAGTGGCTCTTGTCCACGCGGTAGAAGCGCTCGAAGATGCGGCTTTGATGCTCCGGCGGGATGCCGATGCCCGTGTCGCGCACGGTGAGACAGGTGCTGCCGCCCTCGGCGCCGACGCGCACATCCACGCTGCCGCCGTCCACGTTGTACTTGATCGCGTTGTCGCAGAGGTTGTAAGCGATCTCATAGAGGAGCCGCCGCACGCCGGTGACCGGGACGTTCTCGCCCGAGACGATGATGCTCACGTTTTTCACCTCTGCCGCAGCGCGGAGATTTTCTGCGGCCTCCTGCGCGAGTGGGAGAAGGTCAACCGTTTCGGTCGGCAGCTCGCCGCCCTCGTCCAGCTCGGAGAGGCGGATGATGTCGCCGATGAGCGTCACGAGACGCTGCGCCTCGGCGCGGATGTGACCGACGAAGCGGGGCATATCCTCCGGCTTGACCATACCGTTTTCCAGCAGCTCGGCGCTGCCGATGATGCCCTGGAGCGGCGTTTTCAGCTCGTGCGAGACGTTCGCCGTGAACTCGCGGCGGCTGCGCTCGGCGAAGGCCTGCGCGGTCATGTCGAAGGCCAGCAGCACCGCGCCGACCACCTTGCCGTCGGACTCGATGCGGCTGAGGTCGAACTGGTACTCGCGCCCGCCGCGCTCGGCGCGGACCTCGCTGTGCCCGTCGGTCATCGCCGTGCGGAGCGCGAGGCTCATGGAGTGCTCACGGTCCACGGTCAGGAAATCCTGCCCGACGCACGCGCCCGTCACGCCGAAGAGCGTCTGCGCGGCGGGATTGATGTTCAGCACCGCGCCCTTTTCGTCGAGCAGCACGAGCCCCTCGTTCATGCCGGCGGTGATCTGTGTGAATTCGTCTGTTTTCTGCCGCAGCTCGGCGAGCTGGGCGTCGATCTGTCTGCGCTGGCGGTCGATGCGCCGCAGGAGCGGAGAGAGCTCCTCATAGGCGTCGTTTTCCAGCGGATGCTCGAGGTCGAGCGCGTTGAGCGGCTCGACGATGCGCTTGGCCAGACGGCTCGCGAGCAGGCTCGAGAGCACGAGCAGCACGATCACGACGAGCAGAATGGGCTGGAACGCTCCGAGCAGCAGCGCGCCCATCGTGGCGCGGCTGGCGGACAGGCGCAGCACGGTGCCGTCCGTGAGGCGGCTCGCGCTGTAAACGGTCTTTTGCAGCAGCGTCGCGCTGTAGCGGCTCGAGCTGCCCGTGCCGGTCTCCAGCGCCTCGCGAACCTCCTCTCGTTCAAGATGGTTCTCCATCTGCGCGGCGTCTGCCTGCGTGTCGTAGAGCACCGTGCCGTCGGAGGCGATCCAGGTGACGCGGAAACGGTCGGACTTGATTTTCTCCAGATAGGTCGAGCCGTTGGTCTCCACGGCTGCTGCGGCGATGCGCAGCTCGTCGCCAAGCTGGTGCTCCTGCATCCCCTCATAGAAGCTGTAGAAGCAGCCCATGACGAGCAGCAGGCTGCACGCGAGCACCGCGACGCCGACGGTGAGGATGGAGCGGAAGATCTTTCTGGTCATTTCTTCTCCGCCTCCCATCGGTAGCCCACGCCGCGCACGGTCTCGATGTGCTCGCCGTTTTCACCGAGCTTCTGGCGCAGGGTGCGGATGTGCATATCCACCGTGCGCGTCTCGCCGCAGTAGTCCACGTCCCAGACCTTTTCCATCAGCTGATCCCGCGTGAAGGCCATGCCGGGGTGGGAGAGAAAGAGCCGCAGCAGCTCAAATTCCTTGTACGTCAGCTCCACGCGCGCGCCGTCCGCCGTGACGATGTGCTCGGCGGGATCGAGCGTGAGCGTGCCGCTGCGCAGAAGCGCCTGCGCCGTTTTCGGACGGCTGCGGCGCAGCACGGCCTTGACGCAGGAGACGAACTCCATCACGCCGAAGGGCTTCGTGAGGTAGTAGTCCGCGCCGAGGTCGAGCCCCTGGATCTTATCGTATTCCGCGCCCTTGGCGGTTGCCATCACGACGGGGAGCTCGGCAAAGCGCGCGCTCGCGCGCAGCCGGCGCAGCAGCTCGATGCCGTCCGTGCCGGGGAGCATCACGTCGAGCACGACCAGCTCGGGCGGCGTTTCCCTTTGCAGAGCGTCCCAGAACGTGTCGCCGTCGGCAAAGCCCCGGGCCTCAAAGCCGGTGGATGTGAGCGCGTACACCTCGATGTCGCGGATGCTCGCGTCGTCCTCCACGCACCAGATCATCCTTATTCCCCCTTGTGAACGCCGGTGACGGAGAAAATGACCCACTCGGCGATGTTCGTCGCGTGGTCTCCGATGCGTTCAAAATACTTGGCGATCATCAGCAGGTCGAGCGCGTATTCGCCGTCCGCGGGGTCCTGCGCGATCTTGCCGATCAGACGCTCCTTGACCTGCGTGAAGTAGCCGTCTACGGTGTCGTCCTCCGCGATGACCTGCTCTGCCAACATTGTATCACATTTTACATACGCGTCAACGCTTTCCGTCACCATGCGGATGGCGGCCTTCGCCATCTCGCGCAGGAGGTCGTTGTCCTCGGCCTGATGGCCGTGGAGAAAGCCGATGATCTCGGCGATGTCCTCGGCCTGATCGCCGATGCGCTCCATGTCCGTGATCATCTTGAGCGCCGCGGAGATCTGGCGCAGGTCGCGCGCGACCGGCTGCTGCTGAAGCAGCAGCTTGAGGCAGAGGTTTTCGATGTCGCGCTCCTTCCGGTCGATCTCGCTGTCGAGCGGTGCGACCCTCGCGGCAAGACTCTTGTCGTTTTCGGTCAGCGCACGGCTGGCGAGCGCGATGACCTCCTCGCACAGCGCGCCCATTTCGATCATTTCGTGATTGAGCTGCGAGAGCTGCTCGTCAAATTTGTTTCGCATCAGCCGAACCTCCCTGTGATGTAGTCCTCCGTCCGCTTGTCGGCGGGCGTGGAAAAGACCTGCTCCGTCTTGCCGAACTCCACCAGCTCGCCGAGCAGGAAGAAGGCGGTGTTGTCCGAAATGCGCGCCGCCTGCTGCATATTGTGCGTCACCATGACGACGGTGTAGCGGTCCTTGAGCTCGCACGCGAGGTCTTCGATCTTTGACGTCGAGATGGGGTCGAGCGCGCTCGTGGACTCGTCCATGAGCAGCACCTCCGGCTCGACGGCGAGCGCGCGGGCAATGCAGAGCCTCTGCTGCTGTCCGCCGGAAAGGCCGAGCGCACTCTTTTTGAGCCTGTCCTTCACCTCGTCCCAGATGGCGCGGAGCGCAGCGAGCGCTCCACGATCTCGTCGAGCTTCGCGCGATTGCGCACGCCGTGCGTGCGGGGACCGTAGGCGATGTTGTCATAAATGCTCATGGGGAAGGGGTTGGCCTTCTGAAAGACCATGCCGATGCGGCTGCGCAGCCAGGTCACATCGACGCTCGGCGCGTAGATGTTCTCGCCGTTGAAGTCCACCTCGCCGGTGATCTTCACATTGGGAATGAGGTCGTTCATGCGGTCGAGCGTGCGCAGGAAGGTCGATTTGCCGCAGCCGGACGGGCCGATAAAGGCCGTGATCTCGTGCGCGGGGACGGCGACGGAAATATCCTTGAGCGCATGGTTCGGCCCGTACCAGAGGTTCAGACCCCTCGCTTCGATGATGGGAGCGTCAGACATTTTACTGTGTCCCTCCGTTCTTTTTGAGCTTGCGGCCGGTGAGCGCCGCGGTGAGATTGATGACGAGCGTGAGCAGCATCAGCACGCTTGCGATGGAAAAAGCGACGTCCGTGCGCCCGCGGTCGTTGGCGTAGACGTAAAGCGCGACCGTCAGCGTGGCGGAGGATGAGTGCAGCGCGGTGACAAAGTCATTGAGCACCAGTCCGAAGCCCGCGGTGTAGAGCAGCGCCGCGCTTTCGCCCACGATGCGCCCGACCGCCAGAATGCAGCCGGTCACGATGCCGTCCACGGCGTTGGGCAGCACAACAGTGCGCACCATGCGCCACTTGCCTGCGCCGAGCGCCAGCGCACCCTCGCGGTAGGACTGCGGCACGGTCTTCAGGCTCTCCTGCGTCGTGCGCACGATGGTGGGCAGGATCATCACGACGAGCGTCAGGCTGCCCGCGAGCACGCCCGCCTGCAGATCCATTTTCTGCACGAAAAAGAGCATACCGACGAGGCCGAAGATGATGGACGGGATGCCGGTGAGCGTCTCGGTCGCAAATTCAATGAGCTCTACGACCCTGCGGTTCGCGGCGTACTCCGTGAGATAGATGGCGGCGCCCACGCCGAGCGGCAGAACGAGCGTCATGGCGAGGAGAACGATGTAGAGCGTATTGAGGATGTTCGGCAGGATGCCGATGGTGTCCCGGATATAGCTGCTTGTGCCGGAGAGGAAATCCCACGTTACGCCGGGGAAGCCGCGATAGAAGATAAAGCCGATGAGAAACACCAGCAGGGCACAGGTGAGCAACGCGCTCAGCCACACGAGAGAGCGCATCGTCAGGTCATACGCGCGGCGGCGCGGAGAAAGGTTCCGTTCCATGTCAGTCCTCCTTCCGCTTTTTGATGAAGAGGTTCAGCACCACGTTGATGAGCATGATGAATAGAAAGAGTACCAGCGCGATGGAATAGAGCGCCTGATGGTAAAGACTGCCCACCTGCGCGTAGGCCATGCCGGAGACGATGCCGGTGGTGAGGAAGCGCACGGGGGTAAAGAGTCCGGGCATATTGGAGACGTTGCCCGCCACCATGATGATCGCCATGGCCTCGCCGATGGCGCGGCCCACGCCGAGCACCACAGCCGTCGCCACGCCGCTGCGCGCGGCGGGCAGAACAACGCGAAAGCTCGTTTCCATCTCGGTCGCGCCGAGCGCGAGCGAGGCCTCCTCATATTCGTGCGGCACGGCGCGCAGCGCCGTTTCCGATACATTGATGATGGATGGGAGGATCATCACCGCCAGCACGAGAATCGCCGCGAGCAGACACGCGCCCGAGCTGAGGTCAAAGGTCCGCTGGATGGCGGGGACGAGCACGATCATGCCGACCAGACCGTAGACCACCGAGGGGATGCCCGCGAGCAGCTGCACCGCCGTGCGGATGACCGCCGCAAGCCTTGGCGGAGCGACGCGGGCGAGGAACACGGCGGTCAGAAGTCCCACCGGCACGCCGATGAGGATAGCGCCCGCCGTGCCGTAAACAGAGGTCAGGATGAAAGCGAGGATGCCGTACTGCGCGCCGGTGGTGGTGTTGGTCGGGTCCCAGACCTTGCCCAGCAGGAATTGAAACAGGCCGATCTCGCGGATGGCGGGAATGCCCGAGAGAATCAGGTAGATGCTGATGAGCAGCACGAACGCTACAGCGACCACGCCGCAGAGCAGGAAGATGAGGTGGATGAGGTTCTCCAGCGTCTTGCGCACGCCGCTGTGACGCGGCCGGGCGGCGGAGGGCTTTGCGCCCTCTGCCGCCGGAGAGATGTATGCAGCCGCCATGGCGCTTACTTTGCGACCGGAACCGCGCCGGCGGCCTTGATGAGGTCGTTCGCGGCGGTGGAGGTGGCGTAGTCGAAGAAGGCCTGCGCGGCGGTGGAGAGGGGAGCGTCGGTCTTCGTCACGAGGACGAAGGGACGCTGGATGGCGTAGCTGCCGTCGAGGACGGTCTCCTCGGTGCAGGCGATGCCGCCGACCGTCACAGCCTTGACGGTGTCCTTGCCCTCGACTGCGGAGAGGGAGGCGTAGCCGATGGCATTGGCGTTGCCCGCGACCGCCTCGATGACGCCGCCGGTGGAGGTCAGCTCCTGATCGAGCTTGCAGGCATCCTTGGTGCCGGTGATGGACTCGAAGCCGTCGCGCGTGCCGCTGCCGGCCTCACGGCCGATGCAGGAGATCTTGCCCGCTTCGCCGCCGACCTCGCTCCAGTCGGTGATCTCACCGGTGAAGATCTTGGCGATCTGCTCGACGGAGAGGTCCTCGACCTTGCTGCCCGCATTGACGATGACGGCGATGCCGTCAAGGGCGACAACGGTCTCGGTCAGGCCGCCGGCCTTCTCCTCGTCCTTGAGGGCACGGGAGGCAAGACCGATGTCCGCGCTGCCGTTGCCGGCGGCCTCAATGCCGGCGCCGGAGCCGGTGGGATCGTAGGTGACGCTCACGCCGCTGTTGTCGGCCATGAACTGCTCGCTCAGCGCGCCGATGACCTTTTCCATCGAGGTCGAGCCGTTGGTCGAGACGCTGCCGCTGAGCTTTTCCTCGGTCTGCTGCTGCGGCTGGTCGTTGTTGGTGTTGTCGGGGGCAGCGGTCTTGCTGCCGCAGCCCGCGAGCAGCGAGAGGCTCATCACAGCGGTGAGCGCAAATGCAAGTGTCTTTTTCATCTTTCATTCCTCATTTCACATTTTGGCTTTGGACATTTTTCGTTCCACAACGCAAAGCATAACGGAGCGCTGTAAAATGCAAAAGCCGGGTCGTGTAAAATCAAGGTAAAATAGCGGTGCAGCGCAAAAGAAGAAAATTCTTCAAAAATCTCTTGCTCTCGCTCTTGACAGCGCGCGGAAAAATCCTTATAATAGCCGTGTTGCACATCCGGGTGTAGCGCAGTTGGTAGCGCGCATGGTTCGGGACCGGCCCAATTTCAAATTCCTTAGAATCCTTAAGTTTTGGCTTAGGGATTCTTTTTTTGCACGCTTAGTTTCTTGAAAAAAACAAACGAGTATTACGCCAAGGATATTTCCAAGAAGCGCCGGATCGTGAACAAGATGAAAGGAAACGCGGGCGTTCCGCTCTCTCCGCCGTCCTATGGCTACATCAAAAAACCGGATGATCCCCGCTTTTGGGTGGTAGAGCCGGAAGCTGCCGAGGTAGTACGACGGATCTACCGCATGGCGCTGGAGGGGTACGGGCTGGCAGAAACGGCAGCACAGCTTGCCGCCGATGGTGTGGTCAATCCTACCTATTACTGGCGCAGCCGTGGGACAAGCCGGGGCGGGTCAAAAAGTACCGTGGAGCCTACCAAATGGGGACACACCACCGTCAAGAAGATCCTCACCTTGCAGGAATACTGCGGCGATGTTATTAACTTCAAAAGCTACTCCAAGTCCTACAAGATGAAAAAACGGATCGAGAACCCGGAGGAAAACCGGGCGATCTTCCTCAATGTCCATGAGGCTATCATTGACCGCCAGACTTGGGAAAAGGTGCAGGCGCTCCAAAAAGGGACGCGCCGCAAAAAGCCCACGGTCACGCAGGAGCCCAGCGTATTCTCTGGCCTGCTGAAATGTCCGGAGTGCGGCGGCAACCTCAATTTCCACTTCAACCAGAACAACCACGACATCAAGTTTTTCAGTTGTCAAAATCATAACTCCGGCTATCGCAAGTGCAGCAAGACGCACTATATCCGGCTGGACTTCTTAGAGCAAGTCGTTTTGTACGAGGTCAAGCGGCTGGCCTGCTTTGCCAGCGAATACGAAAATGACTTTATCAAGGCCATGATCGGACGCTCAGCAAAGGTTGCGGAAAATACCGCGCTCCGCAAGCAGCGGGAGCTGGACGCTCTGACCGCCCGTGACCGGGAACTGGATATGCTCTTTGAACGGCTCTATGAGGACAATCTGGCGGGCAAGATCGACGATGCCCGATTTGCCAAAATGTCCAAACGCTATGAACAGGAGCAGGGCGAAAACGCCAAGAAGATCAAGGCGCTGCGGCTGGAACTGAAAAAGGACGAGAGCAAGCGCATGGACATTGACGATTTTCTTGAAACGGTGCGGCGGTATACGGACGCGACCACCATTACAAAGCGTATGGTCGTAGAGCTGATCGACCACATTGAGGTGTACCACGCCGAAAAGCAGGACGGCGTTACCAATCAGCGTGTCGTGATCTACTACAACTGCATCGGCGCTTTCGATGTTCCGGATCGCCGGAAGATCCCGGAGGCCGACATTATCATGGAAACGAGAAAAGGCGTAGCACTCAGCTACGCCCCGGAACAGGTTGCAGTATAAGGAGGTACGACACGATGAAAGCCTATTTTTATTGCCGGGTCGCTCACGACGATAGCTTTTCCTTGGAACAGCAGGTCGCCAAACTTCGCCGTTATGCGGAACAGGCCGGGTACACCATCGTTGGTGTTGCCGCCGAGCATGGCTCTGGATTGACCCTTGACCGTCCGGCTCTGCAAGAGCTGACGGAGGCCGTTCTTGCCGGAAAGGTGGATGTAGTGCTGGTAAACAGCCTTGACCGCTTGGGGCGGGATTGGGGCATGACAAAGCAATACATCGACCTGCTGACCGAGCACAAGGTCAAGCTGCTGTGCGTGCGGGAACGGATGATGATCGACAGCTCCAGCTTTTCACCATTCTTCACATAAAAAAGCAGAGTGTCCATTACAGGATACTCAGATCCTATAAGGACACTCTGCATGTCATGCCATGCCACTGTAGATTTCTTTGCTTTATCGGAAAAACAAATGTATTCTTGTTATATTACTGCTGCACGTGCTTCTATTTCTTCACACCATACATCTAACACATTACTGGCAGTCGGATCTACTTCCGCTAAATGTGCGAGCAAATGTTGCTTATTCAAGAGATAGATAAAACACAGGATATCTCTTGCCGTCCTTCGCTTTTCTGCATCGGAAATGTGGCTGAAGAAGTTCAAATCACTCATCGCCCGCACCTGTTCTTCTTTATGGCTTCCACCATTTAAAACTAAACGATACATTAAATTTCTGAAATATGCTTGGTATTTTCTGTTTCCCATCAGGCCGAGGATCTTCTCGTCAGTTGATACGGCTTGAATTCCTTGCTTATATTCGAATGTTGAAAACGCCTCAAGCACTTGCCGCATTATATTTCCAATAACCATTTCCTGATCAGTAGCTCTGTTTTGCCCATAAGTGTACATAAT
>ERZ1106939.833-NODE-833-length-26324-cov-4.316875_pt1 | contig 26324 bp, 20 predicted proteins | sample MGYA00403669_ERZ1106939 | MGnify/ENA primary metagenome ERZ1106939 (study PRJEB35170, sample SAMEA104062447) | human gut metagenome | biome: human gut; feature: human-associated habitat; material: faeces | place: Denmark | collected 2012-09-28 ...
GCAGAATCGGCTTGCGGAGCTTTCCGAGTTCTTTGAGCAGGTCAAAGTTCTGCATATTGCGCGCGCCGACCTGGATGACGTCCACATCCGCGAAAAGATCGAGCGCGGAGGTGCCCATGATCTCCGTGACGATCGGAAGGCCCGTCTCCTGCCGGGCGATCTTCAAAAGCTCGAGTCCCGTGGCGGCAAGGCCCTGAAAATCGTAGGGCGAGGTGCGCGGCTTGAAGGCGCCGCCGCGGAGGATCTGCGCGCCGGAGGCCTTGACCGCCTTTGCGATGCCGACGATCTGCTCCTCGCTCTCGACACTGCACGGGCCCGCGATCATCACGAAGTTCCCGCCGCCGATGCGCACGTCTCCGACCTGCACGACGGTGTCGTCCGGGTGGAACTTGCGGTTGCAGCACTTGAACGGCTCCGTGACGCGCTTGACGGAATCTACGATGCCGAGACTGGCGATAAGGTCCATATCGACCCGGCTCGTGTCACCCACGAGACCGAGAACGGTCTGATACTCGCCGACGGAGGTGTGGATCTGCAGTCCCTGCTCCTTCAGCCAGTCAATAAGCTGGTTTTTCTTCTCTTCGGCAGCGCCGTTTTTCAAAATGACGATCATCGGTTATTCCTCCAAAAACAAAAAAGCGGCACAGTGTAATCTGTGCCGCCTAAAAAGCCTTCGCTTCCAAGGTCATTTTCCGCATCACAAATTACCATACTATGAAATAGTACGGGTAAAAAAGTATCGAAACATACGAATGGACACATTCATGATGCCGATCTCGCTCCGATCTGCGGAATTTGGTTTCAGTATAAATTCTTCTCTTGGAAATGTCAACAAATAATTCGGTGAAAATTTGTATAAAAATTTATTTTTGATCCGCTTCAAGCCTGTCTATCACGTCGCGGATGCAGCGTCCGGGCGCGCCGAGCTTCGTCACGCCGGGAAGCGCCAAAACCTCCGGCAGCGCCGTTTCCGGCGCGAAGGCGTGGCCTGCCGCGCGCAGCATCGGAATATCGTTCCAGCCGTCGCCGATGCAGACGATGTTTTCCGGAAGAATATCCAGAAACTCCGCAAGCCGCCGCACGCCGCTGCCCTTGTCGCTCCCGGCGGCGACCACGTCCACCAGAGCGCCGGAGGGCACGGCCTCGTACCGTCCGGGAAACTGCGCTGCGATCCACGCGCAGATCGCGTGCGCCGTTTCGCTCTCGGCGCGGATCTCGTCCGGCGCTACAAGCACCACCTTCGTCCACGGATACAGAATATGTCCCGGATCGGCCTCCGAAACCGGCATGCCCATGCGGGAAAGGTGCTTCTCGAGCGTCGCATTGCTGCCGCAGACGCGCACATCCGCGCCGCGGTGGACCTCCATGCCCGTGCCGGGAAAGGCGTCGCGCGCGGCAAGAAGGTCGCTCCGGCAGGAAAACGGCAGAAAGCTCTCGTACCAGCTCTCGCCGGATTCGCCGTCGAAGATCACGGCGCCGTTGCTGAGTACGAGCGGCGCGTTGACGGTGAATTTGTCCCGGATGGAGTAATACGAGCGAACGTCCCGCCCCGTGGCGATCGTGAAAAGGCCACCCTCGTCCATGAAATGCTGCGCCGCGCGCCGGTTTTCCTCCGGCACAGGGGCGCCGTGCTCCGGGCAGAATGTGTCGTCAAAATCCGCAACGAGCAGATATCCTTCAAATTTTCCGTTTCCCATTGGTATTTCTCCCAAAACTATGTATAATGAACTTTTAGCGGGTTCTCCCCGTCTTTCCGGCAGGAGATCTTTTCCGGAGGTACGCTATGACAAAAAAAGAACAACGCATCAACCGGCTCTTTCTGTATGCCGGGATACTGACGCTTATATATTATCTCGGCCAGGGCATCACCGTGCGGTTCGGGCAGTCGCTGCTCTATCTCTGGCTGATGCTGTCGGCCGTATGCTTTGGCCGCTTCTTTCTCTGGAAATGGGCGTGGAAGCACGGAAAGAGCGCGCCGATCCCCCGGCCGTGGCTCCGGGCAGTGAACATCGTCGTGATCGCCGCCGTCGCCGTATTTCTCGCCGTGGAGTGCCTGGTATTTTCCGGCGCGTTCCAGAAGCCCCCGGAGGGGCTGGACGCCATCATCGTTCTCGGCGCGAGAGTCGATGAAAACGGTCCGAGCGGGTCGCTGCGGCAGCGTATCAGCGCCGCGCGCGTCTATCTGGAGGAAAACCCGGATACGGTATGCATCGCCTCCGGCGGGCAGGGTGAGGACGAGCCGATGAGCGAGGCGGAATGCATCCGCGATCATCTCGTCGCGGGCGGCATCGACGCAGACCGCATTCTTTTGGAGGATCGCTCCACGAGCACGGAGGAGAACATGCGCTACAGTCTCCCCATGCTGCGCTCGCCGGAGACAGACGTGGAGAGTGTCGGCATCGTCACGAACGACTTTCACGTTTTCCGCGCGCTGTGTCTGGCGCGGAAAAACGGCGGATTCACGTTTTACGGCGTCCCGGCCCGCTCCACCGTGTTCGGCTTCATCCACTACGCGATGCGCGAATTTTTCACGCTGAGCGTGTCGCTTGTCCGCGGATACATCTGATTAAACCACAAAAACTCCACAAAAACGGCTCTCCGTTGTAGGGACGGAGAGCCGTTTTTTATCGGGGCAGCCCCCTCCGTCCGCGTTCAGGCCGCGTTTTCCCAGGCAAGGCAGAGCGCTTCCATATCCTCCACTGCCTGCGGAACGCATGCGGGCAGGCCGTCGGTGAAGCATTCGAGACCAACCTTTTCGAGAAGTTCACAGTAGGTGTAGTCGAAAGCGCCGAGCGAGACGAGATCATTATAGAAGTCCGCCGCCGCGGCCCAGTCGTTCTCCGCCATTTCGTAGATCTGCAGCGAGGCGAGCATGCTCACGGCGTAGCTGATATAGTAGAAGGGCGACTCAAAGTTGTGGTTGACCTGCATCCAGTAGTGCGAAAACTCCTTGCCGAAGGATCGCAGGCCGTAAGAGCGCGCGATGGTCACGAACGTCTGGCTGATCTGCTCCGGCGTCAGAGTCGGGTCGGCGTAGACCGCGCGCTGGAACTCGTCGAACAGACAGCCGGAAAAGACGGTATAGAGCGCGCTGTCCAGAAACCGGATGCGCGCGAGATCGGCATCCTCGCCGTAGATATCCTCATACCAGCCGGTGGAAAGGGCCTCCATGCCGGTAGAGTGGATCTCGAAAATGTCCAGCGAGCCGACGCTCAGCAAAAGGTCCGGCACGGGGTTCACATAGGCGTCGTAATAATGGCCGAACTCGTGGAACATACTCTGGATGTCGTTCTGGTCGCCATAGAGCGCGAGATAGATGAAGGGAGCATTATACTGGTCGAGCGTCGTGGTGAAGCCGAGATCGCTGACGCGCTCAGCGCTGTCCATGAAGTACAGCCCGTGCTTTTCCATATACGCCGCCGCTTTGGCCGCGTCGTCCGAGACGCGGGGCATATACTGCGTGACGAGCCCGACGAGCTCCCGTTCGGTAAGGTCGGTGTCCGCGGAGAAATCGGCATACGTCGCCTCATTATAATAGAGCGAGCCGAAATACTGCCGCGCGTACGGCTTCACCGCTTCGCACAGCGCCGCGGCATCGTCGGGCGTAAAATCGCGCCCGTAGCTCGCCTCGTAGGCATAGTCGGCATAGTCTTTATAGCCGACGATCTGCGCCTCCTCGTTGTGGAGATCCACCAGTTCGCGGTAGAGTGCGCCGATCTTCTCGGTCTCCTCGTCATAGCTGAGATATTCCATGATGAGCGCGTTGTACTGCAGCGTCAGCTCGGAGACGCGCTCGGTGATCTCGCGCTGCCGGTCGGTCTGCTCATCGTAGCCGACCAGAGCGGTTGCCTTGTCCTCGCCGATATACGAGCGCAGCGCGGAGCCCGCGGGGCCGTCGAGCGCGTCGGAGAGCGCGGTGCAGAGCGCGTCGTTCACCTCGTTGAGAACGCTGTCGAGCTGCTGGCAGGCGTCGCTGAGCGTCTCATCGCCGGGATGGGCGTAGAAATCGATGTAGGCGAGATTGTCAAACGTGTACACCTTGGCATACTCCGCCATCAGCCAGTCGTAAAGGTCTGCCGCCTCTTTGCCGTCCGCCGTTTCACCGAGCCGCGCGGCCTTGTCGAGAAACTCCGCGGCATCGTAGATGTACCACGTCATATCGGCATAGTCCACGTCGGCATGGATGCCGTCGGCCGAGGCAAACCGGCCGGTCTCGTCCTCCGGCACCGTCACGCCGAGGCCGGTGGCGAGCGCATCGCTCACGCTGCCGTCGCTGCGGACTGCGCCGACCGTCTCGGTGTCATCCGCACAGCCGCAGAGGCTCAGGGAAAGCATGGCCGCCGCAAGGAGCAGCGCTATACTTTTTTTCATTTTCATTTGCATCACCCGTTTCTATACTACACGATTCCTCGCCGAAAGTAAATAGCACGCCATTTTCCCCTTGCTACCGCGGGAAAAATAGGGTATAATCCGCCGTATGAAAAAGATTCGTAAACTGATTGAAAATTTTCAGCACATTTCGGACTACATGGGCCGGCGGCAGATCGCCACCATCGCCGCCTCGACGGCGTTCTGGTTTTTTCTCTCCATCGTGCCCATCGTCATTTTGTGCGTGTCTGTTCTTCCTTATACGTCCATCACCGAGGAACAGCTCCTCACGACGGTCGCGCCCGTGCTGCCGGACTCGATGAACCAGCTCATCCACGTCATCATTGCGGACGTATACAGCAGCGGCGTCGGCGTTTTGAGCATTTCCATCGCGGCGACGGTGTGGTCGTCGGCAATGGGCTTTGCCTCGCTCATTCGAGGGCTGGAGGATATTTATGAGCAGCCGCGCCGCGCCGGATTTCTGATGCGCCGCGCCCGCGGCATCATCTATACGCTCGGCATGCTGCTTATGATGATCCTTTCGTTCGTGCTCGGCGGCTTCGGCCAGCAGATCAAGGCGCTGGTGGAAAAATACCTTCCCGGCTCGCAGTCGTTCTTCTCGTTTCTGCTGCACTTCAGGTTTGTGGTGGTCATCGCGCTGCTGACGATCTTCTTTGCCGCCATCTTCCGCTGGAGCACCGGACTGCGCCCGCGCTTCGGCGAGGTGCTGCCCGGCGCGCTGACCGCCGCGATCGGGTGGTCGATCTTCTCGTGGGCGTTCTCGGCATGGGTCTCCGCTACGGGGAGCTACGGTACCTACGGCAGTCTCGTAACGGTCGTCGTTGTGATGCTCTGGCTTTATTACTGCCAGTACATCCTGCTTCTGAGCGCGTGCCTGAACCGCGCTCTGCCAAAGTTCCGCCGCCGCGGAGAAACGGAACCGGCATCCGAACCGGAACCAAGCGAAGAGTAAAAAAATCCGTATGCTTTTCGATTTCGATGATGCATACGGATTTTTTCATACCATTGACCTTTTACTTCCGCGCGCCGGACGCGCCGAGCCTGCCGGAAAGCCACGAAAGGAGCGCCGCGGCGAGCGCTGCAATGCCGGCGGTCTGCCACGGGAGCGAGAGCGCCGCGCCGCCGAACGAGCCGAGCAGCGCGCAAAGCGCCCACGCAGCGCCCGCTCCGAGCACGCCGCCGAAAAGACCGAGCAGCAGGCTTTCCGCGCCGACGATGCCCTGCGGCGACGAAAGCCCCAGCATGCGGAGCTGCCAAACCTCGCGGCGGCGCGCCGAGGCGGCCAGTGCCGAGACAAGCACGATAAACGCGCCGGCGAGCACGCCCGCGAGGACCATACCGAGCCGGTCGGTCTTTTCCGCGCTTTCCATGAGCGCCATCCCCGGCTGCACAAGGCCGGAGGCGGCGTCGGCATAGGTCACGGTCTCGGCATAGCCGCGCAGCACCGCGCCGAGCGTTTCGCGCGCGGAGAAGCTGTCGGCATAGAGCCGCAGCTGCGTCACGGTCTGCGCCGCCTCCGCGCCGAACGCGCGGAGATTTCCCTCCAGCGAGCCGGAGGAAACGCCGGAGGCGATATACCGGGCGAAAGCGTTTTCCAGCGCCTCGCCGGAAAGCGAGGCAATGGTCTGCAAAAGGGCGTCCTGCGCCCGCTCGGTCTCCGTCGCCGTTCCGGTGAGATCGAGCACCATGGCCGCCTGCTGCGCCGGGGTCTGTCCGACGGCGAAGCCGCGCAGCGCGGCGCGCTGTCCGGTCTCGTCCTGCGCATACACACCCTCGGTGTCGAACGGCAGGCCGGTCAGAACATCCGTATCGGGCGAGGCCGTCTGCGCTTTTACGATGTCACTGCCGAGCACCGTCTCCACGGTCCACGTCATGAGCTCCGGCAGGTAAGCCGCGCCGCCGGTCAGACTCTCGCCGGGAGTCTCCCCCGCCGGGCACAGGATGCCGACGATGTTCAGCCGCTGCGAAGAAGCGATCTTCGCGGTGAGATACGCCGTGTCTCCGCCCATATAGCCCCAGGTGCCGTCCACATTTTGGACGTACTCGTCCGTCGGCAGCAGCACACGGAACGAAAGACGCAGAAGCTCGGTATAGCTGATGTTGGCGTTTGCTTCCGGGTCAAGACCGAGCGAGCGGAGGCAGCTCTCGTCCACCTTGCCGCGCGCGTCGAGCAGCACCGCCGCCTCATCGTACCGCTCCGGCCAGCGGCCGGCAGCGAGCGTATAGCGCATCTGCCGCAGGTCCTCCCCTTCCGGGAGCTGCGTCCAGAGCGTGTTGTTCTCCTCGCTGTTGAGCGCTTCCGTCCCGGCGGAGGATGTATCGCCGCTGTAAATGCGCGGTGTGATGGCGTAACGGCGCTGCACGGAGATCGTTTTTTCGTCCGTGTGACCATCCAGCCAGTCGCCGAGCGCTCCGAGATCGCCGGAGGGAACGCTTTCTGTGTCGAGCATGACCGGATAGGCGGAGAGCACCGCCGTTTCCGCGTCCTTCGCGCTCTGCTCTCCGCCGGAAAAGGCAGCGAACAGCAAAAGGCAGAGCAGCACCGCGACCATCGGCGCGAGCAGGCGCGGCAGCGTATGGCTCTTTTTCTTTGAGAAATTGGAGAACACCATGCGGAAGCGTTCCCCGCCGGAGGCCCCGGCGACGCTCTGGTGCGCCGTGGCCGCGCTCTCCGCGTCCTCATCCGTGTCGGAGGCGATCTGCCCGTCCTCCAGCGTCAGGACACGCGCGTCCTCGCTGAACGGCTCGGCATTCCGCGCCGCGACGATGACGAGCTGATCTGCCGCCGCTTCGCCAAGAAGCGAGAGCACGGTCTCCGCGCTCTCCGCGCTGAGACCGTCTGCCGGCTCGTCCAGAAGCAGCACGCGGCCTTTGCGGGCGAGCGCGCAAGCGAGCGCCCCGAGACGCCGCTGCTCTCCGGAGAGGCGGTCCGGGTATACGCCCGCTGCGCCCTCGAGCCCAAGCAGAGCGAGCGCTTCGCGCGCATTTTCCCGCGCGTCCCGGCCGGAGAAGCCCGCGAGCACCGCGGCGCGCTCCGCGTTTTCCGAAAGCGTGAGATCGGCAAAGAGAAGCGCTTCGTCCGCGGCGGCGCATTCCCGCAGCCAGGCGCTGCGCCGCGCTTCGCTCCAGCGCGCCGTATTCTCGCCGCCGATGAGGATTTCGCCGCGGGAGGGCGTCTCACGCAGGGCGAGCAGACGCAGCAGCGCCGTTTTCCCGCTGCCGGACACGCCGGTGAGCACCACGAGACCGGTCTCCGGCAGCGTGACGTTCAGGCAGCGCAGCGCATGCACGCTCTTTTTTCCGGCGGAGGATTCCAGCGCGGCGTTTTTCAGTTGGATCATAGAAAGGCCCATCCTTTCCCTTTTATACAGAGCAATTATACCTTTTGCATAAAGCGCGGTCAAGTCTCCGGCGCAATTCGTCAAAGTTGCGCTTGCAATTCCCTTTTTCGTGCGGTATGATGTGCGTACAGAACAGGGGTGCTGGGTTTTCCCGGCTGAGACGGTGTGAATCGAAGCGCCGGTACCCTTTTACCTGATCCGGGTAATGCCGGCGGAGGGAGTGCCTATACGGTATTTGTTCTTCAGCCACGTCCGGGATCGGGTGGCTGATTTTTTTATTGGAGGGCTTTTTTATGAAAAGCAAACAGACCACCCGCACACTTTGCGAAGGAGCGATCATGGTCGCCATGGCGGTCGTGCTCAACTTCTTCAAGTTCGATCTGTTCGCGCAGGGCGGATCGATGAACCTGCTCTTCATTCCTCTGATGGTGTTCGCGCTGCGGCGCGGCCCGGTCTGGGGCATGGGCGCGGGTCTCGTTTTCGGCGTTCTCAAGGCCATCATCGGCGGCGGCATCGCCTACGGCTGGCAGTCGCTCCTGCTCGACTACGCTCTGGCCTACGCGCTCACCGGTCTTGCCGGTCTCACGCCGAAAAAGCCGGTGCTCGGCACCGTCATCGGCGCGCTCGGCGCGCTTCTCTCCTTCGTCCTCAGCGGCGTGTTCGTTTGGGGCGAGTACATGCCGGACGTGTTCCTCGGCATGGCGATGAAGAACGTGTGGATCTACTCGTTCATCTACAACTTCATCTACACCGCCTTCAACTGGCTCATCGCGGCGATCGTCATCTACTTCCTTTCCAAAAAGACGAAGCTCCTGCAGCCCGAAAAGTAAAAACGTTTTTACTCATCCTCTCTTTTTTCTGCGCGCCGCCTCTCCGGGAGAACCGGAGGGGCGGTTTTTTCGTCTATAAAGATAGAAGTCGTTTATTATATTTGGATTAAGGAACTTGTCAAAAGGCGACATTCTGGTGTATACTAATTTGGTGTCTTTATATTACTGTTGAGAGCGAGGATGAAACCATGCGTGAACGCAGCGCAGCCGGTGGGATTTTCCGCGTCATTGGACGCATTCTGCTGATCCTGCTGGTCACCATACTGCTGTTTGCCGTTTTCCTGCTTGGCGTGATGGGCGTGCTGATCCACGGCCCTTCGGCCGAAGCAGAGCGGCTTTTCGTGCTGTCCGTTAATGAGACGAGCGCGCTGAAATTCCTGCCGCACATCTATCTTTCCGATGCGCAGGTGGACGCGATACTGCACCCCGTCAGCACCTCCACGGACGATGAACCGGCGCCGGACGACAATTTTGTCGAGCTTCCCTACGAGGACGGCCGCACCGTGGAAGACGAAAACACCAACGCGGGACAGGTCGTCGTGGCCGACCCGTCAGAGAACACCGGCGAGAGCGGCGAGTGGCTTGAGGTCGTAGACATCAAGGGCTCGACCTTTAAGGGCAAGCTCATGATCATCCGCGATCCGTCAAAGGTCGTTGTCGGCACGCTGGACGCTTACGGCGCGAACTATCACGGACTGTATCTTTACGAGTTTATCGATAAGTATAACGCCATCGGCGGTACGAACGCCGGCGGCTTCTACGATCCGGGCGGAGGCGGCAACGGCGGCATCCCCGACGGTCTCGTTATGCGCGACGGCGCCATCGCCTACGGCAATCCCGGCACATGGTATCTCAACGTTATCGGCTTTGACGCGGATCATATCCTCCACGTCGGAGACATGTCCGGCCAGCAGGCGCTCGATCTCGGGCTGATGAGCGCGGTCAGCTTCTCCCCCGGCCCGGTGCTCGTGAAGGACGGCGAGCTGCAGACGAATCTCGGCGGCGGCATGAACCCGCGCACCTGCATCGGCCAGTGTGCGGACGGCACCATCCTTCTGATGGTCATCGAGGGCCGCAAGCCCGACAGCATGGGCGCGACGTACGACGATATCGCCAAGATCATGTATGACCGCGGCGCGGTCAACGCCGCGAACCTCGACGGCGGCTCGTCCTCGCTCATGTACTACAACGGTGAGCAGATCACCCGCGGCTCGAACATCATCGGCATGCGCCAGATGTCCACCGCCATTCTCATTTTGAATTGAGGGCAGCTATGGGAAAGCATGAAAAACCTGTATCCGGCACGAGCCGGAAGAGCGAAGCGCGCCTGCCGCGCGCCGAGCGCACTCCCTCCGTCCGCGAGGAGGAGCTGCTCTTTGATATTCCGGAGACCGCCGAGCGCGTGACTGCGCACGCGGCGGAGACGCTGCCGAAAGAGCCCGCCGCTCCGGTCCCCGCGGAGAGCTTTGAAGCGCCCGCCCCCATTCCGGAGGAGAGCTTTGAAGCGCCCACCCCCATCCGGAGAGCAGCGCGCCCGGCGCAGGAAGCGGCCCCGGTGCGCCGCGAACGCCCTGTGAGCGAGGAAAAACCCGTCCGTCGGGAACGTCCCGCGCAGGATAGTGAGCCTGTCCGCCGCGAGCGTCCCGTGCAGGAGAACAAGCCTGTCCGCCGCGAGCGTCCCGTGCAGGAGGACAAACCCGCGCGTCGGGAACGCCCCGCGCCGGAAGAAAAGCCTGCGCGTCGGGAGCGTCCCGCACAGGAAACGAAAAGCGCGCGCCGCGAACGCCCCGCCCGTGCGGAAAATCCCGCCGCGGACGAGGAGATCGTTCCGAAAAACCGAAAGAAAAAAGGCGGCTTCCGCAAGGGTCTGCTGACGTATGTTCTTGTCGTTGCGGTGATCTTCCTTGCCGCGCTCATTGTACTTTGGGTCGCGCTTGCGCGCTTCCAGAAAAACAAGGACGCCGAAAAAGCCGCGGAAGCCGAGCAGAACGCCATCGTGCTGCAGGAAAAGCAGCATGCCGAAGCCGTGCGGCAGGCGCCGCAGCGCGCGTTTGAAGCGTGGCTCGCCTCCTATACCGCCGACGACTGGACAAATCTCTGGTACGAGAAGCGCCCGGAGAACATCGACGGCCGCGACCGTGTGCGCGCTTACATGGAAGAGCGCTTCGGCAGCGGCAGCGTGCAGGCGTTCCGCTCGCTCGACTATACCGATGAAGCGCCCGCCTATGTTCTCAAGGACGGCGACGAAGCGCTTGCCAAGATCACGCTCTCCGGCAGCGACGTGAACTGGGCCGTATCCGACGTGGAGCTTGAGCTTGAGGGGACGAAGTCCGCCTCGGTCGAGGTCGCCGTCGGCAGCAAGGTGTTCTGCAACGGCACCGAGCTCGGCAGCGAGTACGCCGGAGAACCGCAGAACAACTTCTCCTATGAGCCGCTCAAGGACAAGCTCATCAACCCCGTTTCGTGGACGACGTACAAGGTGGACGGTCTCCTGATCGAGCCGGAGCTGACCGCCGAGCCGCCCGCGGGATGCAGCGTTACAAAGACCGCCGAGGGCGATTTCATGCTCTGTCTTGACGGGGCGGACGCCGAAAAGTACACCACGCGCGCGGTGAGCTTCGTGAAGGCGTATCTCACCTACTATATGAACGGCTACAACGGCACGTGGGGCAACCTGTACGCCGCGCTCGCCTATCTCACGCCCGGCACGCAGGCCTACACCGATCTGCAGGACACCTACAACGGCGTTGTCTGGAACACTGCCTACGGCAACATCGACGTTTCCAACACCACCGCCTCGGGCGTAGTGATCTGGGCGGACAACTGCTACAGCGTGGACGTGACCTACGACGCCAACTGCACGCACAACGGGCAGGCCATCGACTATGCCGACGCCACCATGCGCATTTATTTCCTGCAGACCGACGCCGGTTTTGTCATCAGCAACTACGAAACTCTCTGATAAAGGCAGGGTAAAAGCGAAATGAAAGTTACTGCTGTCGTTCCCTCCTACGAGCCGGACGAAAAGCTCATTCAGGTCGTGGACGGCCTGCTGGCCGAAGGCTTTGACGATATCGTCGTCGTCAACGACGGCAGCCACGAAGGGCATCTCCAGCCCTTCGCGGAGGCCGCCGAACGCCCTGGCGTCACAGTACTGCGGCACGAGGTGAATAAAGGCAAGGGCCGCGCGATGAAAACGGCGTTTGCCTGGTGCGTGGAAAACCGACCGGATATCGACGGCGTCGTTATCGTGGACGGTGACAATCAGCACCGCCCCAAGGACGCCATGGCCGTTGCCGAGGCGATGTGCCGCGAGCCGGACAAGCTCTGGCTCGGCGTGCGGGATTTCTCGCTGGAGCAGGTCCCGCTGCGCAGCAAGCTCGGCAACAAGATCACGCGCAGCTTTATGAAGCTCGCCTGCGGCGTCGGCGTGACCGACACGCAGACCGGACTGCGCGCCATCGCCCGCAAGCACCTGCCGCTGATGTGCTCCATCGGCGGCGAGCGGTACGAATACGAAACGCAGATGCTCCTCTCGCTCAAGGGCGCGGGGCTCGGCGTCGGTGAGGTCGTGATCGATACCGTTTACATCGACGAGAACCAGACCAGCCACTTCAACACCGTGAAGGATTCCTGGCGGATCTATAAGCTGATCTTCCGCCACATCTTCCATGGGGACAAGAAGGAGTAAAGCCGCTTTGAAATCGTTCCTCCGCTTTTCCGGCAGCAGCGTCATCTGCTTTCTGCTGGATTATGGACTGTTCACGCTGCTCAACTCCGTGCTTCTCGTCTCCCTGCCGGACGGCACGCGCGAGCTCTGCGCGACCTACGGCGCGCGCATCGTTTCCGCCGTAACGAATTTTTTCCTCAACCGGCTGCTCGTGTTTCAGGATAAGAGCGCGGCGGGGCAGTCGATCTGGCGGTATGCCGTGCTTGCCGTTGTGCAGGCGAGCCTGTCGGCGGTGCTCGTTTCGGTATTGCAGGATCTCACAAATGCAACAAACCTGCTCGAAACGGTCATCAAGATCCCGGTGGACGGCGTGCTCTTCCTGGCAAGCTACCAGATCCAGAAGCGCTGGGTCTTCCGGCAGCGTACCGACACGCCGGATAAATAAAAAAATTCCGTATGTCCGACGACATACGGAATTTTTTTATGTGAGCATCAGCATTCTCCGGAAATATGCAGCGCCCGCCAGAGCGTCTCGCCCGCAGCGGTGAGACCGAGGCCGGGCATGCCGTAGGCATACCGGCTGTCGCTCGCTTCGAGCACCGGCGTTCCGTTCACGAAAAGCGTGAGCACCTCGCCCTTTGCCTCCGCCCGGAGAGCGTATTCCCGTCCCGGCTGCCGGACAAACGGCGCGGCGGCGAGCTTCGTCACCCGACCGTCCTCGTACCGGAGCACGGCGCACTCGCCCGGCGCGGAAAAGCCGAGCGCATAATACCGGCGTGTGCCCTGCCCGCGCAGCAGCACAAGGGCGCTCTCGCCGCTTTCAACCGTCACAGACGCGCTCACCGCCGTATCGCGCAGATAGTAATTCCCGGTGAACGCCTGCGCGCCGGTCATATACGGCAGCGCCTCCGCCGTGAGACGCATGGCGTCCCCCTCGCGCTTCCCGGCGCAGTCATTGAACGCAAACGGCGTGAGCTGCGAAAACTCCTCGCGCTGGAGCGAAAAATTTACCGCATAGTCCATTGCGCCGGTAACGGTGATCTCGTCCACATACACCCGGCCCATGACCCAGGGGTCGGCGTCGGGCTTCGTCTCGACCGTCCAGCCGACATCGTGCACGGCGTCGCCGCCGAGCTCCGGCACGGTGAACACGATCTCCGTCCACTCCCCTTCCGAAAGCACCGCGGCGGGCATGTTCACTCTCTCGCCGGTCATGGCGCGGCGGACGAACGGCGACACCGTCACCGCGGCAGGGGCGGTCTGCTCGCTCTTCATCCAGACGCCGACGCGCTGACCCGGGTTGACCTTCGCGGTAAACACAGGATCATAGCGCTCCTCGTGGAGATCCGGGCGCGTGAGCATCGCCTTAAACGAGAGATCGACCGGTCCGGCGCGCTTGCCGTCGGTCATAAGCTCGGCGCAGAATGCGCCGGAGTGCGCCTTTCCCGGAACGATGCGCAGCGTGTGCTCCGCCTTATCCGACAGCTCGAGCCCGTGCGTCGAGCCGGGGAACGGAAAGTCCATACGCAGCTCGCCCGGCTTCGGGCAGACGATATCCTCCGGCAGCGCGCCGCCGTACATCCGGCAGGAGAGCGCGCCGAGCTCCTTTGCTTTGTCGGAAAGATCGACGAGATTGAGATAGCCGGACACGCTCGAGAGCGTGACAAGATCGTTGATCGGACGGCGATAGCGCTCCGGTACGCCGCCGAGACCGCCGAGCACACCGAGGATCGTGCCGATGTTGCTCGCGTTGCAGTCGGTATCGTAGCCGCACATGACGGAGATCTCGATGCTGCGGCCAAGCTCGCCCTTGCCGTAAAGCATGGCGAGAATGCAGATCCCGGCATTCGGCACGATGTGGTATCCGCCGGGATATTCTTCGTCGCTGAATTCGCGCGCGATCATCTCGCGGCAGGCGCGGAAATCCGCCTCCGCCGGGTGTGAGCGGTGGTAGGCGCGCACCGCCTCGACCACGCGGCGGTAATCGCACTTCTCCGGCAGGAAGCGCAAACCGGCATCCAGCACCTCGTCCAGCGAGGACGCCGTATACGCCGCGGCGACGCACGCGGCCATAAACCGCGCGCCGTCCACGCCGCTGCCGCCGTGCGACACGCTCGCGGCTGCGGCGGCGAGATCCGCGGCGCGCGCCGGGTCGCCGGGGCAGATGAGCCCCCAGGTGTCCACAAAGATCTGTCCGCCGATCTGCTCGGCGGCGGTCTTTCCGTTTTCCTCGATGCTGCCGGAGCGCGGCGCCTTCACGCCGCGGCGGAGGTTCATATACGCGCGGTGTTCGGTGGAGACATCCTCGCCGCCCCACCAGAACATGCCCATGCCGCGGCGGGTGTAGTTGAGCCACGTCTCCCCTACCGTCTCCGGCGCAAGCGTTTTGGGCATGGCGTTGTCCGCAAGCGCGCACACAAAGATGAGCGGACCGTTCACGTCGTCATCCGCGGTATAATACCGCTGCTCGCGCAGATAGCCGCGGATGTCGCCGTAATAGCTTTGCAGCCGTTCATACGTCCAGAACGGGTTTTCCACCGGCGCGCCGAGACGCATACCGGCGTCCATGCCGATGAGCCCTGCATAGAGCTTTTCGAGCGTTTCTCTTTCCATAGCAGTCAATAGCAGCGGCGCAGGATCTCGATCACATCGTCCGCGGTGAGCTGCCGGTAGCTGTAGCAGCTAAGATCGGTGAGCTCCGCGACGCGCGCAAAGCAGCTCTCCGGCACGCCGAGAGCGCGCAGCGTCGCCAGGGCGCCGAGATCTTCATGGAAGAATTTCTTCAGCGCGGCAATGCCCTCTTTCGCCTGCTCGCTCTCGCTCTTCCCGGCGGGATCGATGCCCCAGACGTTCCGGGCGAAGCGGGCAAGGCGCGGCGCGGCGCTCTCGCAGATATACTCGAGATACGCCGGGTGTACGACAGCGAGACCCGCGCCGTGCGCCACGTCGAAGAGCGCGGAGAGCGGATGCTCGATGCAGTGGCTCTCCCAGTCGGTCTTTTTCCCGTTATTGAGCATGCCGCAGAGCGCAAAGCTGCTCGTCCACATAAGGTTCGCCCGCGCCTCATAGTCCGTGGGTTCCACGATGGATCGCCGCGCCGCGGCGATCTCCGTGCGCATGGCGGCCTCGGCGAGATTGTCCGTGAGAAAATCGTCGTCCGGCGGGGAGATATAAAGCTCCATCAGGTGCGACATGGTGTCCACAATGCCGTTCACCATCTGGTTTTTCGGCAGGCTGTATGTGAGCGTCGGGTCAAGAATGGCAAAGCGCGGGAACTCATACTCACTGTCATAGCAGTTTTTCTCGCCAGTGGCGAAATTTTTGATAACGGCGGACTTGTCCAGCTCGCTGCCCGTGGCCGGAATGGTGAGAATGACGCCGAGAGGGATACCGGTTTCGGCGCTCTCCCAGTTTACATAAAACTTTTCCCAGAAGTCGCCCTCCGCCGGTGCTCCCACGGCGATGGCCTTGGAGCAGTCGATCGTGCTGCCGCCGCCGACGGCAAGAATGAGGTCGATCTTATGCTTCCGGCAAAGCTCGATGCCCTCGTACACCTTTTCGGTGCGCGGGTTCGGCATGATGCCGGAGAGCTCATAGACGCTCTTCCCCGCCGCGCGCAGCACATCAAGAACGCGGTCATAGAGGCCGGTGCGCTTGATGCTGCCGCCGCCGTAGGTGAGCAGGACGTTTGCGCCGAACTTGCCCAGCTCCTCCGGCAGATGGCTCATGGCGTCCGCGCCAAAGTGGACGCGCACGGGATTATAATACATAAAATCGTTCATGGATCTTCTCCTTTCCCAGAATGCCCCGTTTCCGAAAACCGAAACGGGGCATGATTTTTGTTATTTCGCGCCGAGAAGGGCATACATGCGCTGTTTGAAGAGCGCGGTATCCACCGCGGTGCAGAGCACGGCGTTGTGCTCCGCCTCCGGCGCGGCCGTATCGAAGTGGAAATATCCGCGCTTTTCCGCGTCGTGCAGCTCTATGCGGCACTTAGCGGCAACGAGCTTCGTCATGATCTCCGGGTACAGCGCCGAGGTGACGGCGAGACTGTCCACCACACCGTAGGTCTCGCTGCCGTCGCGGATCTCGTTATAAAATTCACGCAGCCGCCGCGTGGCGAGCGCGCAGAACCGCCCCGCCGGAGACGGCGACGCGAGCAGGCGTTCCACCTCGTCCGGAGTGATCTCGGTGCTGCCGCGGGTCGTATCGAGCGTGATCCACACCGCCGGAGTGCCGGACTGCAGAACGATCTCCGCCGCCTCAGGGTCGGAGCCGACGTTATACTCGGCGCACTCGGTGAGATTGCCGCGGATCCCTGCGCTGCCGCCGAGGATCCAGAGCTTTTTGATCTTCCGCACGAGATCGGGCGCAAGCGTGAGCGCGACAGCGATGTTCGTCAGCGGGCCGATGGTAACGATCTCGATCTCGCCGGGGTTTTCGCGCACAAGATCGATGATAGCCGGCACAGCGTGCTTCTTTTCCGCCTCGCGCGCCGGTGCGGGTAGGTTGAGTCCGCCGAGACCGTCCTCGCCGTGGACATGGTACGCCGCAAAGCTCTTTTGGGAGAGCAGCGGGTGCTCCACGCCGCGGTAGACCGGCGGGAGATAGCCTCCCGCCGCGTCCTCCGCCAGAAGCGCGTTCTTGGTGCAGAGATCGAGCGGAAAGTTTCCGCACACGGTCGTGATCGCCTCGACACGGGCGATGTCCTCGGCGCAGAGCGCCTCGACGATGGCCCAGGCGTCGTCCGAGCCGGTGTCCGTATCGATGATAAAGCGGCGGATCACAGCTTCGCCGCCCAATCCGCGCCGGGCATGTCGTGCCGGCGGCAGTACTCGTCAAAGACGATGCCAGCGGGGAGCATTTTGAACTCTTCGAGCAGCGCGAGACGGCGCGTGAAGTTTCCTTCGCACTCGGCCTCCATGAGCTTGTCCGTCGGCTCGAGCAGGGCGATCATCAGCGCCTTTTTCACGCTGCGCGCGCCGATAACTGACGCGCTCACGCGGTCGATGCTCGCATCAAAGAAGTCGAGACCGAGATGCACCTTGTCAAACGCATTGCAGCGCTTGATCTCCTGCATGATGGCGACGGTATCCTCCGACACAGTGGCGACATGGTCGCTGTCCCAGCGGACGGCGCGGGAGAGATGCGTCATGATCTCCTGGCCGAACACAAAGTAGGACGAGAGCTTTGCCGCAACGCTCTCGGTCGGATGGTAATGGCCGGTATCCATGCAGACCATGGCCTTGCCGGTCGTGAGGGCGTAGTTGGTGTAAAACTCGTGCGATCCGGCGGTGTAGCTCTCAAGACCGAGGCCGAACACCTTGCCCTCGATCGAGTCGCGGTTATACTTCCGGTCGAGCGGCTCGGCAAAAATGCGGTCGAGCGATTCGACGAGCCGTTCGCGCGGGCCGAGCGTATCGACGCGGGTGTCCTTCGAGCCGTCCGGGATCCAGTGGTTCGTGATGCACACCTCGCCGAGCTCGCGGCCGAAATACTCGCCGATCTTCCGGCAGGCGATGCCGTGCTGTACCCAGAAATCGCGCACTTCCTTCTCGGGGCTTGCGAGTGTCCAGTTATCGCGCAGCATCGGGTGGGAGAAGTATGTGGGGTTAAAATCAAGACCGATGCCCTTTTCGCGGGCATAGTCCACCCACCCGGCGAAATGCTCGGGGCGGATCTCGTTGCGCGGCACCTTCACGCCGTTTGTGAGCGGATAAACCGCGTGCAGCGCCAGATGCTTCGCACCCGGGACGAGCGAGAGCATTTTGTCGAGAGAGACGAAGTATTCCTCCACGCTTCTCGGCTTGCCGGGGGCGTTGCCCGTGGCGGCGATGCCGCCGGTCAGCGCGGCGTCAAAATCCTCAAAGCCGGTGAGATCGTCCAGCTGCCAGCAGTTGATGGAAACGGGGATGGTGTCCATCTTCCGCAGCGCTTCTTCGGTGTCCACGCCCCAGGCGGCGTATATGTCGCGGGCGGCTTCGTACTGGTTTGCCATGCAGAAACTCCTTTCGTAAGGGGAAAATCAGTTATTATTGTAGTAGACCACGTTCTCCGGGCGGATGCGGACGAAGAGATCGTCGCCCTCCGAGAGCGTTCCGGCGTGGGTGCCGAGCGCGGAAATATCGAGCGGCTGCGTACCCAGCGTGCCGATGAGCTTCCACGAAAGACCGGTGAAGATCTTCTTTTCGAGATGGAACGGGTTCGCGCCCTCCGTCTCCGGCGTGCAGAACTCGAAATACTCGCCGCGCACCGCCGTCTTGACGGTGTCGCCCTCCCTGCCGCCGACGTGGTTGACCGGAATGCGGACGTTTTCGCTGCATACGCACCACACGCCGTCCTTACACGCGAGAACGCCGGAGAGGAGGTTCGCCTTGCCGAGAAAGTCGGACGCGAACACGGATGCCGGCTGGCTGTAGATCGTGAAGGGGTCGCCCTGCTGCTCGATCTGGCCGTCGTGGAGGAGGATGATCTGGTCGGACATCGTGAGCGCTTCCTCCTGATCGTGCGTAACGAACACGGTCGTCGTGCCGATCTGCCGCTGGAGATTGCGGATCTCATACTGCATCTCGGCGCGCACCTTGCGGTCGAGCGCGGAGAGCGGCTCGTCCAGCAGGAGGATGTTCGGCTTGGTGACAAGCGCGCGGGCCAGTGCCACGCGCTGCTGCTCGCCGCCGGAGAGCTGCGTCACGCGGCGGGAGTTATAGCCGCCGAGCTTCACAAGCTCGAGCGCCTCGTTGACGCGCTCGTCGATCTCCGGCTGGGGGACTTTGTGCATCTTGAGGCCGTAGCCCACGTTTTTCGCCACGTTCATGGAGGGGAACAGCGCGTAGTTCTGGAACACGAGACCGATGTTGCGCTTTTCCGGGCGCACCTTCGTCACGTCCGCGCCGTCTACGAGCACCTCGCCCTCGTCCGCGGTCTCCAGACCGCAGATGATGCGGAGGATCGTTGTCTTGCCGCAGCCGGAGGGGCCGAGCAGCGAGAGAAAGTCCCCGCTTTTTACATCGAAGCTGACGCCCTTGAGAACGACATGGTCGCCGAAGCTCTTTTTCAATCCTTTTACCGAAAGATCCGCCATCGGTTATTCTCCTTTCTTCTTCGCGCCGCCGGACATGCCGAACAGGCTGCCCGCGGAAAAGCCCAGCCGCGAGAACGCGATCACAACGATGACCGCGATCAGAACGATGATCGCCGAAAGTGCGTTCAGATCGGCCTGATACTCGCTGCGGATGCGGGTGAACACGAGCGTCGGCAGCGTATTCCTGCCGACAGGGATGAGGTAATACTGCAGCACGAAGTTGTTGAAACACATGATCATTGCCATAATACCGCCGGCCAGAATGCCCGGCGTGATGGCAGGAAGCGTGATATCAAAAAACACGCGCAGCGGGCTTGCCCCGAGAAGCCGGGCCGCCGCCTCCGGCGAGCGGTCCATATCCTGAAACCGGCCGTTGACGAGCAGCACAACGTACGGCAGCACAACGATCAGGTTGCCGAGGAACATGGTGCCCATGCCGCGCCCCGAGCCGAGGAACGAGAACATCAGCAGCAGGGAGATCGACGTTACAAGCCACGGGATGATGATCGGCAGCTGGAGCACGAAGTTGAACCGCGCCGCCCACTTGGGGGCGTAGTACTGCAGGCCGTAGGAGCAGAGCGTGCCGATCACGACAGCGGCCAGCGTGACAAGGAAGGAAAACTTCAGACTGAGGATACAGGCCGGAAGAAGATTGCTCGTCGTGAAGAGCGTTTTGTACCACTGGGTCGTAAATACATACGGGAACATGCCGTACGGCGTTTTGTTGAACGACATGCCGATGATGGCGATGATCGGGATATACATGAACGCGAGCACGATGCACAGACATGCCATCATCGTGCGGCGAAAGGCCTTGCTCGTCATGCGATATCACCTCCGATCGCTTTCTGCGCGCGGTTGGCGGCAATCCGGGTAACGGCCATGATGACGCTCAGAATAATGAGCAGCACGCAGGAAAGTGCCGCGCCGTAGCCCATGTTCAGAGAACCGGAGTACTGCGTATCGATCATGCTGCCGACCATGGAGCCGCCCGCTCCGCCGACAAGTCCCGGCTCGACAAAGCTGCCGGCCACCGGAACAAACACGAGCAGTATGCCGGAGAGAAGCCCCGGCACGCTCATGGGAAATACAATGTTCGTAAAGGTTTTCATCTTGCTCGCGCCGAGGATCAGCGATGCCTGGATGACGTTGTCGTTGATGCCCTCGAGCGAGGAATAGAGACACAGTATCATATACGGAAGATACTCATACGTCAGTATGAGTACCGTGGCCTTGTTCGTATAAAGCCACGTTTTCGCGCCGTGTATGCCGATGGCGTCGAGCGCCGTGAGCAGAAGACCGCCGGTCTGGATAAGATTCATCATCGCGTAGATCAGCAGCAGCTGCGATGTGAAAAACGGCAGAATGACGACCATCATAAGCGTGCTGCGGTGCTGCGGCTTCACGATCTTTGCGATCGCCCACGCCGCGGGGTACGCCGCAACGATGCAGATGAGCGTGACCTCGCCCGCCGTAAGGAGCGATTTTCCCATCAGCCGCCAGAATGTCGCGGAGCCGAACATACGGGTGATGTTGCGCAGCGTCCAGCCCGGCCATGGCTGTCCGGCAAAGATGTTGCGGTTCATAAAGCTGAACACGAGCAGCATCAAAAGCGGCAGGATCGTCAGGCACAGCAGGAGGATGACGCTCGGCGTCGTCCACAGCGCGCCCGGACGAAATTTGGTTCTCTTCTTTTTCATTTTCAATTACCGCCCCTCTTTTAAAAAAGAATGCCGCCGAAAGGGGTTCCGGCGGCATTCTGTCGTTGGATGCGTTATGTGCCGGGCGCTTTAGCCGACGAATTCCTGATAAAGGTCGGTCCAGGCGTCCTTCAGTTCGGGATCAGCAATGTAAGGCAGGAGCTTGATGCAGGTGGGCATCGGGTCGAGCTCGAGAACGATCTTCTGCTCCGGCGTCAGATTATCGATGGCCTTGGCGTTGACCGGCGTATAGGTGTAGTACTCGCCGGGGTACTTGTCGCTGATGCCGGTAGCCATAGCGGTCTGCTGCTCTTCGCTTTCGATCCAGTTGATCCACTCGCACGCGAGATCGTACTCATCGGTGCCTTCCACAATGGCCCAATAGTCAACGTAGCCGACCGTGCCCTCGGTGGGGTGGACGAGCTTGATGTTGGTGCTGGGATCGTTGATAAGCTGGCTGTAGGGGCCGGACCAGATCTCGCCCGCCCAGAAGTCGCCCGCTAGCCAGGGGATGGTCTGCTCGTCGTTGGAAGCCCAGAAGCCGAGGAGCTGTCCCTTGAGCTCCTTGAGCGCGGCGCGGACCTTCTCAATATCAACGTTCTCGATATCGTCGGAATCCTCGCCCGCCAGCAGGCAGCCGATGACCCAGTCGTCGCCGTCGCCGTCGAGGACCATGACATGACCCTTCAGCGCGGGATTGAGAAGATCGGACCAGTGCTCGAGCTCAAAATCGACCTTGTCGGGGTTGTAGGCGAGAGAGGAGGTGCCGTTGCACCAGGGGAATGCGAAGAGGTTGCCCGCGTCATCCACGGCGTAGGGGCTGAGGTCCTTGTAAACATCGGCCACTTCGGCGTAGTTGGGGATCTTCGCCGGATCGACGTTGGCGAGCAGGCCTTCGTCGTGGAACCACTGGGTATAGTTGTTGGAGAGAACGACCGCGTCGATCGTCTTGTTGCCGCCGGTCATGAGGGTGGTCATCAGCTCGTCGTAGGAGTTGAAGTAGACGTGCTCGACCTGCGCGCCCGTCATGTCCTCAAAGGCCTTCTCGCAGTAATCCTCGTCGGAGTTGTAGCCCTGCCAGTTGGCAACGTACAGCGTGTGTCCCGCCCAGGGAAGCTCGCCCTCGGCCGGGGTCTCAGCCTCTGTCGGAGTTTCGGCCGCGGGCTCCGCCGGGGTCTCCGGAGTTGCCGGGGTCTCCGGAGTTGCCGGGGTCTCGGCTGCGGCACCGCAGGCGCACAGAGCAAACACCATGACCAGGGCAAGGATGAGTGCCAATGCTTTTTTCATGTTCTTTCCTCCTATTATTGGCTTTTTACGCAGCAGGGACGCAGTTTAGTAAACATCCCCTTTTCCCCGCTGCTTACCGTATCTTAATGATACGTTCTTTCCTCTCGTATGTCAATGCGGTACAATAAACAAAAACCCCCGTCGTTTTTCGTCATTCCGCTCTATCAGCCGCATACTATCCCCAGCTCTTATGGATATTTTATCTGAAGTGCATAACATACTCAGAACATTGTCCAAGTTTACCGCCGCATTTTTATATGGTTTTTCTGTGAAAAGAGTCTTTCCATTTTTAGCGAAATCATATAGAATAAAGATGTACATAAACACCGTTTTACTAAACAACCATAAGGAGGCACTACGGATGAAAATGCGCGAAATCGCCGACGCTGCCGGCGTATCGCTGACGGCGGTCTCCCTCGTTCTCAACGGAAAGCCCGGCATCGGCGATGAGAAGCGGGCGCTCGTCACCCGGCTTCTGCAGGAAAACGGCTACCAGATCCGTCCGGAGGACGCGCCTCAGCGCATCCACGCCCACAGCAATCTATGCTTTCTCAAATACAGCAAGCACTCCTATCTTGTCAACGGCAACCCCGGTTTCGTCACGCAGATCATGGACGCCGCCGGAGAGGAATGCCGCCGCCACGGCTACAATCTTCTTGTGAACGCCTTCAGTGACTTTTCCGCCATAAACCGCGCCGAGCTGATCGACACCGCCACCACCGGCGGCGTGATCCTGCTCGGCACGGAGATCGAGCGCGAGGATCTCTCATACTTTGACGGGCTGCAGAAGCCTTTCGTTATCGTGGACAACGCGCTCGAACGTCTGCCGTTTTCGACCGTGACGATGGACAATGCCGGCGCCGTATTTGAGGCGGTGGAGTATCTCCGTTCGCTCGGCCACCGGAAGATCGGCTTTCTTTATAATTCCATACCTTCGAGCAACGACAACGCCCGGCGCGACGCCTTTGAAGCGGCGATGCACCAGCCTGGGCTTTCGTACTCGGACGATCTCGTCTGCCGCGTGTTCCCCACGATGGACGGCGCGCGCAAATCGTTCGGCGAAGCGCTCGACCGCGGTATCGCGCTGCCGACCGCTTTTCTTGCCAACAACGACAGCATTGCGCTCGGCGCCATGCGCGCCATGCAGGAGCGCGGCATCCGTGTGCCGCAGGATATCTCCATGATCGGCTTTGACGGGCTGCCATTCTCCGCGATGAGCGAGCCAACTCTCACGACCGTGGACGTGCCCTGCGCCGACATCGGGCGCTGGGCCGTCAACATCATACACCAGCAGATGCGCGGGCGCATCCGCACGACCTGCAGCATCCACGTCAGCACACAGCTGCACATCCGCAAAAGCACCGCCGCGCCGCGCTCGTCCGGCTGGGTCTGGGGAAAGGAATGATCGAACATGCTTGGAAACCATCTGCTCGGCCTTTACGAAAAGGCTCTCCCGCCGGAGCTTACCTGGGAGGAGCGTCTGCGCGCGGTAAAGGAGCTTGGCTTTGACTATCTGGAGATCTCCATCGACGAGAAGGACGAGCGTCTTGCCCGGCTCGACTGGACGCAGACCGAGCGCGGCGTGCTCCACCGCGCCATGCGCGAAACGGGCGTGCCCATCCAGTCGATGTGTCTGAGCGGCCACCGCCGCTTCCCCTACGGCAGCGCCGATCCCGCCGTGCGCGCACGCGCGCACGAGATCACGGAAAAGGCCGTGCTGTTCGCGCGGGAGTTCGGCATCCGCGTCATCCAGCTCGCCGGGTACGACGTGTACTATGAGTCCTCCACGCCGGAAAGCCTGCGGCTTTTTGAAGAGGGGCTGCGCAGCGCGTGCGAGATCGCCGAAAAGTATCAGGTCATGCTCGCCATGGAGATCATGGATACGCCGCTCATGAGCAGCATCTCCCGCTACTTAAAATACAAGGCCGTCCTCCCCTCGCCGTGGTTCACAGTCTACCCTGATGTCGGCAACCTCTCCGCCTGGGGCAACGACACCGCCGCGGAGATATCACTCGGACGGAACGGCATGGTCGGCGTCCATCTCAAGGATACGCTCGCCGTGACGGAGGATTTCCCGGGCAAGTTCAAGTGTGTCCCCTTTGGCAGCGGGTGCGTGGATTTCCCCGCGTGTCTCGGTCAGCTCGAGCGCGAGGGCTACCGCGGGCCGTACATGATCGAAATGTGGTATGAGCCCGGTCAGGACTGGCGCGCCGAGATCACGAACGCGCGGAAGTTTATGGAAGAGAAGTTTGCCGCCGCGATGAAATAAGAAAACATAGAGAGCGCCCGATGGATTTTTGATCCTTCGGGCGCTTTTCCTATATCAATATTGCAGAAGCAGGGCATGCCACGTCTCGCGGCAGGTTTCCAGCGCGGAGGTGAGGACGGCGCGGTCAAACTTTGTGCGCGCGGCGCGGCGCTCGCTCTCCGGAAGCTGCGCCATATCCCGGCTGTGGGCGGCAAGGACTGCCGCGGCATGCGCTTCCCACTCGCGCTTTGCTTTCCCCGTGATCTCCATATGTCTGGCAAAGCGCCGCTGCGTCAGAATGCACAGCTCCTTAAACTCCCAGAAGAGCGAGGTGTTCTCCCCCTCTCCGGGCAGGAATGCCTCGCAGAAGGCAGGCAGACCGTCAATATCGACATAGAGCGGCATATAAAAGCTCATGCGCGGCGTGGCGATCGCCGTCCAGAGGACGCTGCCGGTCTCCGGCGTATAGTCCGCCACAATGCTCGAGAGCGTGCCGCGGCGGCAGAGCGCGTAGTCCGGCGTCACATCCGCGAACGGGTCGCCGGAGGGGAGCTTTGTGAGATCGTATTTCGTTCCGTCGTACACGTCGCTGAGGACGTCCATGAGCATCCGGCGCGTGATGGGTTCCGCCGGTCGGACGCTGTAGAGCGTTTCGTTCTCGTCCTGCGGTTTGCCGGAGATGAGCTCCATGGCGCGCCAGCGGCGGCGCATGTTCATAGAGTCGAGCTCCGGGCCCCACTCGTTGGGGCTTTTGTCCGTGCCGTAGGCGCCGGCAAAGTCGAAATGACGCTCGTCGCCGTTCCACCAGCCCTGCGCGCGGGCATAGTCCGCAAGCCCCTCGGAGGCAAGGACGTTCGCCTTGTCGGTCAGATCAGCGTCGTGCGTGCCGAAGGCGTTCGCGCGCACCGACACCTCGTCGTCCGGCACACGCACCGCGACCCAATGGCCGCCCGGCGTGATCTCCAGCACCCAGCCCTCGGACGGGTCGGCGATGGAAAACGTCGCCCCGCTCTGGCAGGAGTCGAGCCCCGACGGGCGCAGGCCGTAACGCGCGACGAGCTCGCCGATGAGCTCCACGGCGCCGCGGGCCGTCTCCGCGCGGCGGAGTATCAGAAGCGGGATATCGTCCGGCTCGAGCACCATGCCCTCCCATGGGATCGCTTTGAACGCCATCACGCCCGTGCCGGCAACGGACACGTTCCGGTCGTTCGTGCCGCCTGCCCACGCGCGGTCGAGCGTGCCGATCTCGTATTTGCAGGCGGTATAAAGATAGCCGCAGGTCTCGCCGATCTCGGGGATCGTATGGCCGCCGACGAGCGTATATACGGCGTCCGGCGCATGCTTCTGCCGCGGAACGTGCGTGAGAAGGGCGGGCGTATCGTCCCAGTCGTCGTTGGCGGCGAGCAGCGCATAGCCGCTGCGCGAAGCGCGGCGGCCGGCGATAAGGCAGGTACACATAGGCTCTGTTCCTCCGGTCGTTTGTCGGGATTTCCGTGTCTTTTTTATAAAGTATATTCTGGCGGCAGGGCAAAGTCAAGCCGCGGGGATGTTCCCTGCATTTCAGCCGGAAGGGGGCGAAAAATAGCTTGCTTTTTGGCTGTGGCTGTGGTAACATATCTAAGCGCAAAAAAGTTTTCTTTTAGAATAGAAAGGATTGAATCTCGTGAACGGTCTTGTTCTTGCTTTCACCATCATCCAGCTCCTCGCCGGTATCTTCCTGATCGTCGTCGTGCTGCTCCAGTCCGGAAAAAGCTCCGGTCTGTCCGGCGCTGTCGCCG
>ERZ1106939.834-NODE-834-length-26317-cov-18.002399_pt1 | contig 26317 bp, 17 predicted proteins | sample MGYA00403669_ERZ1106939 | MGnify/ENA primary metagenome ERZ1106939 (study PRJEB35170, sample SAMEA104062447) | human gut metagenome | biome: human gut; feature: human-associated habitat; material: faeces | place: Denmark | collected 2012-09-28 ...
GAACAGTTCTCAAATTCTTGACAATCTTGCGCCGAAAATCCTCGCCGGCTTGTAGAATTTTACTATTCACACGGTTATTTATGCGCGGCAAAAGCGCGCAGAAAGGCTCGAGACGATCGCTTAACGGAATATTTATGCTCTCTGCCGCTCTGCGCCCTCCGTTTTAGGACGCTTTAACATAGTGCAAAGCGGGCGCTTTGCCAAGTAAATACGGCAGCGACGCGAAGCGGCAAGGCGGCTTTGGCGAAATGCACGGATTCTCGAAAAATGTCGCGCGAAATTTGTCATTTCCTTACAGGAAAATGGTTGATTTTTTTACACGGGCGTGCTATAATATCGCCATAAAGTGCAAAAAGGGGCCATGGCCCCTTTTCTGTTCCCGACCGGGAACAGATGTGCTGTGCTCGCCCGCGGGGAGCCGCGGAGAATATACATTGTAGGAGGACATTTTATGAAACGTAAATTGCTATCCGTTTTGCTGACGTTTTGTCTCGCGTTCAGCTTGCTGCCCACCGCTGCCCTGGCGGACGGCGAAGGCACGCCTGCGCTGGCGGAAGTGTCCGCGGCGGCGGGGACTGCGCTGCCTGCGGCAGTAGACGGCGTTATCACGTTGGAAAATGGCACCTATGTTATGTCTGAGGACACAACTGCTACTATCAAGGTTCCAAATGGTAAGAATGCTACGCTTGATCTGAACGGCAAGACATTGACGAACAAAACGGGTGAACACACCATTATTGTTGAAAATGGTGCAACGCTGACCATCACTGGCAACGGTATCGTAGATAATGTGTCGCACGGAAAGGGCGCAATCGTCAACTCCGGCGAGGTTACCTTGAATGGCGGCACCTTTAAGCGTTCTGCCGAAAAGGGTACCTATTCCCCCAATGGCAACGGCGGAAACAGTTGGTACACCATTGCCAACTACGGTACCATGGAAATTAACACTGGCGTTACCGTTGAAAACGATGGCGGTTATTCCAGCATGATCCGCAATGGCGGCGATGTAACTGCCGATTGCAATTTGACGATCGAGGGCGGCAATTTTGCCGGCGGCATCAACACGGTCAAGAATGATTCCTTTGGTGTACTGACCATCAATGGTGGTAATTTCTCTAATACTGCCCAGTACGTCATTATGAACTGGAACAAGGCTGAAATCACTGCTGGCACGTTCCGGACTTTGGATACCGCTTCCGCGGTACTGTTCACCTCTGCTTATGGTGGCGATGCCAATACCATCGGCAAGCTGAGCATTTCTGGCGGCGAATTTAAGCACGCCAGCGATACCCAGGAAATGATTGTGGACCATTACGATGAAACCAACAAAGGCAACGCAGTGGTAACCGGCGGCAAATTTGATGCTGACATTTCCAAGTACATCCCCACTGATTATGTGCAGTCTGCCGATGGCACCGTGGAGAAATTGGGCGAGACCAACGCAGTTGCCAAGGTCGGCGATACCTATTATAAGACGCTGGCTGACGCTGTTGCCGCCGCGCAGGACGGCGATACCATCACGCTGCTGAAGGACGCGGAGTTGACCTCCACGCTCAATCTTGCAAAGAACATCACCATCGACGGTCAGGGCAAGTACACGATCAAGGCTGCCAACAGCTTTACTGTCGGCAGTGATAACAAAACCTACTGCGTTCTCTACGTTTCCGGCGAGGTCACGCTGAAAGATGTTACAGTTAACGGCAATGAGAAGTGCCGCGTGATTTTCTGTGATAAGGGTAAGCTGACCATCGACGGTGCGACGATCACGAACGGCAAGGCTCCTAACTTTATCGGCGGCGTTTACATGACCAGCAGCGCGTCCTTTGAAATGAAGTCCGGCAGCATTACTGGCAACAAGAACGCTAAAGGGTATCAGAATGACGAGTACCTGCAGTACAGTTCCGATTTGTGGATCGGCGCCAATGCCAACGGCGCGCTGACTGCGATCAACGGCGGCACGATCGGTAACGTGTTTGTAAACGCCAATGCGTGGTCGGCCAGCAATCCTGGCAGCTTCACGATGAACGGTGGTACGGTCACCAATCTCTATGTGGAGCATGATGCCAACTACGGCGCAACATTCAAGTACAACGATGGTACGATCGAGCATTTGTATCTGTCCAAAGAAAACGGAAATGGTCAGTCCATTGAAGTCACGCCGGTTAAGGGCGTGATCTATAACGGCGGTGTCAAGGAACAAGACTTAGTCACGCTTACCATGAAGTATAACGATGGCGCAACTGCTGACAGCACATACAATGTGGCCAGCGGCACGACCATCACCCTCCCCACGCCCAGGCGCAGCGGCTATACCTTCAACGGCTGGTATGACGGCAGCAAATTCTACGCCGCCGGTGCCTCCTACACGGTTTCTGCCACGGTTACCTTGAATGCCTCCTGGAGCTACATTTCCTCCGGCAGCAGCTATGACCCGACCTACTCCGTCTCTACCCCGAGCAAGACCGAGCACGGCACCGTGACCGTCAGCCCGAAGAGCGCCAGCAAGGGCGACACCGTGACCGTCACCGTCAAGCCCGACAGCGGCTACGTCCTCGAGACCCTGACCGTCACCGACAAGAACGGCAACGAGCTGACGCTCAAGGACAAGGGCAACGGCAAGTACACCTTCACCATGCCCGCCGGCAAGGTCGAGGTCAAGGCGACCTTCATGGAGGACAACTCCATGCTGAACTTCTTCTACGATGTGCCCAACAACGCCTACTTCTATGAGGCTGTCAAGTGGGCGGTCAAGAACGGCATCACCGACGGCGTGGGCAACAATCTGTTCGCTCCCGAGCAGCCCTGCACCCGCGCGCAGATCGTGACCTTCCTGTGGCGCGCCGCCGGCTCTCCCGAGCCGAAGGGCGCTGCGTCCGGCATGACCGACGTGGTCAGCGGCAGCTACTATGAGAAGGCCGTGGCGTGGGCCATCGAAAACGGCATCACCACCGGCACGACGACCAGCACGTTCTCTCCCGACGCGACCTGCACCCGCGCGCAGGCGGTGACCTTCCTCGCCCGCGCCCTGAAGGCCAAGGCGGCGAGTGCGGCGGAGTTCTCCGACGTCCCGACCGGCAGCTACTTTGCGGACGCGGTCGCCTGGGCGGCGGCCAACGGCGTGACTGAGGGCATCGGCGGCGGCCTGTTCGGCTCCGACAACGACTGCACCCGCGGCCAGATCGTGACGTTCCTCTACAGAGCATACAACAAGTAACGGGAACGCGCTCCCTCAGACAAAACAAAGAGAAGAGGCCCATCTGCTTTGGCAGATGGGCCTCTTTGTATCTCGCGGCGGCTCAGCTCCTGCTGAGCTGTGCATCGTATTTGCTCATCGTGTTTCCTCGGTCAAAACTCTTCCGGAAATGCTCCGCTGCGGGGCGGGAGGCCGCCCGGCGTGATCGGTCAAAGGCTCTTCACGAGCGTCAGGATGTTCGACCCGTCCGCGTATTCATAGGTCACCTCGTCCATGAGCTTCTTCACCATGAAGATGCCGAGACCGCCGACCTCCCGCTCCTCCGCCGACTGCGTTGTATCCGGGTCGGGCTTTTCGGTGGGGTCATAGGGCCGTCCGTTGTCGGAAAAGCGAAGCGTCGCCTTGCCGTCCTTCAGCGAGCAGCCCAGCACGACGCCGGTCGCGCCGCTGTAGCGGGCGATGTTGGAGAAGATCTCATCCACCGCCACATTGACCTGAGCGATCGCCTTCATGGGGGCTCCTGCCTCGGCGAGAATGCCCTCAAAAAAGTCGGTGGCCTGCGGCAGCTGCTCCAGCGTCGGCGCGAGATTGATCTTTTTCATGTCCGACGACTTCATCTCGATGCAGAGCATGGTGATATCGTCGAACTGGTCCGCGCCGCCCGCGAACTCGTCCACATCGCGGTGCAGAGCCTCCAGCAGCTGACGGCACGAGCCGCCCTCGGCGGCGTTCAGCGCACGGAGCATCCGGTCAGTCCCGTAAAGCGTGTTGGAGGCATTCGTGGCCTCCGGCACGCCGTCCGTGTAGACCACCAGACGGTCTCCCGCGTTCAGCTCCAGCTCGTATTCCCGGTATCGGGCGCCCTCCATGCCGGCCAGCACGAAGCCGTGCTTATCCTTGAACAGCTCAAAGGAGCCGCCTTTGCGCATGATGGCCGGATACTCGTGGCCTGCGTTGGCGCACTTCATTTTTCCCGTGGAGATCTCGAGAATGCCCAGCCAGACGGTGACGAACATCTCCGCTTCGTTGTTTTCGCAGAGCTGATCGTTTACCTTTTCCAGCACGGCCTTCGGGGACAGACCGCTCTGCGCGGCGGATTTCAGCAGCGTTTTGGAGATCATCATAAACAGCGCCGCGGGGACGCCCTTGCCGGACACGTCCGCCATGACCAGCGCCAGATGGTCGTCATCCACCAGGAAAAAGTCGTAGAAGTCGCCGCCGACCTCCTTCGCCGGTGTCATGGAGGCGTAAATGTCGAACTCGTGGCGCTCGGGGAAGGCGGGGAAGATGCAGGGCAGCATGGACGCCTGAATGTGGCGCGCCACGTCCAGCTCCGCGCCGATGCGCTCCTTTTCCGCGGTGACGCGGCTGAGATTTTGAATATATTCATTCAGCTCCGACACCATGTACTGGAACGAATGGGCAAGCTCCTCCAGCTCGTCGCCGGTGTTGACCTCCACCCGAAAGTCGGACAAGGCCGCCATCTTGCTCTCCACCAGCCCGATGGCGGCGTGGTGCAGAATCCTCAGCGGGCGGATCAGAATGCGCCGCACATAGTAGTAGTACGCGAAAATGGAAAGCAGCAGAACGGCCAGCACCACGCACAGCGTCAGGCCGAGAAACTGCCGGATCTGCTGGTCGATCATGTCCATCGAGATGTCCACGCTGGCCAGCGCCACCGGTGTGCCGGCTTTGTTGAGGATGGCGACGTAGGCCGACGCCAGATAGCCGTACTCCTCGTTGTTGGTGATGAGGATGGTCTGCTCCGCGTCGACGGAAAAGGCCCCGTGCATCAGCTCGTTGCCGCCGCCGTAGTAGGCGTCGGTGTCGCCGAGGTCGCAGACGCCGTCCTCGCCGGGAACGCCCGCGTCCCAGATGTAGTACATGACCTCATCCTCCGGCACGACCACATAGAAGTATTTCAGTCCCAGCTTCTCCCTGACGTCCTGCAGGTAGCGGTGGATCTCCTCGTAATAGGCGTCCTTCTCGCCGGTCCGGTAGTATTGCTCCACGCGGTCTCCGTCGATGAGATCCGCCGCCACGGAGGCCTGACCGAACGCGAGAGAGGCGTATTGCTCCTCCATCCGCGCCCGGTACAGCTGAGCGATCGAGGGGGCCAGGATCGCCGCGAGGACGGCGGCCATCGCCACCAGTCCCAGCAGCAGCTTGGGCTGTAACCGTATGCTCCTTGCTCGTTTCATGTCCGCACCTCCATCGGATGGATATGAAGCCGCAAATGACCGTCTCTTACACGGTAGAGCGCCCGCGTGGGGGACAGACGCTGCACCTCGTAGGGCAGCGGAGCCGTGCCGGTCCCTATCGCGGTCACATAGAACCACGCGCCGCCCAGCTCCACCTGAGTCATGGAATTGTATTTTCGGAAGATCGCCAGGGCCTCCGCCCGGCTCATTTCGGGATGCAGCGTCAGCAGCGCGGACGCGGGACGCTTCCAGTAGGGCTGCTTCTCCGCCTGCGGCCGGCCGGCGGCCCAGCGGTCGTCGAGGTGCTCGAGGAGCTCCTCGACCGTCGCGCGCGCCCATGCCGCGCTTTGCAGATAGACGTCGATGCTGTCCGTGTCCGCGGTTATGTCAATGGTGTGCTGCGCCAGAACGTCACCGCCGTCCAATCGCTGCGCCACCTTGTGCATCGTCACGCCGGTGCATGACAGCTCCCTCTCCATGGCTCCCTCGATGGGGTAATAGCTGCGCCCCTGCGGGAGCAGCGAGCTGTGGGTGTTGATGCCGCGGAACGCGGGAAGCTCCTCCGGCAGCGTCAGGATGCGGTCATACTCCGCGATGAAAAACAGCTCGCAGCCCTCCTCCGTGAAGTACCGCCGGATCTCCTCCGGCGAGATGGCCTCATAGTGAACAGGGATGCCAAGCTCCCCCGCCCGCTTTACGATGGCATATTCCGTGAAATAGTCCTCGTCGTTGTGATAGGTATACAGTGCCAGCACATGATGCTTTTCCACAAAATATTCAAAGCACGACAGGAACACATCGCTGCCGAAATAAACGACCTTCATCGCTTTTCCCTCTTTGTCCTCAGATCTTGATGATCAGTGTGTTGAAGCCCTGATAGCGCCGGTAGAAAAATTCCTTCGCCCGCTTTTTGATGACCAGCACGCCCATGCCGTCCATGTCGAAAGCCTCGTCCCGGCTGGCGCGGGAGGTATCTAACGCAAAGGGATTGAAGGTCGTGGCGTCGTCCCGCAGGTGCAGCTCCAGCATGCCGCCCTCGTCCATGATGGCCGTCAGCTGGAGGTAGCCGTCCGTCCGCCCCTGAAAGCCGTGCTTCAAGATGGCCATGCCGAGCTCCTCCACGGTCATGGTCGAAAACATCTGCTGCTTCATGTCCGCGCCCCAGACTTCGCAGAAGGCCTCCAGCTCGCGGCACACGTCCATCACATCCTCCGCGTTGCTGAGGATCGTCCGCTGGAAGATGCGCTCCTCCGGCAGCTCTGTCTTCTTATATCGGTCGCCGAGCCCCAGCAGAAGGAACACCGCCAGCGAGCCGGCCTCCGTCAGCAGGAACAGCAGCCAAAAGCGCTGCAGGCCAAAGGCGTAGCATACGAACGTCAGCGGAATGAGCAGCACCGCGCCGCGCAGCGTCTCCAGCAGGAACGATGGCTTCTCGTTCTCGCAGGCCTGATAGTAATTGCATAGCAGGATATTGATGCCGGCGAACAGCGCCCCCGCGCCGTAGAGCCGCAGCGCGGTACACGCCAGCGCCTCCGACGCCGAACCGGCGATGCCGAACAGCAGGCACATTCCCGCGGGCCACAGCTCCACAAGGGCGATCAGCGCGCCTCCCACCGTCAGTCCCGCCGTGAAGCCGAGACGCACCGTGTTCCGCATTCCCTGCCGGTTGTGCTCGCCCTGATAGGTGGAGAGGATGGGCTGCATGGCGCGCCCCGTCCCCTCAAACAGGTACAGGATCAGGTAGGAGGTATTCTGAATGACGTCGAACACCGCCACCGCCGTTTCGCCGCCCAGACGGATCAGCAGATTGTTGCACACGAGGAAGAAGATCATCTGGTACAGATACTGCACCGAGGTGGCCATGCCTGCCTTCAGCGCGGAAAGGGCAGGGACGAGCCAGCGCCCGCGCGGCAGCGCGAAGCGCAGCGTGTGCTTCTGACCGAAAAAGCCCGGCAGATAGATGGCGATGGTGATGATCTGTCCCAGCGCGGTGGACAGCGCCGCGCCCCGCGTACCCATGTCCAGCGCCAGCACCAGCGTGATGTTCAGCGCGATGTCGCAAAGGTTGCCTATGACCGAGCCGGCGCCAGCTCGGCGCTGACTCCCGTCGTTGCGCAGATAGTAGTTGAACACGTTGGACAGGTAGAATAGCGGCGTGGCCGCGACGAGGATCTGCAGATAGTCCCTTGTGGCGGCATACAGTGCGCCGTCCGTGCTCCGCGTGCCCAGCAGCGCCAGCAGCGGATCTATGAACACGCTGCCCAGCACGGCGGTCGTGACGCTGAAAAGCAGCGCCAGCGCGAGCACACCGTGAAAGCTGTCCGCGGCCTCCTGTGTTTTGCCTTGACTCAGCAGACGGGAATAGCGAACGGAGCCGCCCAGTCCGAGGCCGTGGGCAAACATGCAGTTGATCATGTAGACCGGCAGGATCAGACCGATGGCGGCAAGTCCCACGGCGCCCAGCCGCTGCCCCACCACCACGGCGTCCGCCATATCGCTCAGCGCCCAGCCGAGCGACGAGAGCATGGCAGGGACCCACAGTCCACGGAACATCCGAGCGGTAAAGCGGTCCGCCGTCCGATGTGCGGCGGGGCTCATCGTCCGCATGGTGTTACTCAATGGTCAGAATGTCGGAGAAGCCGGTCACCTCAAAGATCTCCATCACCGACTCGCTCACATGGGTGAGCACCATTTTGCCCTGACGGTTCATCAGCTTCTGCGCGGACAGCAGCACGCGCAGTCCCGCCGAGGAGATGTACTCGACCTGCCCGAAGTCCAGACGCAGCTCGGTGACGCCGTCAAGGTCGGCCTTCAGCTCCGTTTCCAGCTGGGGGGCGGTGGTGGTGTCGATGCGGCCCTCGATGGCCAATGACAGCGCGGAATCCTTCTTTTCTTTTCTGATCTCCATGATTTTTCTCCTCCAAAAACGATTGAATTTTCAGTGTGCGGCGAAGGGCCGCGCGTTTCATTTTCTATGATAGTTGTATCCAGTGTAACACAAGCGCGGCTTTTTCTCAACGAAAAAAGTAAATTCTGCCGAAAATCGGTGCGCGGACGGCGGACGACGGGCCTGTCCCGTGACGCGCACGGGGCTCCGCCCGGTATGAAAAAGAAAAGCGCCGCATACCCTCTACCAAAACAAAATGGGGAGGATATGCGGATGTTTTTGCAGTTTGCCTTGAGGAAAAAGCGTGGGAAGAGGGAGACGGCGAAGCCGCGCTTTCTTGTTCTGCGGCGCAGGACGCTGACCATCGGTGCGGCGCTGCTGGCGGCGCTCGCCATCTTCGGCGCGGTGAACGCGCCCGCCGCCGTGCGGGCGTCGGCCGCGACGCGGCAGCTGCCCATCTACTGCGTCGAGCGCGATCAGAAGGTGTGCAGCATCTCGTTCGACGCCGCCTGGGGTGCGGACAACACGCAGAAGATTCTCGATGTGCTCGCGGACTACGGTGTGAAGTGTACCTTCTTCGTCGTCGGCAACTGGGCGGACCAGTACCCTGAGCAGGCCAAGGCCATCGTCGAGAGCGGCAACGAGCTGATGAACCACTCCAACGCGCACGACCACTACAATTCCCTGACCGCCGACCAGATCATCGCGGACGTGAACACCTGCAGCGACAAGATCGAGGCGCTCACCGGCGTCCGCCCGACGCTCATCCGCTGCCCGTTCGGCGAGTACGACGACCATGTCATTTCCGCTATCCGCTCCATCGGCATGGAACCCATCCAGTGGGATGTGGAGCGATACCATATAGCTCAAACCCTTGCGATACAAGGGCTTGAGGAGATAAAAGCGGATTGGTATTATTAAAAACTACAGTAGGATCCCCGTATATTTTTGCTATTGTACGCGGATTGACGACTGTAATTTTTCTATGCCGAAAATCAGTAATTGAGTAATTGCTATATGCATATCAAGTAAGAGAAATGATGGAATGCCTGAACGCGCGGAATAAACTCATCGAGGAGTGTTAGTATCGCTAAAAAGAGCGCCATTCAACTAAGCACATAATTCTACTATTTCATCAGACAATCGCACGAGCTTGCGACATCATCTTGAAGCATCTGACACACTGTGATATACTTATTTTGGATGGCTGTATCATTATCAGGAGGATTCCTATATGGCCGTTTCGTATAACAGACTATGGAAGTTGTTGATTGATAAGAAAATAAGCAAGGCGGATTTGTGCAATGCGGCTGGGCTGGATCCCAATACCATGACAAAGCTCTGCAGGGACGAACCTGTGACGATGGGTGTGCTGGAAAAAGTCTGCGGTACACTGAATACGGATTTCGGGAATATGGTGGAATACATTAAAAATTCAAAAATCTGAGTATATATGCTTTACTAGGCAGGAATATATAAAAGTTGGCGGAGGATTACCATGGATAATAATTATTATATTGATACGCTCAACTCGTTAATCGAGGCCAAGAAAGAAAAGAAAAAGAAAGAGCCCACAGTTAAGGAAAGGGAAGCGTTCCATAACGCTTGGCTTTCCCTTGCAAGCGATGGGGGCTTTGCTGGTCGTGCAGAGCAGTTCTTATATGAAGGTTTTGCATTCTGTGGAGCTGCGCCTTTCTATGATTATCTCTGCAAAACGGAGGATCCCAATACTACACTAGCAATGCTGTTCAGCGGGAAATACTATGGTAATGATAACAATGTGACATTTCGCCTAGTAACGCACTTGTTGACGATGATGCTGAATGACAGTGCACCCCAGAATGTGCTGGCACCTGTAATTAAGCGATTTCCGGGGGCTTGTCTTAACAGAGAAAAAAAGCGACTTGGAACAGCAGAAAAATCTATGGAAAAGTATTTTTTTGCAGAGTTGCATTCTGACATTGTACTCTGCCCGTTGAGCGATATTAGTACCAAACCTGTATTTATCAAGGATTTTGTGGTGCTTGTTTCTTCAATAATTGACGGTATCGAAAGTAATGGTTCGGCAAAGGGTACTGTTGCAAAAAATATAGCCAAGGTTCGCAAGTGGTTTTCAGATTACGAGGCATTACAAGAAACGATTTCTGCAGTACCAGCAGCCGTTATAGGTGTTGCTTCAGCAACAGCAGAGAAATATATCACGGATGTGTACCAAGAAAATGTGGAAACCCAACATGTACCTAGTATCCAGCCTACTGAAGATATTTCAAGAAATATGACTGCACATCTTGTTGATTTGCTCGATAAGGCCAGCAAAGCTGCCGCAGATGTTAAAGCTCAGGGCATGCAACAAATGATAAAGATTGATGAATTGAACCAAATGTTGGAGTGTGAACGCAAAAAACTACAGTGCGCTAACCAGCAGATTACCGGCCAACAGGCTACAATCTCCGAATTGAAAAAGAGGTTATCTGAGGTGGAAGGCAATATTTTTGCGTTGCAGCAGGACATGGTTCGGAGAGATGCTGTTATTGCTGAAAAAAACGCAGAAATTGAAGAAAAATCCAAAATGGCAGATGTATTAATCCGTGACAGACGCAAGCAAGCTGATGAAACGCTACAAAGACTGGCTTCTAAAATCAGAGTGGAATACCGCGATTTTGTTGATGCACTGGGTGTTCCAATGAGCTGTGATCTGGGTGAGAACCTAAAATTGCAACTTCAGAGCGTTTTTGACATATTGGAAAAGGGCGGTATGAAGATTAAGTGAGGTGAAAACCGTGGCAGCAGGATTGAAGTACTATTTTGGCATTGACTTCGGTACAACAAACAGCGCAACTGTTGGTTATGTGGTGATGGAACAAAGGCCGGAGGTTATTAAATACGGCGATGAAGAAGGCCGTCCGATTCCTTCCGTTGTTGCAATTGACAAAATGACCGGGGCTGTGTTTGGCGGTCGTGATGCATGGGATAAAAAGATGGAACTAAGCGAGTCCTGCGAGTACATCTCTTCGGTTAAGACAGTATTGGACACCGAAGAGGTGAAAACAATTGCAGGACACGACTGGTCTGCTGCAGATGTTGCAAGCGAGGTTTTTAAATATCTAAAGGCAAATGTACGCAATAGAACCGGAATCGAAATGGAAGAGGCAACTGTAGCGATTCCTGTTGGATTCAGTGCAACAAAGCGCGCAAAACTGCGTGAAGCAGCAGAAAAAGCCGGCATTACCATTCATTCGTTTATCAGTGAGCCAACTGCGGCATTCTTTGCAAATTATAACGAATTGAAGAGTTCTTCCGTCGTTGCGATTTTTGACTGGGGTGGTGGTACCCTAGATGTATCTATTTTGCAGCATGTCAACGGAAAAGTGTCCGAATTGGCAACGGTGGGGAAAAATATTGCCGGTGACTATATTGATGATAAAATAGCAAAACGTATCCATGCGAAAATTGCCCGGAAGAAGAACATTAAAATGGCATTTGCAGATATGCCATCCAGCGCCCAAGATATGATGCGCGTTCGCGCAGAGCGTGCAAAGCGTATGCTGGGAGATGATGATACCGCCACGATTTCCATCAATAACTATGGCGTGTATGGTGCCTGCCGTGAAACATTGGAATATGACTGGTTTGCGGATATTGTAGACCCAGAGGTCACGATGGCGATGGACTGCCTAGAGGAAGCTATCCGTCAGTCAGGTGTTGGACTTGCCAATATTGATCGAATCGTTATGGTGGGCGGTAGTAGCAATCTGCGCCCTCTGTTGGAAAAAATGAATACCAAGTATGGAGACAAGCTGTTTTTCCCTGAGGAAACCATGTGGAATGTTGGACAAGGTGCCGCCATGCTGGCAATGACTCCTGGTGGTTACTATGCCAATCAGTCTATCGGTATCGTTCTGAGCGATAATGCATACTACGAAATTTTGAAGCCGGATACGCCCCTTCAGGGATGGGAACATACATGTCATTTTGGAATTGTGGATTCCAGCAAAGAGGCCCGTTTCGTTTTTGGCGGTAGTCCTGATATCGAGGAATCGCCAGAAAGATATAAGACACTGTCGGTTCCTGCATATCGTTTTCTACAGGAGCAGATTGTACTCAATGCTTCTGTTGATCAGAATATGGTGTTCACTGCTGTTGCCGGAAGTAATATGCAGCCTGCAAAGTTCCGGCGATTGTGGGAATACACACGATTGAAGTGCTATTACAAGTTGCCCGGAAAGCAGGTGCAACATGGAGAGTAATGTCAGTACTGTAGCATTTCGAAGCAATTTGTATCCTGTTGAGAAGAGTTTTTATAAGGACACTGTTTTTCGCTCCAAAATATATGATCCATTTTCACTGGGGATATTAAAAAAGCAATTTACGCTGACAAGACTTCAGAAGGAGGAATTTAATAGAGCATCGATGCACTGCCCATATGCAGTGAAGGACGACTATCCTTGGGGAACGATTAGAGATCATCAGGGCAATGAGACAGTCGTTTGCAGATGCCTTAATACAGAATGCAACTATTTTCATAGATGTCGTCCCGATTTTAATCCAGCCGAGTTAGCCATACACGAGGAGAATAAAAGGGTTCAACCGACGATTTTTGAATTTGAAGAAGCTGCACGGAAAAACGCACATTGCACATTGGAAGGTGGAGATACCGAAGCGGCAGCGAAACTATTTGCCGGAAACACCCCTGAACAGAAGGATGCTGGAGAGCTAGGTGTTCCGATCCCTGCAGATAAAAAGCCTGATTCGGATGATCCGTTCGTTGTTCGGAAACCCGCTCCACTGGTGCCCCAATCTGTGGAGATCAAAAAAATCGATTTTAGTTCCTTTGTGGAAACCACACAGAACGAAATTATTGAAGCGGAACCTGCAGAGCGCAGCATCGTAAATGCTGGCCCTGGTACGGGCAAGACTTGGACTCTGATTGAAAAAATCATTCATATGATCAACGAGGAACAGGCCAAGGCAGAGAATATCCTAGTTCTGTGCTTCTCACGCTCAGCTGTGGAGGTTATAAGAAGCAGATTGGACGATGCTGCCAAAATCGGTCGTGTAGGCTATGAGTGGCAGGAAGTTGAAGTTCGTACTTTTGACTCCTTCTGCACATATATGCTCGCATGGGTACAGGATAATCATACGGATTTGCTTCCCAAACATTTTCTTCTGGAAGCATATGACTATGATCAGCGCATAAAAGTTGCAACATCTATTTTCAAAAAGAAAAAAGATATGCTGGCTGATTATGAGCATATCATCGTCGACGAGGTTCAAGATCTTGTTGGTAGCCGGGCAGAGTTGGTTCTGGCAATGCTGAAAGGCCTCCCTGACACTTGTGGTTTTACGATTTTGGGTGATTCTTGCCAGGCTTTGTACGACTATATGGCAGAAGGCGATCCTGCGATTATGTCCTCTGAGCAATTCTATCAAGACATTTTCAAAAGTTTCCCCAGTGCCAATTATTACGCACTAACAGAGAATCACCGCCAGGGTGATACCTTTGGGCAGTTGACTGTCCCATACCGGAAGGCAATCCTTACTGGTTCCACCACGGAACGGGTTTCTGCAGCGAAAGATTTGTTGACACACATTCCCCGGATGCCTGTAAAACTGACCAAGTTTTCAAGGGACGATGCACTGCGATATGTCGGTCAGGGTGAGACATTGGGTATTCTTACCCGCACAAATGGACAGGCATTGCAGATCTCTGCATGGCTCCAAAATGCGGATGTTCCGCATACCCTGCACCGTGGCCTGGGGTCTCCGACGCTGGGCGACTGGATTGCTCGTATATTCTGCGACTATACAAATGAATCTGTTGATGAAAATGCCTTTGTGACAAAACATCTTGCTGTGTTTCCGGAGGCTGGATATGAAACGGCACGGAAGCGGTGGGATGCCCTTGCTTCAACACGACAAGGTGAAGCGCGTAACAGATATGAAGTTGCAGATTTGCTGAAGGGCCTGCTAAGAAACGCCAAGGAACCTATGTTGTTTGAATCTGAAACGGACGCTAAGTATGCCATTACTGTCAGTAATATTCACCGGGCAAAGGGGAAGGAATTTGACTCTGTGATTGTGGTTGATGATGTAATCGAGGCAATGACAGATCCTGATAAAGAAGATCTGCTTGAACACAAGGTGTGTTATGTTGCACTGACACGACCGAAGAAGAAGGTAGAGAGAGCTGAAATATCCGAGAAGGATAAGCATATCTATATTACACGGAATGATGATCAGAGCAAGCGGTGCGCCAAAGCTGGAGGTTTCAAACGGTACATTTCTCATTTTGAAGTTGGTAGTGATACTGATCTGGATATGAAATCACTTGCTACAGATAGTAATCTCCAGCAGTATATCCGGAAAAATGTACATTCCGGAATGCGACTGAAGCTGATCAAATGTCCGAAAGGTACAAAGCCTTATGTTGTATATCGCATTGTACTGGAGGATAACGAAAAAATTGTATTGGGATATACCAGCAAGTCTTTTGCACATGAACTGGAAAAAGCAATTCAGCATATAAAAAATATGAATTGTTCAGTTTATTACGAGGTATATCCCCATGCATTCTGTGATGTGTTTATCCACAATATCACAACTTGTGTATCAGGAATAACTCCCTTTCCCGCGGGCGCAAGAACCTATGGTGATGTTGGCATTTGGTCCGGCATTACCATCACGGGATTTGCCGCTGTGGACAAAGATACTTACTAATTTATACAGAACCGGAGGTTTGGCTATGGCGGACTATTCAAAATTCTATGATGCCCGTAAGGTCGTGTCCCGTATTTTGGATCAGGACTTCATTGGGCCTGTGACAAAAGATGAATGCCTTGCTGAACTTCCGGTTCAGTACTACATTATGGGCAAGCTATATCCACAGAAAAATACTGCGGAAGCCTTGGATCTTGCGAGGAATCCTTTACTTGAAAATGAAATTGAAACCTATGATGCATCCATTTCCCTGAGCAATCAAAACAACCCATCTTCCATGGGCATTACTGTCGCTTTGAAGGCGGGGGTTGATGCAATCTGCATTTCCGGTGGTTATGCGTTTTATGAACCAATCTCTTTTGAAGATGCAAAGGATTGTGGAATTGATATTTCCAAGTGGGAACACCTAGAAAAGAAGCCTAAAGAGGTATGGAGACGCAACGAATACTCCTACGCTGAAAAGATTACATTCACCGGTGAACGGGTGGAGTATGCAGATTTGCCCAGCGGACTTCAGTTGCAGGTGTATACGCATTCCATCATGGATTCAGGCGAGCGCGTGATTACAATTGCGCTGGTCAATGAAAACCAGTCTGAGAACGATATGGGTGCTACCTCAAAATACTGTGCTTTCCAGCCTGCTATCAGAGCGGCCAGTTGCGATAGATCTCCTGTTTTCACCAGCGTAAACCGGCAGACATATCTGACTACCGATCCGGAACTTCTGGAACTGGACATGTTGTATTCTGCTGTGCATTGCTATGCACAGGGGCATGGTTGCTCTGTTATGTGGGATATGGATAATGACGAGCCTGAATGGGTGGAATCTGCATTTTCCCCAACATTTAATCTCCGTCAGATGAAAGCTGCAGAAGTGGTCAGCGGCAGTGTATTGTCAATGCAGTTTCTGTCTACTGCATCTGTTGATGATGTCGTTCGTGAGTTGAGTGCATTTGCTACTAAGTATCAGAAGTGGATAAAAGGCCAAGGTGATCTCTTGCCTAGAATTAAAGCTAGTTTGCAGGATGTTGCGAAAGGTAATATTCAAAAATGTCAGGATGCGTGTAACAGGATAAGCTATGCCATCAAGCTGCTGAAAGACAGTGCGACCGGAGACGGAAAGGCTTTTCGCGCCTTCCGGCTTGCCAATGAGGCAATGCTGTTGCAACGGAGACAAACACTGCTGAAAAACGGAAGATCTTTTGATTCCGACAAAGTAAGCTGGTATCCGTTCCAGTTGGCATTTTTACTGCATGAGCTGACCTCTTTTATCGAGCCGAAGGGACATCCCGGGCAGAATATTCCGGATCGCCAGATGGTTGATCTGTTGTGGTTTCCCACCGGCGGTGGTAAAACAGAGGCGTATTTAGGCATTACTGCCTTTGTAATCTTTTTACGCAGACTGCGTGATGCAAATGCAGATGGCGTCACTGTAATTATGCGGTACACACTTCGACTTTTGACGCTCCAGCAGTTTGAAAGAGCCAGTATCCTAATATTTGCATGTGAACTGCTGCGCAAAAAATATAATTTGGGTGGAAACGAGATTTCCATCGGACTGTGGGTTGGTGGCAACCTTACCCCCAACCATTTGAAAGATGCAAGAACTAGCATCAATAAACAAAAACAGGGTGGTGTTGATGAAAAGTCAAATCCTGTGCAAATCAAGGTTTGTCCTTGGTGTGGAGAAAAACTGTATGCACAGCACTATGATGTTGATCTGGTTCAGAATCGAATGACAATCAAATGTCCAAATCAACATTGCCATTTTCATTCTGCACCAAGTGGTCTCCCCATTCACATTATTGATGATGCAATTTACCAGCATCTGCCAACCTTCGTTGTCGCAACTGTAGATAAATTTGCTCAGATTCCCCTTGACGACAAACCGGCGGCGCTGTTTGGTATTGCAAATAACAAAAAACCTCCGGAGCTTATCATTCAGGACGAGTTGCATCTTATTTCCGGACCACTTGGTACTATGACGGGTATCTATGAGGCCGCTATATCGAAACTCTGTGAGCATGATGGTGTTTGCGCGAAAGTAATTGCGTCCACCGCAACAATCCGTAATGCAGCAAATCAAATTATGGCGTTGTATGGACGTGACCATACGCAGTTCCCGCCACAGGGCCTGTCTGCGAAGGATTCATTCTTTGCTAGACAGTCTACACCGGAAGAAAGACCTGCCCGTCAGTACTTTGGCGTGATGGGCATCGGAACAACTGCAACTACGACATTGATCAGAGTAAATGCTGCAATGCTGTTTGCTACGCGCTATTTGACCACATTAGGATATCCTGATGCAGTTGTGGATAATTTTTGGACTATTACCGGCTATTTTAACAGCTTGCGAGAATTAGGCGGTGCAAGCACCCAAATCCTGGACGATGTTCAGAGCCGCCTTGATTATCTTGCAAAGACTAAATTTGTGTCGGTCTACCCCGGTGTGGATACTTCCAAGGGGTATACATATGCAGAAGAACTGACAAGCCGCATGAGCAATTCCGAAATTACGGAAATTATTCAGGTTAAGCTGAAACGCTGCTATACCAAAGATAACCATGCGGATGTGTTTGACTATTTGCTTGCGTCAAATATGATTTCTGTTGGCGTTGATGTGGGACGTTTGGGCGCAATGGTAGTTGCTGGCCAACCGAAAACGAATGCAGAATATATTCAGGCAACCAGCCGTGTAGGTCGTGATAATCCGGGATTGGTTATTGCTGTGTACAATGCATCCCGTTCCCGTGACCGCTCACATTATGAGCAGTTTCTAAAGTATCATTCTGCATTGTACCGCTATGTGGAAGCGACGAGTCTTACGCCCTTTTCTGATCGTGCAAGAGATCGAGGCCTGCATGCATTGTATGTTTCCTTATGCCGTTATCTGATTGAGAACCTCAGAGGAAATAGCCAGGCAATCAATTACTGCTCTGACAATCCTGAAATCCAAAAAATTGGAAAAATCATTACCGATTATGTTAGAAGAGTTGATCCCGATGAATTGTCGGCAGTGATGGATGAACTCAAAGATATCCAAGAAGCGTGGGATGTTGCAGCAACCGGCTCCCTTGTATATAAAAGCAGAAAGAATGAAAAAAAGTTGCTGAAAGGCGATACCGAAAATGACCGGTTCCGTACAATGAACAGCATGCGTAATGTGGATGGCCAGTCTGGTATTTATCTGCTGGGAGGAGTGTAATTATGGCAAGACTACACTTTGGTGCAAACAGAGATCAAGCCAAGCCTAAGAAAGTGGTGGGTAGATTACGCAAAACACAACTTATCACGACATTTGGTAATGGTTCCATTGTGGATATGCCGGATTATTCTGTAATTATGGCAGGCTCCAACTATTGGAAGGATAATAGCCCGGTTCTGCATGAACCAAACTTGGAAAAACTGTTGAAGGTGTCCTATTTTAAGGAACCTTTTGTCTCTAACTCGCAAGATGATGAAATGACTCCGGATGTTCCGGCATTCCGTTTTCCGTACTATCATTTCTGCCCTGATCCCAATTGCGGCAGACTGATGCCTTATTGGGGCTTTGGTGATGTGACAGACCGCAGCTGTGCAAACGGTCATCCCAAAAGAAATATTGTTCCTTCCCGTTTTATTGCAGCATGCGTCAATGGCCATCTGGAAGATTTTCCTTATGAGTGGTGGGTTCATTACGGGAATTTCAGTGAATGCCCTTCGGATAAGCGCAATGGTGCCCTTCGTATCAGTTTCTCTGATGAAACCGGTGGACTGGACAGCATTGTCATCAGATGTACTGCTTGTGGAAAGAGCCGCACAATGGCTGGAAGCATGGCTAAAGATGCGCTTCGTGGTTACTCTTGTCACGGAAAACGCCCATGGCTGGGTAGTAAAAAAGAATATAATGATCCTGTATCTTGTACTGCACAATTACGAGTGCTTCAGCGTGGAGCTTCTAATGTTTACTTTTCCATGACAGCAAGTGCATTGACCATTCCACCTTGGAGCAGCAAAGTTCAACAAGAAATTGCAGTGAATTGGGAGCGGATTGAACCGGTTCTTGCAAATAATCCAGATGATTATACATTTAAGATGGTAGTACAAGCTGTATTTCAGCCTTTGTTGGCAATGCAAATTTGTACAATTGACGAGTTGATATCTGAGATTAAGAAGCGCTATAATGGCGGCGACGGAGGTGAGTACACCAAACAGAACTTGCTTGAAGATGAGTATCGTGTTTTCTGCATGGGTGATTATGATGATCCGAAAGATGTGCAGTTCAGAATTGCACGGGCAACTGTTCCGGAATTCTTGGAAGATTACATCGAGGATATCGTATTGGCCAAGCGCCTGCGCGAGGTACTTGCACTGCGTGGTTTCCGCCGTATTACGCCAGAGCAACCCAACGCCGATGATGACAGATTTAATGGATATCACTTATCTGGGGATTGTGTTCCGCTTAGCGATGTCGAGTTGAATTGGCTTCCTGCTATTGAAATGCTGGGAGAAGGCTTGTTCATCAAGATTAGAGAAGATGCGCTGGAAGAATGGGGAGAGGCTTTTGAAGAGAAATACCAGCCTATGCGGGACCGGTTGGAACATAGCAATGTGGGTTGTGATAATTTCTCTGCACGTTATGTACTGTTGCATACACTTTCTCATCTGCTAATTCGGCAGTTATCGCTGGAGTGTGGCTATTCTGGCGCTTCCATTAAGGAGAGAATCTATAGCACCTATCCCGAGTCTGATGTAAAAATGGCCGGAATTTTGCTGTACACTTCTTCGCCTGATTCTGATGGTAGTCTAGGCGGATTGGTAAGAATGGGACTCCCGGAATCTTTCGAGATGATTTTCAGGAATATGCTTCAGGAAGCATCTTGGTGTTCTTCTGACCCAATTTGCATTGAATCTCATGCACAGGGCTATGACTCTTTGAACTATGCGGCATGCCATGCCTGTGCGCTCTTACCTGAAACCAGTTGTGAAATGCGCAACTGTTTGTTGGATCGGGCAGCTATTGTTGGCACCATAAAAGACAGAGAAAGAGGGTTCTTTGGAGCCTTGCTGGGATAACAGGAGAATAGATATGGTTCAATTAATTCCAGATGTTCTGGCTCCGGAAATCAAAAGCCCTGCTGAAAAGCGGCTTTTTATCGAATTCCTGGATCATAGAACGAATAAAAAATATGTTGTTCTGCACTCATTGGGGATTGCCGAGCATGCCAATAATATCTTCGGTGAAATTGATTTTGTAATTCTGTGCAATGAGGGCGTGCTGTGCCTTGAAGTTAAAGGTGGCCAAGTCTCCCGCAGAAACGGCGTGTGGGAATTTACAAACCGCTACGGCAGAATATCCCGTAAAAATGAAGGCCCGTTCCAGCAAGTGCAAGGCAATATGCAGTCGTTGAGGCAATATATGGTTCGCCGGTTGGGGAACCATGATCCTTTGGTGCGTTGCCAGTATGCGTGTGCAGTTGCTATGCCGGACTGCTGTTTTGAGCCCCCTGGTGTTGGTATTGATGTTGTTCCTGAGATATTGGTTGATGCCAAACAACCGTGGAATTTGGATAGCCTGATTAATCAGGCCTTTGGATACTGGAGGCAGACTTGTATCGAAAAGCACGGTTTTGAGGGTACCCGACTGACTGATGCTGAAATCGAAAAGCTGTCTAATCTGCTCCGCGGTGATTTCCATTTTGTTCCTTCTATGAAGGACACGGTGGAACGCACAGTAAAAGAGCTGTGCGCATTAACTGCTGAACAATATGAAGTGTTGGAGTCTCTTTTTGAGAATCCCCGGACTATGGTTTCTGGTGTTGCCGGTGCGGGCAAAACGCTGATTGCTATGGAGCAGGCGCGCAGAGCATATTGGGAAGGTAAAAGTGTATTGTACCTTTGCTACAATCACAATATTGCTCAGTATGTGCAATACCAGTTTAAAAAAGACAATGTTTACATTGAAGCGGTGACGCTCCATACATTTATGATGCGTGCCTGCGGCATTGATTGGACTCCTGATCTGAGCCGGGACTTTTATGAAAAAGAACTGCCTGCAATGTTTATGGCTGCGGAAGATGTTCCGGCCTATGACTTGGTTATCATCGACGAAGGTCAGGATCTTCTCACGAATACCTATCTTGAGTGCATTGATCGGATTGTTCAGGATGGGCTGGGTGATGGAACATGGGCAATTTATTATGATCCCAACCAAAATATCTTTAATTCGTATGCCGAACTCGATGCAATGATTGAGAAGCTTCGTAAAGAAGCATATGCGATGAGCTGGAAGCTGCACGCGAATTGCAGAAACACCAAGCAGATTGCCAATGCCAATATTTTGATGACAAACATTCCTAATCAGGGAAAACCTACGGTTTCGGGCCCACAGGTTGAGTATGACAGCTATACCGGAAAAGAGGACGAGTGCCGAAAGATTAATGTAATTGTCCGGAAGGTTAAAGACAGCGGCGCGATTGGTAGCGATTTCATAATTCTGTCCCGTTATACGCTTGAAAACCCGTTAAATGGGCTCGGCCTTACGGGGCTGGGCAAAGATCTTGGTGCATTGAAAACATCGGGGCCATTATGGAAGGCAAAAAAGAACGACGTGAGATTTGCAACCATTTCTGGCTTTAAGGGGTTGGAATCAAAAATTGTGATAATGATTGATGTCGACCACTTCTCTGACGAGAATGCTCGATTATTGAATTATGTAGCAGCCTCTCGCGCTTGCGCAATGCTTTACATTCTTTATGACCGTAATGCTGAGCAAGAGCGTCAAAACATGATTATGTCTGGCTTTGCACAAGTCGGTACATAATGATGGCCATGCATCAATACAGACGGAATTTAGGATGGGGTGATGTACATGCCCAGATTTTTGGACCTGTTTGCAGGAGCCGGTGGTTTGTCAGAAGGATTCCTGCGGGCAGGATATAAAGCGATAGCGCATGTGGAAATGGATGTAGCAGCATGCTATACATTAAAGACACGCATGGCATACCATTGGCTGTGTGAACATAATCAACTGGACATCTATGGTCAGTATGTTAACCGGAAAATTACCCGCAATCAATTTTACGATCATATTCCCCAAAGCATTTTGGGGTCTGTGCTGAATTATGAGATTTCTACGGAGACACTGTCTGCCATCTTTGAAGAGATTGACGCATTGGTGGGTGACGAACCTCTGGACCTGATTATAGGCGGTCCCCCTTGCCAAGCATATTCCATTGCTGGTCGGTCTCGGTCTGAAACAAGAATGGTGGGGGATAAGCGTAACTATCTTTACAAATATTATGCCGAATTTCTGAGAAGATATCGCCCCAGATACTTTGTATTTGAAAATGTTCTCGGACTGTTATCAGCCAAAGATGAAGATGGTACATTTCACTTTGATAATATGAGAGCATTGTTCCGGAAGTGTGGCTATTCAACTGAATTTCGCCCTCTAAATGCTTCAAATTATGGCGTTCTTCAAAATCGAAAAAGAATTATTCTCATTGGTGTACGTGGAAAATATGAAGGTTTTTACCCCAAAATTCCGGTTGTCAAGAATCGTTATTTGGTCAATGAAGTTTTTGGCGACTTGCCTGCTATAGCTGCGGGCGAGGGAACAACTGAGCCTGTTCCAACGGCACACTATGATGGCGAGTATCTATATGAATCCGGAATTAAGGAGTATGATACTGAGTTGGTTACATTCCACCAAGCACGACCTCACACAGAGCAGGATTTGGAGATTTACCGAATCGTTGTGGATACATGGAATAGAACCGGTACACGATTGTCGTATATGGACCTGCCGGAAAACCTTCGGACACATCAAAACACAGCATCTTTCTTGGACCGGTTTAAGGTGGTTGCTGGCAATTTACCGTGCGCGCAAACAATAGTTGCTCATATTGCACGAGATGGTCACTATTTTATTCATCCCGATATTGAGCAAAATCGTTCAATAACGCCACGTGAGGCGGCAAGGATACAGACATTTCCGGATAATTACTATTTCGAATCAAAAAAAGGTGTTCCTTCACGGACACTGGCATTCAAGCAAATCGGAAACGCAGTGCCGGTATGTTTAGCATATCATGTTGCTATGGCACTAATAGACAGATTTGATGAACAAAATTAGTACCTGCTTCCAAGTAAAAAAATCTGAAACACAAGCATTTTAGACCTGATTATGATATAATAAGTGCAGCGAAAAGCTGCGATTCAGCGCAAAAACTTTGCACTTGCGTTGGAGGTTGGACATGGACAAATGTCACAATGTGCAGATTTCGTTATTGGATGAGCTGGAATTCTTCGAAACGATTTCGCTGAATCCAAAGAATGAATGGGTTCATTTGGACAAGATGATTCCCTAGATGGAGTTCGAGGAGCGATATCTACCTTATCTCGCAGATGCTGCAGCCGGGGCAGCATCATCTTCATAAAGGGTGGGGATTTCCGCATAGGTTGTGTAATCGCAGCGTGAGCAGGCTCGTAGGCATCCCGCCCTTTCTCCGTGCAGATTGCCGCTTTCGCGTTGTGGTGTACGATGCCGTGGTCTAGCGCGACAATGGTCTGTAAGTGCTCAATTAACCAACTTGGTTATTTTCAACCGATTTACTTGGCGGCCGCTATCCGTGGCGTTGTGTCGGCAATGAGAAGGGGGCCGGCAGACACCGGTCCCTTTTCCCTCAGATACAAAACGCAGCATAGAGCGGAACGATCTTCTTATTGCCCTCACAGCCGAAGTTCTTCGCAGAGAGCTTGATGGCGTAAGTGGGCTTGTAGGTATCCATGTAGACCCGCAGGCTCTTGGCCTTGGTGTTATCGGCGGACTTGACCTCAATGGGAATGAGCTGCCCGTCACGCTGAATGATGAAGTCGATCTCAGCGCCGCGCTCAGACTCCCAATAGTAGGTGCGGTATCCGTTGGTGGTAAGCTGTACATCGACATAGTTTTCCGCCATACCGCCCTTGAAGTCATTGATCTCCTCGACCATATAGAGGACATCGTTGGCGGCCAGATCCTTCTTGGCGCAAAGTAACCCTAAGTCGGACACATAGATTTTGAACGCATCAATATCACGGTAGTTTTCAAGCGGCTTTTTAATTTGCTCGACCTTGTAGACCTGTGACACGATACCGGACAGACAAAGCCATTCAATCGCATTTTCAAATTCGGAAGCCCGTCCGCCCTTCTTGAGCAGCTTATATTGGAAACGGGTATTCTTCTTGGAAAGCTGAACGGTTACATTGTCATAGGCAAGCCTAGTTTTCTTGATCTCGTTCAGGTTATTATACTTGCTCATATCATTGAGGTAGCTGGCAAGTATCGTATCCTGTGTGTGGCGGACAAGAATATAATCCTTTGTTTCAGCGAATTGCAGCACGCACTCCGGCATACCGCCGACCACGAGGTACTGGCGGTAAAGCTGCATGGCGGCGTCGTGCAGAGCAGACGGCAGCGGCGTATCGGTATTAAAGCACTTTTTGATCCGCTCTACTAAATCGTCCTCCCCGAGCGCCAGCATAAACTCCTCCATATCCATGGGATACATCGTTTTCATATCGACCTTACCGACGGGGAAAGAGAATTTTGCCCGGTTGACCGCAACGCCGAGCAAGCTGCCTGCGACGATGATGTGATACTCTGGAGCGTCTTCACAGAAGTATTTGAGAGAAGTTAATGCTCGTTCGCAAAGCTGCACCTCGTCGAATACGATGAGCGTTTTTTCCTTTACGATGGTCTGACCTGCGATATGTGATAAAATCGGTATCAGATAATCGGGGCTGATGTTTTCCTCAAAGGTTTCGTTCAGCTTTGGATTGGTTTCAAAGTTGAAGTATGCCACATTTTCGTAGTGGGTGCGTCCAAACTCCAGAATGGAGTATGTCTTTCCAACCTGCCTTGCGCCCTGTAAAATAAGGGGCTTGCGGTGTTCGCTTTCTTTCCACACTTCCAGAAATTCTATGATTTTCCGATACATATTCTGCCCTCCTCAAAGGTACTGAGAATACTATAGCAAACATTCGTGTAAAAATCAACAAGTCTGATATTAAATATCACATTAAATAACGCAAGTATTCCCTGTATATTCGCGCAATTCGACATGAATATTTTGTTTTCTACATTCGTAATGCAGCAGAGCAGATAGTTGGAGGCATTTAGAGAATGCAGCCGCGATGGCGCATTCTCATATTTTATTTTGCGTAAAAATGGGTGCTGGAATTGCGTAGTAAGTGCTTAATAACCGCACGGGATAAAAGACAGCCGAGGGATCTCGTTAGAGATCCCTCGGTGCATTGATGTTTGTCTTCAGCTCCGTGCAGGCAGCCTGCATGGTCTTGGACCACGGGAGAAACTGCATCAGATCCTCCTAGCTCGGAGCAGATCGCTCAGTTCCTGCGATGGCGTGATCTTGTGCCACTGACCAGAGGTGTCGAACTCTGGATACCGATAACGCCAGCGGTCATATTCTTCTTGCGTGATCTCGCCTGCTTTCAGCTTTGCGGCAACTTTGCCCCATGCAGCAAGCATCAGATGAAGTTAATCGGCATCGCGCCCTTTTCGGAAATTGACCCGAAGATGAACTTCGTCATCACATTCGCAGACTTCAAGACTGTACCGGTCTTCCGGCGTAAAAAGCGTATGCATCAGCCCGATATAGGAGTCAATGTCCGGTACGTCCAACGCCTTGGGGGAAACGTCAAGCACCTTTGCCAGCGCAGCGGTCACGTCTTCTTTTGGAGTTCTGGAACCATTCTCATACTGCGCAAGGTGGACGTCTGCGGATTTCTCTGGAAAGCCCAGTGCCATGCCAAGATATTTCTGCGTCATGCCCCGCATTGTGCGGAAAAAGTGAATGCGTTCGCCAATCGCCATAATAGCCATCTCCTGTGTCGGTTGTCTTTGATAACGAGTATAGCAAAGCGGCATCGAATCAGGCTGCCTGCTGCGCCCGCACCCACTCCCGGTACTTCACAGGCGGCAGCCCAAGCGGGTTGCGTGTATAGACCCTGACGCGGTTGTAGTAGATAAAAATATAGCGAAAAATGATCGTTTTGACTTGTTCTCTCGACAGCTTGTACGCCGCGATCTGATAGATCTTCTCCTTCTTGAGCGTGGCGAAAAAACTCTCCATCCGTGCGTTGTCGAAGCAATGTCCGGTTCCGCTGAAGCTCTGTATCATGCCGCAGCGAGACAGCTCCGCGCGAAAAGCCGCGCTGGTGTATTGACTCCCGCGATCTGAGTGGAGCACCGCTCCCTTTAGGTTCGGATAGATCCGCTTCAGCTGCCGCACCGTGTCAATGCACAGCTCCTTCTTCATATTGTCCCGCATCTCG